>Ga0214473_10001131_pt1 | contig 36002 bp, 25 predicted proteins | sample RVTome_7_FD_203509 | JGI IMG/M metagenome (GOLD analysis project Ga0214473, IMG submission 203509) | Soil microbial communities from uranium-contaminated site in the Upper Colorado River Basin, Wyoming, United States - RVT98D197 | ecosystem: Environmental > Terrestrial > Soil > Contaminated >... | reverse complement strand
ATAAAGTGACGATAGATGGCCTCCTGGGGCCATTCGACTTCGCGACAGAACTCCGATGAGGTCGTCGGCTGGAATCCAATTCCTTCACAGGCTCTGAGCTGAAGTATTGATTGTTGGGCCAAGATTGACCGGCGTGCCCCAGTCATCGTCCACGGTCGCTCGCCTGGTCACCCACAGGTCCCAATTCCCGTAGCCGCCGGACCGGCCGGACGTGAAGTAAAGCTCCAGGCCATCCGCAGTGAGACTCGGCATTCTCTCATCGGCTGCTGTATTCACAGATGCTCCACAATTGAGCGGAGTGCCCCAATCGTCATCCACCGTGGCCCGGGTCGTCACCCATAGGTCTCTATCTCCGAACCCACCCGGTCGGTCGACCGCGAAGAAGTAGAGCGACAGTCCGTCGCCGGAGAGACACGGCCCCCCCTCGTAAGAGGGACTATTGATGGTGGGGCCGAGGTTGGAAGGCAGGCCCCACTCATCATCCGGGCTTGCCCGGCGGGCCACCCAGATTTCGCCTGGCTCCCGGTGAAAATAGAGTTCCCGCCCATCGGGGGAGACACACGGCGCATAATTATATTGTGCATTGTTGACCGTCGGTCCCAGGCTCACCGGCTCAGCGAAAGTGAAATCGGCATACGCGTCCGTCGAGTCGAGACCTGACAAAAGACAAAGCCCAAGCAGTGACATGGCTAAGCCACGAGTTGACAATATTGGCATTTGAAACGACTTCATGTTACACTTTCCTTTCTGCCCGAAGGCAACATTGAGTAATGGAATCTCATTTACATTTACAGGTCTTTCTGCAGAAAAGACGATTTTGTAATCGAATGGACCATTGATGACACGCCTGAGGTTTTGGGACGTGCCGACTGGGGAATCCGAAGGCGACTTGCCGCTCATGATGGATGACCAGCGTCTCATGTCAGCCTTGACCTTTTCCTGCTCGTGCAGATAGTCGTAGTACCGCGCGCGATCCGAATATGGGGAGGCATCATGCGGGTCAGCCTTCATTCTTCGCGTATAGAGTCGCAGCATTTGAGCCCAGTGCTCATCCAGCGTTTGCGCCGGGCCGAGGGCTTCAGCCGTCGGGAGGGCAGGGTCAAGCTTGGTGGCCCACAGCTCAAAGTACGGCGGACGCAGATCGAAGATGAGCTTCGTGCCATCCGGGGCCCATGAAGCGGCCATGATCTGACTGTCAAGAACCTTGACGGGTTCGTTGCTGTCGAGAGGGTATATCCACAATCCGGTCCTGTCCCCCACACTGCTTGCGGCGCCTACGCATAGTTCATTGCCCGTTGGAGACCACACGGGACCGCCCCAAGTGTAGAAAGGCACCGCCCACTTCGCAACGGATGCCTGTGTCGCCAGGTCTTTGACTTTCAGTAGCCCGTCTTCCAGGTACGCCACACGCTGATTGTCCGGCGACACCGAAGGCTGGAAACTTGAACATGCTATGATCCGTTTCGGCTCGACATCTGGGCCTACGACGGAGATCACATGGAGCATGTTGTCGAGGCGAGAATGATAATAGACGTGCGTTGAATCCTTACCCCAGGAGGGCCAGCCGCCGCGAGCAAGACGCTTTGGCTGCGTGCCATCAGCGTTCATAACCCAGATTTCTTCGTCGGTCACGGGCCGGTTCTCGTTCTTGCCCTCAGTGGCGGTGAAGTCCTCCAGACGCAAAAGCTGGCAATCCCGGACGAAGGCAATGTACTGGCCATCGGGCGACCACCTCGGGTCTTTGCCGGGGACGATCAGCAATTCAGTCTCTTTCGTGGCCGGATCGAAGAGCGCGACACCACTGTAGCCGTGTACGCCCGCGCTAAAGGCGAGTTTCTTTCCATCCGGCGACCAGCAAGCGCTGAACCCGTCTGTAGTCAGCCGGTGGCCCTTGACCGAGAGACTGCGATAAGTCACTTCGGCTTCTACCATCGGCAAGAAGGCCGCCCCCACAGTGTCGCGGCCATCTTGGCCGCGTTGGGCCGAAGGCGTCCCGCCTTCGGATCGCGGGCGGGACGCCCGCGACACGGGCGCACCTGCAGACTCGTGGCCTGGCCACTCGCGGTCTGCTGGATGCCACGACCGCCCGGCTTCCAAGGTGTCAAAGACGTATTTGGCGCACCATTCCCGAAATTCGTTTCGAGAGGTGGGTGTCCGGCCAACGATCTCGCGAAATACGACATCGGCCTTTTCGTAGTCGCCCAGCGCCGTCAAAGCAGAAAAGATGTAGTACTGAAAGACGGGCTTATCGGGCCAGAGCTTGAGGCACTCTTGGGCATCTGCAATGACGCGCTCGTAATCACCCATGCGAAGAAGTGTCTCGCAACGTTGGGTGGACAGGTCGATATACTGCGGATCCCCCTTGGGCGTAAGGGCGATTGCACTATCAAAGTCAGTAATTGCGTCTTGATAGCGCCCCAACTCCCGCCATGCGACTGCGTGCAGAGAGTATCCCAACGGGTCCCGTGGTCGTATGACGGTCATGACCATCGCGTCATCCTTCAGCCGGTCGTACTTGCGAGAGGCATAGTAGGTGAAGGCCCGCAGCCGGCGAGACTCATAGTGGGCAGGATCAAGCTGCAAAGCCTTGTCTAATGCGGCAAGCTGCTCCTTGATCGTGACGGCCGTCATCGCGCGCAGGAAATACGCTTCGGCAGTCTCCGGAAGCAACGCCTCCGCCTTCTGGCGGTGCTCATCAATCTCTTTGAGCTTCTCGGCAGTCGGCGATTCGCTCTCCCAGAGAATTCGGGCCAGGAGCGAATGGGCGGCCCCGGCAATCTCCGGCCGGTCATTCAGCAGATTGCCCAACAGAGTCACGGCCTCGCCGGAGCGGCGGTTATCCACGAGGATGCCGGCGTACAAAAGCCGGGCTTCGGGGCCTACGTGCCTGCTATCGAGGATGGGTTTGATCGTCTCCAGGGCGGCGTCGCGGTCGGCTTTGGCGTACTGCTCGCGGGCTTGCGACAGGATGCCCCGGTGCTTGAAACCTTCGGCCTCCACCAGTTGGAGCCGGTCCCGATTCCACATCGACAGGACCACCGCACCAGCAGCGCTCACAACGGCCATGCCCAAGAGGATTCCTGCCTGAACTCGATGGCGGCGGAGGAACTTGCGCAGGCGATACGTGGTGCTGGGACCCCGGGCCAGGACCGGCTCATGCTCCAGGTGCCGCCGGATGTCCTCGGCCAGGCCGCTAGGCGTCTCGTACCGCCGCGCCCGGTCCTTCTCTAGGGACTTCATCACGATCCAGTCGAGATCGCCCCGGACCTCTCGTGGCATGGGCGTGGGGCTCCCCAACGCATTGTTTCGCGTTGGGGACCCCGTCCCGCCCATGGATTCCGGAACACACGGGCAAGATGCCCGTGCTACGTGAGCGGTCCGAATCCGGGTGGAGGGTTTGACAGGCTCCTGTTCTCGGATGATCCTTTGCATCTCGATATAGCCGGCTTTGCGTAGCTCCTCTTCGCTGAAAGGGGTTGTGCCGGTGAGAAGCTCATAGAGCAGGACGCCGAGGGAATAGATGTCTGAACGGGTGTCGATGTCCAGATCGCTCGATTCCGCCTGCTCGGGACTCATGTAGGCGGGGGTGCCGATGATGTGAGCGTAGCGGGTAAAGAGCGTCTTTTCCGTCAGACGCTGGTTGGTGGCCTTGGCGATGCCGAAGTCGATCACCTTGGGAACCGGCTTGCCGTCATGGTGCGTGACCATGACGTTGGAGGGCTTGATATCTCTATGGATAATGCCCTTCTGGTGGGCGTGCTGCACGGCGTTGCACACTTCCAGAAACAGGTTCAAGCGGTCTTTGGTGCTCAGGTTGTTCTTGTCGCAGTACTCCGTGATGGATACGCCGCGGACCAGCTCCATGACGAAGTAGGGTCGCCCTGTCTCGGTGGCGCCGCCGTCGAAAACCTGGGCGATATTCGGGTGATCCATCAACGCCAGGGCCTGGCGCTCCGCCTCGAAGCGGGCGATCACCTGGCGAGTGTCCATGCCCAGCTTGATGATCTTCAGGGCCACCTTGCGGCGGATCGGCTGCTCCTGCTCGGCCATGTACACCACCGCCATGCCACCCTCGCCGATCTTCTCCAGGAGTTTATAGCGGTCGATCACCGTGCCGGACGACTCCTCGATGTCGGTCTCCAAGGTTACCGCCGCGGGGCTGAACTGGCTCAGGAAGTCACTTCGGTCCTGCTGAGCATATAGCAACGCAGTCACTCGCGCTCGCAGCGTCGAATCGCCGCCGCAGGCATCGTCGAGATACGCGTCGCGTTCCGCCGGCGTTTTCATCGCTTGGGCGGTTATGAAGATGTTCTTCTCGTCTTTTGGACCGGCTGACATATCATTGCCTCCACAGTACAGTGCGAAATCCACGTATGAAAATTCCACAACCCGGAGAATTATTCTGCGAAGCCGCCCAAGAGGATGTGTGAAAAGTAGCACGGGCATCCTGCCCATGAGTCTCACGGGCGTCTCGCCCGTGGGAAGGCAGGGTCTGCAGGGCCAAGCCTGCCCTCGCGAAGGCGGGGGATGGCCCTGCGACTCATGGGCAAGATGCCCATGCTACGGCAAACCGACTTCTCACACATCCTCTACGGGATAGTCGTGGCCGCAAGGTCGCCTGGAACAGCATCAGGCAGAGTGTGATGGGTCATCGTTCCCCATCTCCAGGCGCAGCCATGCACACGCGTATTCAAGGTCCTCGTAGGCTTTCGAGAGGGACACTCCGACCATCTCGGCGGCCTGCTTCGCCGTCAGCCCTCCAAAGATGCGAAGCTTGAGAAGGTCCGCGGCGGTCTTGTCCCGCGCCGCGAGCTTGTCCAATGCGTCGTTCAACGCCAGAAGGTCATCCGGGCAGATCGTCTGCTCGCCGACGAGAATGGATTCGTCGAGCTCGACCCGGCGTTTGTCCGCCCCGCGTTTGAGGCTGCCTTTTCGCCTGGCATTCTCGACCAGGATCCGGCGCATCGCCTCCGCCGCAGCGGCAAAGAAATGACCCCGGCTGTTCCAGCCTTGCGCTTCGTTGCCTACCAGCCGCAGATACGCCTCGTGGACCAGCTCCGTCGCCTGGAGGGTGTAGCCGGGCGGTTCACGCGACAATTTCTGGGCAGCGAGGACCCGCAATTCATCATAGATGAGGGGCAGGAGCTTGTCCGTAGCTCCCGCGTCCCCTTGCTCGATAGCGTTCAGAATGCGTGTGACATCGCTCATGCGGGTACTCCATGGCTTTGCGCCTTGAGCCCATTGTCCACAAGACGGGACGGTAATGCAAGAGTTGCTGTCGCAATCGTGGAGCTCGCCTGTCGTTGAGATCGATGATTGACGGGGCGGGGAAGGCCGCTACCCTGATAGGCTGAATTCGATCTATTTCGGGCGGTGGAACGCCGCAGTAGTCACTTTTTAGGGGGGGGACGAAACATGAGGCATATCGCACTCATCATCGGCCTGGGTCTGCTTGTCGCCGGCCCAGCCCTGGGACTCACTCACCTGAGCATCACCGGCGCGGTCCAGGCAACCCCGGACGCCAACGCCTGGGCAGTCTCCGCCCAGTGGCGGTTCTGATCTCGCTTCCGGATGTGGCGTTCCTGCAAACAACCATCAGCGGGCCGTGCAAGGCCAGGATTCGATGCGCCTCGGGGCGCAGAGTGAGGCCCCAGCGGTGAATGCGCGGGAAGCCTCAGAATTGGCCGGGCCGAAACCGAGTTTTTCGGCCCGAAGACCGGAGAGGCCGGGATTCGAACCCGGGGTAGGGGTTAACCCCCTACGACGGTTTAGCAAACCGTTGCCTTAAGCCACTCGGCCACCTCTCCAAACCGTCAACATGTATTCTACCCCGCCCGGGCGTCTTTTGCAAGAAGATAAATCCGGGTTTGACATTTATCATGGCGGATTTTCACGGGATAACGACTGGTGCGGCGGGTCGCCGGTCCAGTAGCGTGCGAAGACGGCGAAGTCCCGCAGGTTCACGATGCCATCGCCCCCGGAACTCGACAGATCGGCGGATGACGCCTCTGAGCGATCAAGCCATCTTTCGCACAGGGTCACGAGGTCCCGGCACCGCACGGCGGAGTCCCCGTCGAAGTCGGCCTTCACGGGGCAAGTCAGCTCGATGCCTTTGCCGGCGCCGAGATTGCGCGAGTACTTTTTGTGGAGGGGATTGTCCCAGTGCTCGTGGACGCCGAGACTCTCAAGCCGGACGCCGTCGCCGTCGGGATCGTAGAAGGCGCCCGAGGGCGGCTTGTCCGCCATTGCCGCTTCCGTCAGGTAGTCGTCAGCCCCGCTGATGCGCGGGTGGTCCGACCACTCGACCCACAGGAAGTCGTTGCAGACGGAATCGATCGCTACCGGGTCCTGGGAGACGAAAACGCTCGACGGCCAGTCCCCGCCGAACGGAGGAATGCTCCATTTCACGGGATCGGACGACCAGTTGCGGCCGGCAAACAAGCCGTCCGCGATGTAGAGCAGCGTCTTGCCGCCGAGCTGCGGATGGCCCATGAGGTCCACGAGGGCCCGGTACTTCCCCGTGCCGGGCGTATTCCTCGGCAGGCTGGTATGCATGCTGTAGTAATCGTACCGTTTGTTCCCGAGCGTCCCGTCAGGGTTGCGGATGAGCGCGCCGTAGAGGTTCTTGCCGCAGACGGTGATGCCGCCCTGATCGTGGCTCTTGAGAATGGCGAAGTTGATGAAGTAGTCGGCGTCGGCGAGCGACTTGGGCAGGAAATCCTGCTTCGTGCCGGCCGCTGCCGTCGTGCTCCAGTAGAACGGGACATCGGAAAATTCCGCCGCCGTCCGGCCGAGTCCACCGACGCTGGACAGGTACTGGATTTCGGGAAATTCCGGATGGACCCTGTCGTAGATGAAGCCGGGCATGATCCGGCCGGGGTCGCCGATGCTGATGTCCCGCTGGGCGGCGCCGACCACGTTCACCAGTTGCCGAAGCAGTGCGGCGATCATCTGCGGCGAGTTGTCGATCCGGTTCCTGTTCTCGGAGCGTTTCTCGAACGTGCTCGTGCTCGCGTTGTAGCAGAGCGTGTTGTTGATCTTGATGGCGATCTTCTCGCCGGGCGTAAAGCCGACCTCGCCCTTGCCGCGGGTCTGATTGAAGTATCGAAAGAGCTTGTCCCAGGCCTCCTTGTCGGTGCTCTCGCCCGCCAGGCCCCGAATCGCCCGCGAGACCATGCTCTGTACGACGGCGGGGTCCGTGTGCGCGTCATCGTACCAGGGCTCCGGCGAGTTGTACCCCTCCCAGTCGGTGGCGTTGGGGTCGTGAATCCAGACGACCCGCCCCGGCTGCACACCCGTGGCAACACCCAGCGGCAGGTTCGGCACAAGAGGGTTCGCAGCGGCCGGCGGCTCGGCGGGATTCACAAGCAGCCAGACGACACCGACACCGAATCCCAGACACATGACGCCCGCGAGCAATCTCGCGCGGGTGAAATGCTGTCTGGCCCTGCGGAAGGCGACGGTCGAGCCCGCCAGCCCCAGCAGCCACAGGACAAAGCTCGATGCGAGCGGAAATGCCATCCTCTGGCACGGATAGGCGGCCCGCGAAGGTTTCGGGATCACTCGTACAAGAAACCACGCGACGGAGAACAGACCGACGATGGGAAAGAGCCATCGCGTGAAGGGCTGATGAAGCCACCGAAGCCGACATTTACGCCCCGCCTGCTCCCGAATGCCGCGTACGTGCACGTTCGCATTGGCGTGCCGCTTGCGCGCATCTGTCTGATGAGACATGGTTTCGCCCTCCAGTATGGGTCGAGTACGGCGTACTCGCCCGCCGCCTTGCTACGTTTGTGGCGACTATCCGCCCAGAGGTCCGCTCGGCCGGGTGCACAGCCGTCGGATATCCCGAGCGACGATCTCCGCCACAACGCCCTGCAATTCGCGCAAATCCCGTGACGGAGGCTCGACGACGTGACTCGCCACGGCCGGATGCTCGGATCGAATCTCGGGCTCCGTCTGTATCTGGCCCGGCGCCTTCCTGCGTCTGGCCGCCATCTGCCGGTGCTCGGCCAGGACATTCTCCGCCAGGTCAAACGTCGGTACCTCCGGGGCGGCTTCCGGCGACGCTACGGAGCTCGTATCGCCGGCGTCTGTCGCTGCCTTCTGCAAACGGCGGCCCTTGCGTTCGCGTTTTGGCTGCGACTGCGATTGTTCGAGCGTCGGCCCTTTCGAGGCATTCTCCGGCTCACTCGCCTGCGCAGCATCCTGATTGAATGGTGGAATGACATCCTCCGCCCGGAGCACCCGCGGGCGTTTCGACCTCCTGTTGTCGTTTACCTCTGCCACAGTCGCAGAATCCTCCTCTGAAAGCATGCAACCATGTCGCGAGCGAGCCGTGCCGCCCCTCGCGCCACGGTATCATGACTCGTGTCCTATAATCTTACCAGAACTCCCTGGCTTGGTCGAGCTTTTTCTTCCAGGGCACGGACGGATTTCGCAGGTTCTACAACTGTTGATATCGGCCATCTGCCACAAGATTCTGCAATTCGCGCGGATCGTTTTTCAGATGGAACAACTGTCGGGTCCGGCTTAATCGATCCGCCGGAGCTGAATGGCCTTGACGTCACATGCCTGTTTGCCGGGGATCTCCGAAGCTTTGAGGATTAGGCGAGTCTCGCCTTTGTCCAGTTCGACGATACCCAGGGTCAGCGGGGCCCACACCTTCTCATAGACCTCGCCGCGGGGCACACGGTCGGGGCTGGGGATCGGGTCGGGATCGTGGGCCCTGTCAACCACCGCCTCCAGCATCCGGCCGCCAATCTCGATGCGGAGCTTCGTGCCGAGGTTTTCCTGCGAGCAGACGTACATGAGCGTGACCTCGAACCGGCCGGGCTTGACCACCTTCAGCGGCCACCAGGCATAGGCGCCGGTATCCGTCCAGTTTGTGATCCAATCGTTCGCCCAGCCGTTGGCGCCCTTGTAGCTGATACCCTGCTTCGTGGCCGGATGAAGAAACGCCTCGTGCCCCGGCAGTGTGACAGTCGGCCAGTCCGGATAGCCCACGCGCGTGGGGATCGGGTCAAAGCCCGCCTTGGCCACGTCCCGGACCGTGGCGTCGAATGCATCGCTCAGTCGCGTCACAACTTGAGGGTGTTTCTCCGCAACGTTGGTCTTCTGGCCGGGATCAGCGACCATATCGTACAGTTCCCACCGCCTTGGACCCTTGACGGCCCGCCACTGCTGCGTGCGGACAGAGCCGCCGATGTTCTCGCTGTTCCCGGCGGGCGAGCGGAACGTAAACAGCATGCGGTCGGGCCAGTCCTTGTCATCGCCCGTGAGCAGCGGCACGAGACTCATTCCATCCTGCGGCAGCGTCGCAGCCTCCGGCAATCCGCACAGTTCCATGATCGTGCGGAACAGATGGATGTCCGCCGCAATCTGCTTGACCTCCGTGTTCGGCTTGATGCGTCCCGGATTGCGGATGAACAGCGGCACGCGGACGCCGCCCTCATCGATGCTGCCCTTGCGGCCCTTCATGTCGCCGTCATAGCGGTCCGAATTGGCCCCGTTGTCGGTGAGGAACAGGACGATTGTGCGGTCCCTCAGATCGAGGGCGTCGAGCCGCCGCAGGAGCCTGCCGACATTGTCGTCGATGTTCTCGCACATGCCGTAGATGCAGGCAAGCTGATCGTCCAGGCCGCGAGCCTTGTACTTGTCGAAATACCTGTCCGGGACCTGGAACGGGCCGTGCGGGGCATTGTACGGCACATAACAGAAGAACGGCCGGGCCCGGTTCTTCTCCATGAACTCGATCACCGCGTCGGTGAGCACGTCGCTGATGTAGCCGCTCGTCTTGACGGGCTTGCCGTTGTGCTCCAGCGTCGTGTCAAAGTAGTTGTTCCAATGACCCGCGCAGAAGCCAAGGAACTCATCGAACCCCTGGCCGTTGGGATTGTGCGGGTAGTGCGCACCATTGTGCCACTTGCCGAAGCAGCCGGTGACGTAGCCCGCCTTTCTCATCGCCTCGGCCAACGTCACTTCCTCCTCGCGCATCGTTTCATAGGCGCGTGTGACGCCATGCGTGCCGGTCCGCAGATGATAGCGGCCCGTCAGCAGGCCCGCCCGCGTCGGCGCGCAGACCGGGCTGACAAAGAACCGGTCGAACCGGGCGCCCTCGGACGCCAGCTTGTCCAGCACCGGCGTATCGATCCTGTCGTTGCCGTGCGAGTGGAAGTCGCCCCAGCTCTGATCGTCGGTCACAATTAATAGTACGTTTGGCCGAGTGTTCTTCTCAGCGCGGGCCATTCCCAGGCACCCCTGGAGGCTGCCGGCAACCGTCCCGCACGCGACTGCGCCGGCGACTTGGAGGAACTGTCTTCTGCTTGGATCAGTCATGAGATCCGCCTCACATAGACAAAGTACGCGCCGCGCGACGTGCCGTCATCGGCGGTCAGCCATGTTTGCAGTTTCATTTTGCCGGAGTCCAGTCGAACGCGGAACGTCACTTGCTTCGCTTCGTCAGCGACTGGCTGACTCAGATCAATGGGGCCAATTGTCAATCGAGCCGTACTCGCCCGAATCGCCCGGCCGCCGGGGATCGGGACATTGATCGGCGCGTCGACCTCCATCGGCCAGCGACGCAGCGAGAATTCGTATTCACCGGCCCGCGCCACTTCCACGGCCCAGAAACCATTGGCATCGATGCCTTTCAGAATGTGCGTCTGGTCCCACGGGGGCAAATCGCCGCCATGCCAATCGTGGCAGGTCAGCCGGCTGGGGTCCTCTCTGTCCGAGCCGATGACGATTTCGCAATACTCATCGAAGCGCTGCGAGATGTCCCCCCACCATTTCTCGTACGCCTCGCGCAGAGCCTTCACCACATCGGGATGCTTGCCGCTGATGTCGTTCTTCTGGCCCCGGTCGGCACGAATGTCGTACAGCTCTTTGCCGTTGATCAGTCGCCAGCGGTCGGTCATGACGGCAGACTGTCGCCATTTCTCTGGATGCTCGATGCGCTGCGAGTCAGTGACGAGGGTGCGGTCCGGCCAGTCGCTATCACGCCCTTGCAGCAGCGGCAGGAGGCTCGTCCCATCGAATTTCACACCCGCCGGGGTTGCCAGCCCGCACGCGGCGATTAGCGTCGGCAGCAGATCGATATGGGCCGTGAGGCGAGTCACGTCCTTGCCGCCCGCGAGGCCGCCCGCCGGCCAGCGGATAAAGCACGGCACGCGATGGCCACCGTCGTACTGGCTGCCCTTGGCGCCGCGCATGGCGGCGTTGAAGCCTCTGCCGCCCTGGAAGCCCGCGGCCGTGCCGTTGTCCGTCATGAAGATGAGGATCGTGTTCTCTTCAAGGCCGAGGGCTTTGAGCCTGCCGAGCAGGCGGCCCATGTTCTCGTCGATGTTCGCAATCATCCCGTAGAAATTGGCATTCGGGACATCCTTGCCCGCGTAGAGGCTGCTGTATCGCTCGGGGACATTGTATGGGGCGTGCGGCGCGTTCGTGGCCAGGTACGCGAAGAACGGCCGATCGCGATTGGACTCGATGAATTGCATCGCGGCATCAAACCAGACGTCCGTGCAGTAACCGGCGTGCTTCTCCGGCGTGCCGTTGTGCCAGTACGTGTCGTCGAAGTAGTCGTTGCTCCAATGGTCGGGCGTCTGGCCGACCCCGCCGCCACCGTGGACCAGGACCTCCTGAAAGCCGCGGTCCTGCGGGCGGAACGGATAGTTGTCGCCCAGGTGCCATTTGCCGAAGATGCCCGTGTGGTAGCCGCCCGCCGCGAAGATGTCGGCCATCGTCACTTCATCCCCGCGAAGCAGCGAGCGGCCCATGACCGTGTGCCAAACGCCGGTCCGGTTGCAGTAGCGCCCCGTCATCAGTGATGCCCGCGTCGGCGAGCACGTTGGGCTCGCGTGGAAATCAGTCAGGCGGATGCTCTGCCGGTACAGCGCGTCGATATTCGGGGTTCGGAGGACCGGATTGCCGTGACAGGCGAGATCGCCGTAACCCTGGTCATCCGTGAGGACCAGAACCACGTTCGGCGGTCCTTCCCCTCTCGTCGATGAGACCATCGCCAGGCTTCGCTTGACCCTGCCACCCAGGGCGCCGCAAGCCGCTGCGCCAACAGTCCACAGAAATTGCCTTCTGCTTTCCACCGTGTCCCCTACCGATTGTGTTCCAATCGACACAGATCAGGTGGTCGTCGCCGGACCGAGGATGTACTGCGTGTAGCTGTTCAGATCGATCTGGCGGATGAGCGTGTTGACCTGATCCGCTTGCACCGCTTTGACCGCCTCGACGTCCTGCTCGATGGAGCGGTACTCACCCAGGTACATCCAGTGGAACCCCAGATCGACCAGGCGGCCCATCGGCACTTCGTTCTTGATCACCAGCGCGCTGAGGACCTTGTTCTTCGCCTTGGCCAGTTCTTCCTCGGCGATTCCTCGCTCGGCCAGGTCTCGGAAAATGCCGTTGACGATGTCCATCACCCTGCCGGCGTTGTCCGTGCTGCAGCAGAGGTAACTGTAGAACAGGCCGGTCCCGTCCATCGGGCCGAAGTGCATCGACGCCTCCTCCACGAGGGCCTTGTCCACCAGCTCCCAGTAGAATCGCGAGCCGTAATCGTCGCCGAGGATGAGACTCAACATCGCCGCGGCGAACCGCCGCGGGTCCTGGGCGGAGACGCCCGTGTGCATCAGGCAGATGTGCTCGCGTTTCAGGTTTGCCTTGGCAGCCTGCCCCTTTTGCTTGGTGCCTGGGAAATCGGACAGCGGCCGCTCCACCGCCTGCGCCGGCCACCGGCCTGACGTCGCCTCCAATGTCGCGACGAGCCGGCCCCAATCGAAATTCCCCGTACATGCGACGACCATGTTGTTCGGTGCGTAGTGGTTCGAGAAGTACTCGCGCATCTGTCCCGCCGTCAGAGCGTCGATCGTCTCCACGGTCCCGAGGACGCTGCGTCCGCACGGGTGCGTGCCGAAGTGCAGGCTCCGGCACCGATCCGCCACGTCGAACGTCGGTGCATCCTGGTACATCGCGATCTCTTCCTTGATGACGTTCTTCTCGATGTTGAAGTCCTCATCGCGCAGCGCCGGCCGCATCAACTCCGCCCACAACTCCGTGACATCGATCAGGTACTCCGGCAGCACGGCGGCGTAGAAGACCGTCTGCTCCTCGCTGGTGAAAGCGTTGAATTGCGCGCCCCGGCTGTCGAAGGCCTCGTTGACCTCGAAGGCGTTCAGCCGCTCCGTGCCCTTGAACAGCATGTGCTCCAGGAAGTGCGACACGCCGTTGATCGGCAGGCTCTCGTCCCTCGCCCCGGCCCGGACGAAGAACCCGACGGCCGCCGATTTCGCCGCCGGATTGATCTCCCCGATCGCGACAAGACCGTTGGCCAGTGTTTTCTGTTGAAACTGCATCGCTTTATCCAAAACGGACCTCCTTGGGCCCGATGGTCACCACCGTAAAATCCCGGAACGGGTTGCTTCTGAGAAAGCCGAGCACGGATTCGACGCTGCGGGCCTCGATCTTTTCCTTGATCTCGTCGAGCGTCCGCACCCTGCCGAGCATGTAGTAGTCGCTGCCGAGCGATCCGGCCCGACTGCTGGACGACTCGCTTTGCATGATCAGCGCGGACTTGAGGCCGACCTTGGCCCGCTCCAGCTCCTGCTCGCTGATCCCCTCGGCCAGCCGGTGGAATTCGCCCATGATGACGTCGAGCGTTTCCTGGGCCTTGTCCGGCGTGGTGCCTGCGTAGCACGAGATCCCCGCCGCCTCTTTGAGGGAATGGTACTTGGCGCCGATGGCATAACACAGGCCGCGCTTCTCGCGGACCTCCGTGAACAGGCGCGAGCTCATCCCACCCGACAGCACGGAGGCCGCCGCCCTGACGTCATAGTATCCCTTGTCCACGAACCTGGCGGTAGGAGTCATCAGCCCGATATGCACCTGCGCGCCGTCGTGGGGGATATGCGTGTACCTTGGCCCCCGCGCCCCGGCCACAATCGGGCTCAACGGCTCGCCCTGCTGCGGCCCGAATACGCTCTCGATCTGCCGGCAGACGGCGTCGAAATCGTACTTGCCCGCTACGGAGAAGATCACCCGTGGAATGTTGAGGTAACTTCTGGCGAGTTCCCGGGTCTTGGGAGCGGTCAGCGTCTGCAGGTCGCCAAGCTCACCCGCCGTGCTGCGGCCCAGCGGGTCGGGATAGAACCGCTTACGCAGCTCCAGCATCACCTTCTGCCGGGGCTCATCGTCCAGCCCATGCACCTCTTCGATCACGAGCTGCTTGGCCGGCTCGAACTGCTCGTCGCTCAGGTGAGGATTGAGGATGATGTCGGAATACAAGGCCAGCGCCTGCGCCAGGTTGCTCGACTCCAGGGCGGCCCCGATGTACATGTGCGCGCTGCCGACGGAGCAGGAGCGGTGCAGCCCCAGGCCGTCGAGGGCGTCGCCGAGCTTGCGGCTGTCCCGGGGCCCCGCTCCGCGGAAGATCCAGTCGGAAATGATGTTCGCGGCCCCGCAACAGCCCGGCGGCATCCACGCCACTCCCGCCGGGAGCATGAAGTCGAACGCCACCGACTCCACTCCCGCCATCGGCTCGCCCAACAGCACCATGCCGTTCGCCGGCACATACGTATCTATCCGCTGCTCCATGATCACCTGTAAGACAACATGGGCAGACCTTCCCGCCCATGCGGTTTCAATACCTCTCGATCAGTGGTACGCCTCACCCCCTGACCAGTTCTCCAGAACCTGCAAAGGAACCGGGATTCTAACAAGGCGTCTCATCCCCTTCAACCGTGAATTCTCCCGCGTGCATTGAGATGTGCTCAGCGGTTCTCCTTTTGAACTACTCCTTGACAGCCCCTAAGGATATTGTACAATTGTCTAAAACAGTATACAGGACCATTTATGGACATCGTGATCGATACATCAGCTTTGTTGGCGGTTATTCTCGATGAGCCGGAACGAGACCGAATCGTGCAGTTGACGGCAGGAAATACTCTCATCGGCCCCGGGGCTATCCCCTGGGAGGTGGGCAACGCCTTTTCAGCAATGCTGAAGCAGAAGCGTCTAACAATCGACGAAGTCCATGCAGGTTTTGCGATTTATGAGAGTATTCCAGTTCAGTTTGTCGAGCCGGACTTCTCTCATGCTTTGTCGCTTGCGGATCAGACCGGCATGTATGCATATGACGCCTACTTTCTGGATTGTGCCATCCGGCACAATGCCCCGTTGCTTACACTGGACCGAGTACTGAAGACTGCCGCGAATAAGCTCGATGTCGCGGCTTGGGAGATTTGAGATGCGCGTTTATACGTATTCACAGGCGAGACAAAAATTGGCCGAAGTCCTGGAACAAGCGGAAGCGTCGGGCAAAGTCTTGATCCGCCGCAGAGACGGGAGGACATTCGCTTTGACTCCGGAGAAGGGGGCGTCCTCACCACTCGATGTCCCCTCCATCAAGACAGGCATCTCGACTCAGGAACTTGTAACCATCGTGCGTGAGGGCAGAGCGAGGCATCGACCCCGTCGCTCCAAATGACCGCGTCAGATGATCCCGCCGCCGCGTATGCAATCGCCTCTACGCTGCGGCGGTTTCGCTGCTGTACTCGTCGAATCGGACGGCGATCTTCTTGCTGACGCCCTGCTGCTGCATCGTGACGCCGAAGAGCACCTCGGCGATGCTCATCGTCCGCTTGGAGTGCGTGATCACGATGAACTGGCTCTCGATTCCAAAGTCGCGCAGCAGCATGTCGAATCGCTCGTTGTTCGCCTCATCCAGGGCGGCGTCCACCTCGTCGAGGAAGCAGAACGGCGAGGGCTTCGTGCGGAAGACCGCGAACAGCAGCGCCAGGGCGGTCATGGATTTCTCGCCGCCGCTGAGCAGGGAGATGCTCCGCGTCTCCTTGCCGGGCGGGCGCGCGATAACCTCGATGCCTGCTTCGAGCACGTCGTCGGCCTGCTCGAGCACGATATCGGCCTTGCCGCCGCCGAAGAGCCTGCGGAAGATCTGCTGGAAATTCACGCGGATTCGCTCGAACGTCTCGACGAACTTGTCGCGGCTCTGCTTGTTGAGCTTGGCGATGAGCTGCTGGAGCTGGCTCTTGCTTTGCGTGAGGTCCTCCACCTGGGTGGCCAGAAAGTTGTGCCGCTCCTCCAGCGTCTCCTGCTCGGCGATGGCGTCGAGGTTCACGTTGCCCAGCCGCTCGATCCTGCCCCGCAAATCCATGATCTCGGCCTTCACCTGCTCCCAGTCCACGTCGCCGGTCGTGCGATTGGCGAACGCTTCCGCCAGGTCGATCTGCAGCTCGTCGCGCACCCGCGCGACCAGGTCCTGCTGGCGAACGTCCAACTGGCCCAGCTCGACGCGCAGCTCGCCGATCCTGTGCTCGACCTCGGTCTTCTGGGCCCGTTTCGAGCGGACGAGCTCATCGTTGCGCTTCTGCTCGGCGACGAGCCGCTCCAGCTCCTCCTGCAATGCCCCGCTGCCCTGCTGGGCCGCTTCCTTCTCGACGTACAACTCGGAGACGCGGGACTCGCACTGAAGGATGTCTCTCTGGGCCTCGACGAGCTGCCCGCCGCAGACCTGGACGTCGTCCTCCGCGGCGGCCAGCGTCTGCAGGCTCGCCTGGATCTGGCCCTGCAATCGCTCGATGGTCTGCCGCAGCCCCTTCTGCTGCTCGATGACCTGGCCTAAGTGGACCTTCAATTCCGTTAATTCCTGCATCCGGCCCTGCTGCATCTCCTTGAGCCCGTGATAGCGAATCTCGATTTCCTCGATGCGGGCCTTGCGCTCGCGGTTCACGGCCTCCAGCTCGTTCAGCCGCTGTTTCGACTCGTATTCCTTCTGCACGGACTGGGCGATCTCCGCCTCCAGCGAGCCGATCTCGCCGGCGATCAGCGGCTCCTCCTCTTTCAGACGCTTGACGTCCCGTTCGTAGACGGCCAGCTTGGACGTCGCCTGCATCTTCTCCGTGTTCGCCTCGTAGATCGCGGTGCGCAGGTCCTTGCACAGCTTCTCCAGGTGGGCCTTGGTTTGGGTGTTTCGCCGGATCTGACCTTCCAGCTGCTCGATCTCGGCGTTGATGCCGGCGATCGCCTCCTCCAACTGATTCATCCGGCTTCGGCGGGAGATCAGGCCGCTCGCCTTGCCCAGCGGCCCCAGCCGAATCAGGCCCTCGCGGCTGAGACACTCGCCGTTGAGCGTGACGAACGTGTAGCCCGCCCGCGTGTACTCGCTCAGTTGCATCGCCGCATCAAGCGAATCCACAACGAGGGTCTTGCCCAGCAGGCACCAAGCCAGCGGGGCGTACTTGCTCTTGAACCGGACGAACTCGACGAGCCGCCCCTTGACGAACGGGTACGCCGAGAAGTCCGCGTCGTCCACGAAGGGCTCCGGGCAATCCATGCCGCGGAACTGCACGCGGCCCTCCAGGCTCGAAAGGGTCTGCCCGTCCTGCAGGAGCCTGGCGACGTCCCTGACCAGCAGCACGTCGGTCAATCCCTCCAGGGCCGCCTCCACCGCCCCGGCATAGGCGACGTCCGTAACGATCTTCTCCGCGAGAATGCCGTCGATGTAGTCGAGCCTGCGGCTCTCGTCGTTCTGCGTCCTGACGATGCTCTTGACGGCGTTGCCGAGCCCTTCATAGCGGCGCTCCATGTCCGCCAGGACCGCCAGCTCGCCGCTCAGGGCGCTGCGGGCCTCCTTGCTGTGGGCCAGCCGCTTGCCGTCCTCGGCGATCAGGGTCTCCGTCTCCTCGATTTTCTGCCGCTTGGACTCCAGATTCTGTTCGAGCTCTTCGAGCACACGGGCAATGTCGCCGAGCCGGGCGTTGTACTGCGCCTTTTCCGTCAGGACCCGTTCGAGCTCCGCCTTGGCCAACTCGGCGCGGCCGGCCAGCCGGTCCCGCTGATTCGACAGGCTGGTGCGATAGTTGGAGATGCTTTGAATCTCGTTGTGGAGCTGGGCCGTGCGACGCACGATATCGATGATCCCCGACTTCTCGTCCTCCAACTCCGCCTCCAGGGAAACCAGTTGCGCGTCGGCCTCGCGCGTGACCTTCTGGATCTCCTCGATCGCCTCCGTCTTCTCGGTGACGACGCGATCGCAGGCGGCCAGCTCCTCCCGATGGCGCGCGAGGTCCGCCTTGAGCGCGTCGCCCTGGCCGCGCAGCCGCTCGATCTCTTGCGCCGCCGCCGCCCTTCGCTGCTCCAGCTCGGCGACGCGAGAACGGAGGAACTCGATTCGTTGGGTATTCTGATCTATTTTGCCCTGAAGTGAGACGAGGGCGTTGCCGGTCTCGCTGAGCTTGTGCTCCTTATCGATGATTTCGTTTCCGAGCCGGCTGACGGCAGCCTCGGCCCCGGCCTCCTCGGCGGCCGCCGCAGAGAAGAGATCTTCCGCCTGGCGAAGCGCCTCGGTCCTCGAATCGAGCTGTTCCTTGTTCCGCGAGTACTCGACGAGCGAATAGTTGACCTGAAGCTCCTTGAGCTTCTGGGTGTATTCGAGATAATTGCGGGCCTTACCGGCCTGGAGCTTGACGCTGCGCAGCCGCTTGGCCACTTCCGCCAGGATGTCGGCCAGGCGGAGCAGGTTCTGCTCCGTGTGCTCGAGCTTGCGCAGGGCCTCTTTCTTATGGGCCTTGTACTTGCTGATGCCGGCGGCCTCCTCGAAGACGATCCGCCGGTCCTCCTTCGAGGCACTGACGAGCTTCTCCACCTGGCCCTGCTCGATGATCGAGTAGGCCCTTGTGGCGACGCCGGTGTCCATGAACAGCTCGCGGATGTCCTTGAGGCGGCAGACCTTGTTGTTGATTCGGTACTCGTTCTCGCCGCTGCGGTAGATGCGCCGCGAGATCTGGACCTGCTCTGTATCAATGGGCAGCCGTCCGCTGGCGCTACCCTGCGGATTGGAAAGGATCAACGTCACTTCCGCTGAGCCGAGCGGTTTGCGGCTGCTGCTGCCTCCGAAAATCACGTCGGCCATCTGGTCGCTGCGAAGGCTTTTCACCTTCTGCTCGCCCAGGACCCACTTGACCGCGTCCACCACGTTGCTCTTGCCGCAGCCGTTAGGTCCGACAATCCCCGTGATGGCCGCATCGAAATGGAATTCCGTTCGATCGGCAAAGCTCTTGAAGCCGTCAAGTACGATTTTCTCCAGTCGCATCGTTTATCCAAAAACTCACAGGTTCAGAAAAAACACCGCTCCTTCGGGTGCGGCTCCGGAACACCAGGTCACTGTATTATCGGCCTGCTGTCACTCATTTCTTGATTATTAGACCCGGTTTCGGGAGGGGACCTGCCCAGAACTCCGCCGTCACCATGCCCTTGGTCGCCAACTGCCGCACCAGGACAGTCACGTCCGAATAGGACACGTCAAGTCCGGCGGGCCCCCCGTCCTTCACCTTCCCGGATTCGGCGCCAAGGGTCCGGATGATCTCCGCCAGGTCAAAGCCGGTATGCAGCGGCCCGACGAGTCCGGGTCGCGTGGGATGTCTGCGAATGAGCGAAACATACTCCTGGCCGGGCTTTGCATTCACCATCACCATGCCGTCCGGCGACTCCACGAACAGGTCCTTGCGGCACTCCAATGGCGCACCGAACAGGACGATCCGGGGATCGCCGCTGCGCGCGACATAGATCGCCTGGTGATCCGTCTGAACCACGTGCTCGATGTAGAAGCTGCGCCCGACGCGCTCCTGCAGAATCGCCGGGTCGTTCATGTCGCGCAGGCGTTCGTAGGCGGCCAGCGCAACGGCGGGGTCGCTGTCGCGCAGCATCCGCTGGGCCAGTGCCGCCGCATCGTTTCGCTCCGCACCGAGTGTCAGGGCATCGAACGCCTCCAGACGGCGCTGCGACTTCGAGTCCAGAGCGATCTCCTGCAGCGTCCCGAATCCGCGGTCATCGCCGAGGTTCAGCATGCACCGGGCCGCCCGCAGACGGACCTCCTCGTCCGAGGCTTTGAGCAGGCCGGGCAGCTTGGTCAGGCTCTCCCGTCCCAACGCCTCCAGCGCGATCTCGGTCTCCTCCTTCCTGTCGGACACAGCCAACTGGTGGACCAGCGTATTGGCCCGGGCTTCGATCAACTCGCGAGTCTGGTCCAGGTACGTGGCGCCGATCATCGAGATGAACCGCAGCTTCCGCCGGCGGTATTCGGCGGGGATGCGGAATCCGATCGTGTTCGGCGACAGGGCTTCGGCGGTACCCGGGCCGTAGCGCTCGTTCAGGCGATTGCGAATCCCGCTGGTCAACAGGTAATCGGTTTTGCGCAAGGACATAAGCCCCCGGTAGTCCCCGGCCACCCGGCCGCCGCCGAGGATGTACCCCTCTCTCAGATCGGGCTTGCTCACGCCGATCATGTTGATGAATACGGGGCCCTCGACAGTCGCCAGCGCCCTTGCCGCGATGCCGACTCTGCCTGCAGGCACAAGCTCGGCCTTGTATAGCCATCCGCCATGGAGAGAGGTCGCCTCCGACGCGGCCAGCAGGGAGACCCGCACGTCGAAACGCTCGCCTTGGAGCGCGGCGGCGGGAAAGACCGCTTCCAGCCGCACCACCGCCGTATTCTTGCTGTCAATCAGCTTATCGACGTCGTAGCCGCCCGCGGGCAGTTGCGTCCGGATGTATCGCCTGAGGTATTCCCGAATCGCCGCAGGACAATCCGCTGAGCCCGTGCCGGGCAGGCCCCCCACTAAAGCAAATCCTTCCACAGTCACCGGCTCAGGCGCCGCCACCTTCGCCACAGAACTGATCCGTGTGCCCAGCTTGCTCTCCGGCACAAACTCGATGGAGCCTGGCGCACTCTCTTCATGCCGGCAGCCAACCGGCAAGCAGACGAACAGTACGCCCACCAGATAGAACAGTTTCCCGTAATAAGCGCTCATGCCACTGGATATCGCCCAAATAGCCGCTTTCGAATGAGACAAACTTGGTTGGATGGTACTGCATTATGGGACGTGCGTCAAGAGCGATTGCCCGGCGGCCACGAGCACCCGCCTCGCATATAGGTCCTATTCGTCCTATAGGTCCGATAAGTACAAATGGATAGAGTGGACCAATAGGACGTGTCCTCTCGCCTCTCCGGGCACCGATCATGACCTACTCCCCCATGATCTGGCAGACAATTGTGCGACTGCGGGATCGGGTGTCGAAGTCCACCAGGATGATCTGCTGCCATGTGCCCAGAGTGAGCCGGCCATCGACAAACGGCACGCTCAACGATGGGCCGAGCAGCGAGGCCCGCACGTGGGAGTGGCCATTGTCGTCATCCCACGTCTGCTCGTGCTCATAACGGCCGGCCTCCGGAGCGATTCGCTCGAACGCTGTCTTGAGGTCGTGATTCGCCAGCCCCGGCTCGTACTCCGTCGTCGTCAGGCCCGCCGTCGAGCCCACGTGAAAAAGCGTAACCACGCCAGCCGTCAGGCCTGAGCCCGCCACGACCTCGCCGACTTGGCCGGTGATATCGACCACATGGCAGTTGCCTTGAGTCCTCACCTGAATCTGCTCCGTCCTGACCATACCCGGACCGCCTTTCTTGCATAGCATGTTATTACAATGCGTCGTAGCCTACCCCGACCGCCCCACTCCTGCAACCCGTCGTGCAAGCCGTTGCGCGACGAGTTCAGTTCGCTACATGATGGGTGGCAGCGGCAAGCGGAGGAAAGCGGAGCTTGCCGATGGTGTTCCGCACCATATGGGATTCCATCGTGTCGCCGCCGGAGCAAGACGCGGCTCCTATCCGTCCCACTTGTCCGTGCGTATAGCATTCCCCTATCGCATATTGGGAGTATTGCCTATGTTGCAGGGCGTCCAGGTGCACTACCATGCACTCTCAGTTCGGCATCAGTCCCAGACTGAGCCACGGATGGCAACCGAACCGTAAAGGGGAGTTGGAGAGCAAAGATATGCATATGACTCAAAGAGAAACTACTGCCGTCGGGCCTCAACGGAGGGGGCCGGACGTGTCGTGCCCGAGATGCGCCGCCGCCATGGTGGAGACCGATCGCATTGTCGAGAACGGCTTTGCATACACCTGGTACGAATGCAGTGCAGGGGGTTGTACGGAGCAGTGGCTGGCGAAGCGGCCAGCGATGGCGGGGTAAATCGCCGGCGTCGCTTCCTGCGCCGATGCTCCAGCCGCACAGGCTCATCAGGGCTCATACGATAGAGTGCAGGAACGGAGTGAAACAGAGGCTACGCTACCAGGCGCGTTTCACGCGGCTGTCACAGCCGGGGTATCCAGGAGGGCGGGGAGGGATCCCGGCTGATGCGCGAGGAGGGTGATGAGAGACATCAGCCGAGCCTGGCGAGCAGGTCGTCGAGTCGGACCGTGGCGAAGCCCGTCGCCGCGTCGCTGATGCCGTAGGGGATGACCAGGGTCTTGTTGTGGACCAGGCCGCCGCAGGAGTACACGACGTTCGGGACATAGCCTGTGCGCTCGTCCGGCGAGGGCGCCAGCAGAGGCTGATCGAGCCGGCCGATCACCTTCGTCGGGTCCTTGAGGTCCAGCAGCATGGCGCCGATACAGTAGCGGCGCATGGGCCCGACGCCGTGCGTCAGCAGCAGCCAACCCGCCTCCGTCTCAATTGGCGAGCCGCAATTGCCGACCTGCACGAACTCCCACGAGTACCTGGGGCCCTCGATGGGTACCGCCTCGTTCCAGAGGAGCACGTCGTCCGATTTGAGAAGATAGAGGTTCTCGCCGTCGATTCGCGCGCTCATCATGTACCGGCCGTCGATCTTGCGGGGAAACAACGCCAGTCCTTTGTTACGGGCGAAGTAGCCTCGCAGGGCGCGAATCCGTGCCAGGCTGGGCCGAGCCAACTCGAACATCTGCGGGCGGATCCGCGCACCGTCGTAGGCGGTGTAGGTGCCGTAGTAGCGCACCGAGCCGTTGTCATCGGTGAATCGCACGAGGCGCATGTCCTCCATGCCCCGGGATTCCGCCTGGCAGATGGGAAACAGGACAAGCTGCGTGATGTCCCCGCCGGGACCCGTCTCGATGTCGTAGTCGCAGGAGGCGATCCATTCCGGGCTTTCGTACCCGTCTTCCTCGTCGGTCAGGCCTTCGAGCCTGTGCACCCTGTAGAGGTAGCGTCGCAACTGGTCCATGGTGAACGCATCGCCGCTCGGCCCGAGCACGGTCTCGGTAAACGTCTCGGGCACTCCTTTCTCCATGACCCGGGGATGGGGTTTGACCTGGCTGAGCCGCAGCGGCTCCATTTTCCTCGCATATTGATGGTACGGCCTGACAGACTCGATACTGACGTTGCCGGCGACGTCGATAATGCCCCGCCGGAAGATGATGGAGGAGATGTGGCCCTCGCCGACGGTCCGCAGACTCATGGCGAACCGCAAGGCCCCCGGCGGCACGCCGGTCTGGTCGATGGCCGGCGTCATAGATGGATTGAAAATGGCCGCCGAGGCGAAGGAGTACTCCAGCGTGAAATACGCCCCGATCAAGAGCTTCTTGTCATCGGACAGCCTGTCCGGCACATTGATCCGCCGTGCCACCTGCTCGAAGTGACCGCGAAAGATGTCCAGCAGGCCGTCATGCAGGTGGCCGAAATCGGTCATCGTCGACGCCAGCAGGTGCGAAGCCTGGGTGTCATCCAAGGCTAGAATGCGATCGACCAATCGCTTTGCACGCTCCGCGCCGGCCCAGAAGAGACGCGTGATCGTCAGCTTGGGGTCAGGGGTCAGGCGAACGGGCAATCGCTTTACGACTAACGGTTCTTTGTCCATGGCGTCCGACATCACACTTCGAGTTACGCCTGCTGCACTTGCCATGTTCACCGACAGGATTGAAATCCTCTCCGTACGCGGATACAATGGACAGATGCCTCACAGGACCATGACCCTTCAGGAAGTGGCGAAATTGCTTGGCAGCGACGTGCACCGCGTCGAGCGGATGGCCAAGCGGGCAGAGATCCCCTGCCAGAAGGTCGGCGGGCAGTTCCGCTTCAACCGCGCCGCGATCACCGAATGGCTCCAGCAGAAGATGGGCGCCATGAGTCACGACCACCTGGTCGAGGTCGATGCGGGGATCACGACTCAGCGTCAGACGCCGGAAGACGAGGCCATCATTACCCCCCTGCTGCGGACCGAGGCGGTCAGCACGAGCCTGGGCTCGCGGACGAAGAACAGTACGCTGCGCGAGCTGGCGGCACTGGCGGAGAAGACCGGCCTGGTCCTCGACCTCCAGGCGCTGCAGGAGGCGGTCATCCATCGCGAGGAGTTGTGCAGCACGGCCATCGAGCGGGGAATCGCCATCCCGCACCCCCGCCGCCCGCTGCCCGAAGCCATCTCCGAGCCGATCCTCGTCGTCGCCAGGACAAGCCAGGGCATCGCCTTCGGCGCCCCCGACGGCCGCATGACTACCCTGTTCTTCCTGACCGCCTCGCAGGACGACCGCCACCACCTGCACATCCTCGCCCGCCTGTGCCGCATGCTCCGCGACGAGAAGTTCGTCGCCCGGTTGGAGGCGGCGGAAACGCCAGGCGAAATGATCGACCTGATGAAACAGCGAGAGCTCAATGTCATCTCCGAGTGACTCGCCACAAGCGAACGGAGGCTGACAACATGACCCAGCCACAGGGCCGGAAGTGAGTGCATAGATATGGATATGGGATACACGCTGATCCCCGCTTTGATCTATCTTGCGGGCATGGGGGCCTTCACGGTGGCGTTTCTCGTGGATTGGATTCGCAGCTTCGAGCAGATTCGCAGGTACTGGAGGTACGCCGTCATCGCCGCAGCGGCCCTGGTTTGGCTCAATGTCATAGTGGTGGCCATCGCGCCCGGCGGTTGGAGCATGATGCGGATCGTCGGTTTCGTGTCGATGCCTCTGTTGTTCGTGAGGGTCGTCGGCTTCGCCATGCTGGGGATGCACTACTGTGCCAGGCTCGGGTATCCGAGTTTCCTCCTGCTGCCACTGGAGCCCGCCACGGAGGAGCCGGCGATAACCGACGCTCCACTGCCACCCGCGGACGGCATTGGCCCGCCAAGGGACGCCGCCGTGCCCGAGCAGTCACCGGCCCTAATGGACATCCTGGCGGAACCGATGCCCCAGGCCGACGATGCGATTCTGGATTTGGATATTCCTGTTGCACAGGTCGATAGCCCGATTCTGGAGGTTGACATCCCCGTTCTCCGGGTGGATGTCCCGGCGCGGCAAGCCCCGGCGGATACCCCTCCTGCCGTGTGGAGTCTCCGTGACTACGTCTGGGACATTCTGATCGTTGCGGGCGCTTCCGTGGTCTATTCCGCCTTGCTGTTCCTCCTCACGAAGCCACGTATCGCGGAAATGGTCCAACGCGTTTTCGGAGTGGGAGAGGACGCCGCCGACGCCGGCACGTTCGCCCCCTTCACCATTCTACTGGTCCTGACATTTGCGTTCGGCGAGGAAATCTTCTTCCGCCTCGGCATCCAGAACTTTCTGGCGAGGTACCTGAACTGGCGGGGGAACCGCTACTGGGCGGCCATCGCGCTGACATCGCTTCTCTGGACCGTCGGCCATGCGGGAGTATTGGACCCCGACTGGGTGAAATTCGCTCAGATTTATCCGGTGGGCCTGATGCTGGGCTGGCTCTTCCGCAGCCATGGCGTGGAGGCCTGCATGCTCGCCCACGGCCTCTTCAACGTCATCATGATCGGCCTGTCTTCCATCCTGCTGACGTGAACATCCGGCCGATTTTACACGTCTTTTACCGTTCTCCGTCTTGATTCGCATCGACGCCTCTGCCACAATATCAGATGTCTTGAGATTGTCGCGCGATTCGTTGAATCGCTCGCAAGGACATCAACACACTTGCTGTCAAAGAAGGGAGAATACGATGAACCTGAAAAGGTGCTGCGAGATTGCCGTCATTGCCGTGCTTGCCGTGGACTTGGCCGTGATGGCTCAACCGTCTCTGACGATTTACAACCAGGACTTCGCCGTGGTGCGCCAGCCGCTGTCGCTCGATCTGCAGCGGGGAACCAACGAGCTGCGCGTCACGGACATCACGGCGCACATGGAAGCGGATTCCGTGATCCTGCGCGACCCGACAGGCAAGCGCGCGATCCAGATTCTCGAACAGAACTACCGGGCCGATCCTATCTCCCAGGGCCTGCTGCTTTCGCTCTACGAGGGCAAGGAGATCCAGTTCCTCGTCAGAAGACAGGACAAGGACGAGATCGTTCGCGGCCGGATCATCCGCAGCGGCTATCAGCCCCATCAGTCCGGCATGCAGCGATACGGCCAGCAGTACGTCACGCAGCAGCAAGCCTTCGCGTACGGGTCGGCCGGCCAGCCGATCATCGAGGTGGACGGCAGGCTGCGATTCAACCTTCCCGGCGAGCCGCTGTTTCCAGCCCTGGCCGACGACACCATCCTCAAGCCGACACTCCACTGGGTGCTCGAAACGGACAAGGCCGGCAAGCTCGACGCCGAGCTCAGTTACGTCACAGGCGGCATGAGCTGGGAAGCCGACTACAGCATGCTCGCCCAGACCCAGGGCGACGCCATCGACGTCATCGGGTGGGTTACCATGGACAACCAGAGCGGCAGGACCTTCGAGAACGCCCGCATCAAGCTCATGGCCGGCGACGTCAGCAAAATCCAGCCGGAAGACCGCCGCGCGGCGGTGTATGCGTACGATCAGTCGGAGTTCCGAGGCAGGGGTGGACCGCTTCCCGTGTCCGAGAAGGCCTTTGAGGAATATCACCTCTATACTTTGAACCGCTCGACGACGCTGCACGACCGCGAGACCAAGCAGGTCGAGTTTCTGCGCGCCGACGGCGTTCAGGCCCAGCGGCTCTACGTCTACGACGGTGCGAAGATCGACTACAACCGCTATCGCGGCTATTCCTGGGAGAACCTGCGCCACGAGCGCGACTACGGCACGCAGTCCAACCCCAAGGTCTGGGTGATGAAGGAATTCAAGAACTCGAAAGAGAACCACCTCGGCGTCCCGCTGCCGCGAGGCCGCGTGCGATTCTATCGCCGCGACGACGACGGACAACTGGAGTTCACCGGCGAGAACCTCATCGACCATACGCCCCGCGACGAGACCGTCCGCGTCTATACCGGCGACGCCTTCGATCTCGTCGGCGAGCGCCGCAGGACCGACTATCAGATCGACACCAGCCGCAACTGGCTGGATGAATCCTTCGAGATCAAGCTGCGCAACCGCAAGGAGCAAGGCACCGTCGAGATCCGCGCCGTCGAGCACCTGTACCGCTGGATCACCTGGGAGATCGTCGAGAAGTCCAACACGTTCCTCAAGACGGACAGCCAGACTATCGAGTTTCGCATCCAGGTCCCCGCCGGCGAGGAGAAGGCCGTCACGTACAAGGTCCATTACACGTGGTAACACTCCATCTGTTGTCGGATGACGCCCGGCCATCGGTCCGGTGGAGAGCAACGATATGGATACGGCTTTGTCCCAACGCCGGTGTTCTCGCTCGCTCATCGCGATTGCGCTGTGGTCGCTTGGCGTACTCGTATTCTATTGGCTGCCCGCGGTTCTCGCGTACCGTCACGGAGATTATGAAGACCCCATTGCCGTGGCAGCGTGCATCGGCGCGGTCTTTCTCATCTTCGCCTCCGTGATGACAACTCGCTCCTTTCTCTTGTTCCACGATACTCTTGGCGCGTATCCGAGGAGGCGTCGGTACGTTCTCAGCGCGGTCGCAGCCGTGTTGCTCATCCCGAATGTCACCGGCCTGGGGACCGTACTGTTCGCTCTCCTCTACGCTCTCGCCGAGCTCATCTACATCCGTAACCACGGGTTTATAGTCTTGCCTCCATAGATCGAACCGGCCGGGTGGCAGCGGCAAGCGCAAGTTTGCCGATGGTCTTTGCAGCCGAGCAACTGTGAGTTAGAATGACACGTGCGCAAGCTGCGGCACGTTGCCGGTAGGCTTGCCGGCGCGATGAACGATCAGGGATGCAGCATATGAAGACGATTTCCAGGCGGCAATTGCTCAGGTGCGGGGCGGCGGGCATCGCCTTGCCTTATATTATTCCGGCGTTACACAAGGCGCGGGGCGCGGCTTCGCCCGGTGAGCGGATCACGATGGGGGCAATCGGGCTGGGGAACCAGGGGATGCACAATCTCAAGAGCTTCCTCACGTTCGACGACGTGCGCGTGCTGGCCGCCTGCGATGTGGATCAAAATCATCTGCAAAGCGCGAAGGGGACAGTGGACGCGGCGTACGGCAACAGGGATTGTGCCGCGTACAGTGATTTTCGCGAGGTCCTCGCGCGAGTGGACATCGACACGGTGCTGATCGCCACGCCGGACCACTGGCATGCAATCCTCGCCATCGAGGCGGCTAAAGCCGGCAAAGACATCTACTGCGAAAAGCCGATCTCGCTGACCGTGGCGGAGGGCCGGGCCGTCGCCGATACGATGAAACGATACGGCACGGTCTATCAGAGCGGCACGCAGCGCCGGAGCATTGCCTGCTTTCGCTTCGGCGTGGACATCGCCCGCAGCGGCATGCTCGGCAAGCTGCAAACGCTCCACTGCTACTATCACAACGGCCCAACCTGTCCCCCGCAGCCGGTTCAGCCTGTGCCCGATGGATTCGACTACGCTATGTGGCTTGGACCGGCGCCGTTCGAGCCCTACACGGCCCGGCGATGTCACGGCAGCTTCCGGTGGGTTTACGACTACTCCGGCGGGCAATTGACCGATCTCGGGGCGCATTTTGCCGACCTCGCCCAGTGGGCGCACGGCGTCGAGGACACCAGCCCGACGCAGTATGAAGGCTGGGCCGAGTTCCCCAAAGACGGCCTGTTCAATACGCCCGTGCGGTTCGAGGTCGCCGCCACGTACGCCGACGGCGTCAAGATGATCATGCATGACGAGACCGAGCCCGGCCGCGGGCCGCGAGGAAACAAGTTCGTCGGCTCCGACGGCTGGGTCAGCGTCGATGATACCGGAAAGGTCACCGCCTCCGACCCCGCCATTCTGCGAAAGCTCAGCGCCGCTCAGCAGGGCTACGAGTACATGGAAGGCCACCACCGCGACTTCCTGACCGCCGTCCGGACGCGGGGCCGCACCATCGCCTCGCCCGAGCTCGCCCACCGCTCGACCACGACCTGCCACATCGCCAACATCTGCCTGCGCCTGGGCCGGAAGCTCCAATGGGACCCTGCCGCCGAGCGTTTCGTCAACGACGCCGAAGCCGACCGAATGCTCGCTCGCGCCACCCGCGGCCCCTGGCGATTGTGACAGGCCCTGTGAGTGCACTGTCACGCCATTCCCCGGGTGGCACCGCCAAACTTGCTGGCAGCATCCCAAATCCTTGAGATCCCTGTGACGTGGGATGGGTGGCAGCGCGACCATTTTTGCGATTCGCGGAGGTGGAAAAACACGGCCCTTGTGCGTCATAATGGGTGTCCGGACCGCTTGAGCGTACGAGTGGAAAGATGAAAATGCCGTCAGATAGAGCGCTTGTCAGGAAGTTCAAAGGGGGCGACCCCGAGGCGTTACTGGCGATTTACCAACGGTACAGAGACTACCTCCTGAGTGTGGCTATGGCGATGGTCTGCGACATGGGCCGGGCCGAGGACGCCGTGCATGATGTCTTCGTGTCCCTGGCCCGGAAGCGGCAGGAGTTGCCGGCGGGCCCAGGCCGCAACTCCGGGGACTTCCACGAATTCCACCACGACGGCCGGACCTGCTACTGGCGGTACGACAGCTTCCCGTTCTCAGATGCTGCAAAGAAAGAGATCGACGCCGTGTTCAAGGATATCCGCGAGCACAACGCTCGTAACCTTATCATCGACCTGCGCTTCAATGGCGGCGGCAATTCGATGGCCGGGGAGTACATCCTGGATTATCTCACGAGCAAACCCTCCCCGACATCCCCATCACCGACGGCCAACTCGCACCCTTTGCTGCTGCCAAAGACCCGCAGATCGCCTTCCTTCTCGACCTGATCGAGAAGCAGTCGGCGGCAAAATGAGAATCGGCGAGTGCCGCATGCCTGGTCGGCTATTAAGCCTCAGGTCTCCGGACTCCGGGTGGCAGCGTCAAGGCCGAAGGTCTTGGCGATGGCTCTATCGCATTCCGGGAAGACCATCGCCAAGCAGCGCTTGACGCTGCCACCCACTGTCCACTGGGCCCTTGGCGCGGTGAGGTCGAGAACCCTCGCGATGTCACTCCCCCGAAGGCGGGAATCCAAAAACTCATCGCATGGATCCACAAGCGTGCCGGGGCGCTCGCGTAGGCATGCGTTTGCGCAGACCTACCTTGTTCGGCCTGGCGAACATGCCTGCGCGAGCGCAAGTCCGGCGCCCGCACCCGACCTGTGCGTCATTTCGTCTCAGGCTTCTTGTCAGCGGGTTTGGGTTGGGCGTCCTGGGCCCTTGTCGAGGACCTTGATGCGGGCGTTGCGGATCTGGACGTGCTCGGCGCCGCGGCTGAGCTCCTGGAAGCCGATGTGTCCTTTTCGCGGCCGCTCCTTGACCTTCGGGCAGGGCTTGCCGTTATGCCGTAGCACCACCTGGTCCTGCTCGTCCAGGTTCAAGTCGTGGATCACCACGCCGTTGAGCGTGACGTGCAGCTTCGGCCCGTTGAGCGTCACCACGTAGCGGTTCCACTCCGTCGGCTTGTACACCTGCTTGAGCGGCGCGATCGCCCGGTAAATGCCGCCGGCCAGCTCGGAGTCCTTGGCCTGCGTGTTGTAGCGGTAATCCGCCATCTGCAGCTCCATGCCGTCGAAGGCGGGATCGCCGAACAGCGGCGCCCGCAGCGCACAGCCGCTGTTGCCGGTCGGGCCGAGCTTGAAGTCGAATTTCAGGACGAAGTCGCTGTACTCCTGCTTGCTGAGCAGCCAGGTCCCCCGCGGCTCGCCGCCATGGAGAATCCCGTCCTTCACGACCCACTTTACCGCCGGATCGGCCGGCTTGTTCACATCGTCCCACGGCCTCACCAGCCAGCCCTGCGGCTCCCCGTCCTGCGGGAACAGCCGCACGAACCCTTCCTCCTTCTCCTTCTCCTCGGCCGCCGGCGCGACCGCCCCCGCCGCCAGCAACACCGCCGCCACGCACCACAACCGAACCCTCGTTCTCATGGTTCAACCTCCACAATCTCATTTTCCCTGTACCGATCCATCAACAGCCAGTCCCCGGCACGACAATGCCCGACATTCTACAGCCGGACGGCCGGCCCCGCAATCGTCAGCAGGCAGAAGGCTGGATGCGGCAGGCTGTTGCCGGTTCCCGGTCGTCAGTTACCGGTCATGGACGAGGAACACGGCGCCGGGTGGCATCGTCAAGCGCAGCTTGGCGATGGTTTATCCGTCCGCCATCGCCAAGACCTTCGGCCTTGACGATGCCACCCGGCCGGCGCTTTCAATACATCCGTTTTCGGGACTTTGCGATTGCCGTGGCGTGCGATGCGTTTGCGGCCCGTGTTGCCGGCGATCCATCGGGGCATGCCCGGTACGGCAGCGATCCAGGCGCACAGGGCGAAAGCAGCAATTGGCGCGCGTCGTTGCGGGTTTTCCCTCCGGGCCGGCGGACCGCACGGGCGTAATAACGCGAGCGTAGTAATGATTGAGGCGTTGAGGACGCGGCCGCAGCCGCTCGGACGCCCGAGGTGATCCAGCGATCACCCGCACGGTAACGATAGCAACGAAAGGGTACTGCCATGGCACAGGCAAGAACCGGCGACCATGTGAGAGTTCGTCTGACGGGAAGGCTGGATGACGGCACTGTCTTCGCGAGCGTCGGCGAGGCCGAGCCGGTCGAATTCACCCTCGGCACCAGCGATGTGCTGCCGGCGATCGAGGATGCCCTGGAAGGCATGCAGCCCGGCGAGACGAAAACCGTATTTATCCCGTCCACGGAGGCCTTCGGGCCCTGGCGGGAGGAGTTGGTCGAGGAGATTCCCCGCGAGAGCCTGCCGACCGAGATCGACGTCGAGGTCGGCCAGCAACTACAGGTGAGCCAGCCGGGCATGGACCCGCTGATCGTCTCGGTGATCGACGCCTCCGACTTCTCGGTCACCATCGACGCGAACCACCCGCTGGCCGGCGAAGACCTCGTCTTCGACCTCGAGCTGGTGGACGTCTCCTGATACCGTTTTCACACCACGCACGTCGGGGAGGGCACAAATCCGCGTGCTCTCCCTGACGCCACGCTTCTTCAGGGCAGCGCATGGAAAAGGCCCCATGACCAGCACAGGGCCCTTTGTTGAACAAGCGGATCGTGCTTAGCTGGGCACGACGTTGGTCGCGCACGGGCCTTTACGACCCTGGCCGACCGTGAATTCGACCTTCTGGCCCTCGTTCAGCGAGGCGTACCCGTTGGTCTTGATCTCCGAGTGGTGGACGAACAAATCCTCGCCGCCGCCGTCCGGGGAGATGAAGCCAAATCCCTTGTCCGAGTTAAACCATTTCACCGTTCCTTTTGCCATGTTCTGTACTCCCTGGACCCGACGGGTCCACAAATAGTTCTCCCTCTGTCACTGTCAAAGGGGTAAACTCCGAGGGAGGAAAGCGTACTCCTTACTATAGACTGCACGGGATTATACGCACCCGCCGCCCCGTTGTCCAGAAAATTATAAAAAAAATTCCGACCACCGGATGCATTACGACCGTGTCATTCCCGCGAAAGCGGGAATCCAGACTCTTGACCGCGTGCCCCGCCTCACCGCTCTGCGGCGATCTCTATGGCAGCAGATCGTCCGTGAAGCTATCGCCGATCACCGGCCGGTCCGCCCTGCAGTTGGCCTTGGCGTAATCAAACGCCTCCTCGGCGCTCACCTGTGCAGGCTCGGAGGAGAGCACGCCATTAGTGTTGTAATCATGGATGTTCGCGTCGCCGGTCCTGATACCTATCTGGGCAAAGTAGTAGGTGAACTCGCCGTTCTCCCACTGGTCGCCCTCATAGGAGTAGCCCCTCTCGCCCGAGGCCATGAGGACCACGCGGCCCGACTCCTGGAGATCGTCCATGCCACCGGCCAGACAGACATCGAAGATAAAGACGATCCGGCTGGTACCAAAATCGCTGAAGGCTGTTTTCAATTCGCCATCCCACATGGGAACCATCTTCGTGCCGTCGTGAGTGACAATGGCTTCGTCCGTCTTCTCGTCATCGCCATCGTCGGCGAAGCCGTTCATGCCGTGGCCGCTGAAGAAGAACACCACTTCATCGTCCTCGCCCGCCTGCGCCTGTACCGCATCGATAGCGGCCATGATCGCCGAGCGGGTCGCCGCCCCATCCTTTAGCGTCGCGATATTGCTGAAGCCGTACGCATATGCCAGGACACTCGTCACTTCATCGGCGTCATCGTCAGCATACTCGAGGTCGCTGTCTGTCCCCGGATAGTCGGAAATGCCCACGACAATGGCGTACCTGGTGCCGCTGAGCGGCGTCCCGAGAACTCCCGTTGCCGCTTCCGTACTCTTCTTGCCGCCGGCGCCCGGCGGACGCCCACCCTTCAACGTCACCTTCTTGACCAGGACGACATCGGTCGCGTGCACGGGCTTATGTGGATCGGGCTTGTCCGCCCTGACGCTGAGTGTCCCGACACCGAGCAGCAGAACGATAACCGATACGGCTGTGACTGCAAAAAGGAATGGCTTCGCGTTTTTCATCGTACTTCTCCTTCCGGACCTGAGAGGATCATCGCACAAGGCCCAACCATATTTCAGGCGCCTGCACGTCAATCCATTATATACCCGCCGACCACGAAATCTATAGAGATTTCTCGCCACCAGGTGGGAAGTGACCATCAACCGCGAAAAGCTTGCCCTCGACCCTCGATCAAGTCGAGGGCAGGCTCTGATCGGGGACGGGGGACGCGAACCACGCGAAAACTCCCTTCTGCATGTCATTCCCGCGAAGAGCTTGCCCTCGATCTGATCGGGGGCGGGAATCCATTTCTCCCTCCTCTCGCCAAGGGCGCGAAGCCCACAAAGAAGAGCCTGGCGGCGCTAGGTGGTAATACCACCTAGTGGGTGCATGGTGAGGAGAGGCAGGACAGGTGGCCGCAACGCCAATGCCGCGGACCGAACGTCCGGCTGCGTGACAGCCTGCTCAAGGCCAATATCGTTTATGGCCTAACGCCTACAGCCTGCGATCCGCATTCCGCAATCAGGGCGTCCCGCCCTTCACTCCGCGTTCCGAAATCCGCATTGTTTCCCTTGACAGTTTGTCGCGACGTATGTACTATTGACCATCGTCGCGGCAGCCGCCGGGCCGATCACTGGCAACTGCTGGCGATTGGGTATTTCGTATCTCCGGGTGGCAGCAGCAAGGCCGAAGGCTTTGCCGATGGCGATTGGGCAAACCATCGGCAAGCTGCGCTTGCCGCTGCCACCCAAAACTTGATGATGCGCTATGAAGACCTCAAACATAGCCGGTATGATAAGGAGGGCTTATGGCGAAGCGAACGTGTCACGATTGTGTGTACTCGGGCCGGCCGCCTTTGACCCGCTGCATGCGGGACTTCAGCACCGGCTGGGCGGGCCTGCTGATGTGCGTGAATCACCCGGACTCACCGGGCGAGCTGCGCGACGTCGCCCCGACCACAGCCGCCTGCCGGAACTTCCGCGCCCGGCACGTGCCGCCGGTGCGCGGGACGCCGCCGGAGCCCCCGAACGACCAGGTCCGCTACATCGGCCTGACGAAGGGCATGTACGCGATGGTGGACGCCGCCGACTACGAGTGGCTCAGCCGGTACACCTGGCACGCGACGTGCAGTCGCGGCCGGTACTACGCCGCCACCGTGATCGACGGCAAGTCGATCTCGATGCACCGGATGATCATGAACCCGCCGAAAGGCATGGTCACCGACCACATCGACGGTCACGGCCTGAACAACCGCCGGGCCAACATGCGAAACTGCACCCCCGAGCAGAACCGTCACAACACCCGCCCCTCGCGCAAAAAGTCCTCGCAATACATCGGCGTCTACCGTTACGGCGACAAGTGGATGTTCAAGATCACGCACAATGGCCGGTATTTCTACGGCGGCCCCTTCGACACGGAAGTAGAAGCCGCCAAGGCCCGTGACCAAAAAGCCCGCGACCTCTTCGGCGAATACGCCTGGCTGAACTTCCCAGACGAAGCCTAACAGAAGCCGGATCGCAGTGGACACAATATACGGCAATTGAACCACGGAGGACACGGAGACCACGGAGCCACAGAACCGAAGGTAAGAGGGTAAGAACGTAGGACGGTAAGAGCCACGCCGGCCCCGACCCCTGTTCGTCATCCGCAGATTTCGCCGATTTCCGCAGATTGTCAACTGAGAACCGACTACCGACAAGCGATTTTCAGCCACAGAGGGCACAGAGGCACACAGAGGAAGGACTTCCTGCCGGAGGCCGTCGATTCAATCATCGATCATCAATCGTAAATCATCAATGCCCCTTCGCCTTCCTCCGGTTAAACACCGGCAGTCCCGTTAGAGTCCCCGGAACTCGCAAAATCCGTCGGTTTTTTCCTTGCAGATGTGGCACCCCGGGTGTAAATTAATCGGCAGAGTCCGGGGGCCATATTGCCAGTCGGAATGTTGGTTCCTGTTCGGGCGTGTGAGGGGTATCGTATGAAACGAACGGAACTCAAACGGAGCGCATCGTCGGGGGAAGAGGGGTTCCTGTCTGCACCCGTGAGAAGCTCTGGCGAACCGAGTCACACTTGCGCACATGTCAATGTAATGTTGGCAGGGCTGATTGCTCTAGTGGTGCCCACCACGGCTCGTCCAGACCAATACACCGCCTATTCGCTGAAGGTGGCGCAGCAGAGGATTGAACAGGCCAGCGACAACTGGCGGCAGGAGCAACCAGAGGTGGTGAGCCTTGGCGGAATCAACAAAGTTGAGGGTTTCGTCTTTGACAGTGCAGCCGGCGACCTGATCCTTGTGGGGCAGAAAGAACAAGACCGAGCGGCTTTGACGCTGGATGACCTTGTGGTAGCCTTGCGGGCGCGGTTCCGCTACAACGAGTGGCCGCTGGTCAGCATCGATCCGACCCCCGATACCGAAAAGACCCAGATGCAGCACGTTCGCTTCGAGGGTGGAATCCAGGATACTGCCTTTGGCCAG
>Ga0214473_10001130_pt1 | contig 36002 bp, 38 predicted proteins | sample RVTome_7_FD_203509 | JGI IMG/M metagenome (GOLD analysis project Ga0214473, IMG submission 203509) | Soil microbial communities from uranium-contaminated site in the Upper Colorado River Basin, Wyoming, United States - RVT98D197 | ecosystem: Environmental > Terrestrial > Soil > Contaminated >... | reverse complement strand
CGCTCCCACCCCGCCGCTTACCGCGACGTGTGGCCGTGGCTTTTCCGTCCGGGCATCTCGCGATTTGTTGCCTCCTCGCGCACCGGATATGCTCGCCGTCCGAGTCGGGCGACTGACGGCAGGGGACCTACACCCCATAGGGTTCACGGCATTGTTGGCTGCTCCCTGATCCGCGGTGTTCGGCGGACACTGAGGTGTTGGCCGAGACGCTGGGACTGCGGAGAGCGCTTTCCAATGGTGTTCGTCTGTCTGCGGGAGGATAATCCGCCATTCCACCTGGCCTCGACCACTCGGAAGGTCGACCGGCAAGCATTAAGGAGAGAGAGATATGCGGCGAGCAATGTTTGTAGTGCCTGTGTTGTCGCTGGCCGCGTTCGTGGTGCCAGCTGTGGCGCAGGACGCCGTCAAGGTGGACTCCAAGCACTACAAGGTGGAGTTCGAGAATGACCAGGTCCGAGTAGTCCGCATAACATACGGCCCTCACGAGAAGTCAGTGATGCACGCGCATCCGGCCAACGTGGCCGTCTTCCTGACCGACGGGCAAGTACAATTTACCCTACCCGACGGAAAGACCCAGCAAGCGCCAGCAAAGGCTGGCGCGGTCCAATGGGACGGTGGTGGCAAGCACCTGCCTGAGAACACCGGGGACAAGCCTTTCGAGTTGATCCTCGTGGAGCTGAAGGGTAAGCCTGCGACCGCGAAGTAACGAGCCGCCGAACAAGGAGCTGATAAGGGCCGCGCCGGCTACGACAGCCGCGGCCCTTGCAGCTGATATGGAACGACTGTTGTCAAGCCTCTCGACAGGCGGGTCATGGCCTTGTCGGCGATGGCGACCACTCGGGCCGGTTGGCCGCGGCGGCGGATCGTGAGAGTCCGCATGCCGGGCCGATGCCGGTAGTGCCAGGCTGTTTCGATCAAGAGCCGACGCGCGTGGCTGTTGCCGGCCTTGGTGATGCCGCCGCACTTCTCACGCTCGCCTGACGAGTACTCGCTCGGCACCAGACCGACGAAGGCCATCAAGAGCCCGGCGAACGTCAATCTCCACTTCCTCGTGCTCTTTCAGGGGGAGCGGGGTGAGGGCCGGCGTCAGTCAAACCCATGCTTCCGCAGCCACAGCTCCAGCGCCAACAGCGTCCAGAGCTGCTGCCCGCGGTCCGCGCGCGCGGAGACGCGCTACCGCCGCCAGGTATACGAAGAACAACGCTTCGGCGAGCCGCGTCACGCGAGACCCGTGGTCGCCTTGGCGCGGCGGCGGGAGGTCAATTTGTCCGGTCCTCTAGCCGGTCGCGGTCTCGCCCCAGAGCGCGGCCGGTCCAGCTCCACGGCCGGCGCGAACGCGGGCTGCACCTTCGTGGACGGCCGACAGCAGCCCAGCAGAAGAGGCCCTACTTCCTGCGGCGTTCGCTTCGGGCCTTGCGGGCCCGTCGCGGGGGCAGGCCGAGCTCCCGCTCGATCGTCTCGAGCGGGATGCCGCCGTGCTTTCGGTAGCTCTCTCCCGACTGCTTGAGGATGCGCCTGAAGACCGGGCTCGCACTCACCGCGTAGTCTTCCCACTCCTGGTCGCTGAGCACGCGCAACAGTGCCACCGGTCGGCCACGGCGAGTGACCACGATGTCCCCGGCGCTCGCCTTGCCGGTGTACTCCGAGAGCGAGCCGGTTGCCTCCAGCAGCTCCACCCGAGTCATGAGAGGTCGATCTCCTCGCCACCGATCAGGACGCGCTCTCGGACCTTGAGCCCGATGGCCTTCAGCAGGACTGTAGGCTCGCGTCCCTCAATGACTTCATAGTACACCCTGAGATCTCCGACTCGAAGGCGCCAGGTGGCCAGTGAATTCGGCCGCAGCCGCTTGCGCGCGAAGTGCGCTCGCGCCTCGCGTGTGAAGACGATGCGATAGGCCACCGACGCAGCCTAGACCTCGGCCGTGCCGGAGCGGGTCCGACCTGACGGAACCGGCCCACCCTACGGCTGCGCGGCGCGCAGCTTGGTCTCAGTCACCGGACTGGGCCGGCGTCAGGGCCGGCTTCAGTCAAACCCATGCTTCCGCAGCCAAAGCTCCAGCGTCAGCAGCGTCCAGAGCTGGTGCCCGCGGTCCGCGCGCCCGGAGACGTGCTCGTCGTAGAGCTGCTGGACACCGTCGACGCGGAGACGGCGGCCGAGCCGCGGGCGTGAGAGCAGCGTGTCCTGCACCAGCGGCCGCAGCTCGCCCCGGAACCAGTCGCCCAGCGGGACGCCGAAACCGTGCTTGGGGCGCTCCAGGATCTCGCGGGGCAGCAGCTCCGCTCCGACGTCCTTGAGGATGATCTTGCCCCGCGCTCCTCGCCGCTTGAGGTGGTCGGGCAGCGTGGTCACGTACTCGATCAGCTCGCGATCGAGCAGCGGGCTGCGGCCCTCCAGGCCGTGGGCCATCGTCATGCGGTCCATCTTCGGGAGCAGGTCGTCGAGAAGGTACGTCCGCAGGTTCAGGTAGAGCAGGCGCGAAAGCAGCGAGGCGTCCCCGCACGCGCCGAGCGTCTCCCGGTACGACGAGAGCACGCGCGTGCGGTCCACGACGCCGCCGGCGTCGAGCCGCGCGAGCGCCGGCAGGTCGAAGAAGGTGCTCCAGGCGAAGATCCGCTCCTCGGCGGGAAGCACTGCCTTCTGGGTGAAGCGCCGGATCCGCCGCAGCGTGCCGTAGTAGGTCGAGCCCTCGGGCAGCACGCGCGCGGCGACCTTCAACGCCTGGCGCGCGAACCGCGGGATGCGCTCGGCCAGCAGCGCCGCGTGAAAGCGATCGTAGCCGGCGAAAGCCTCGTCGCCGCCGTCGCCGTTCAAGGCCACGGTCACGTGCCGGCGGGTCTCGCGCGCCACGAGGTACGTCGGCAGCGCGGAGGAGTCGCCGAACGGCTCGTCGTGGTGGTGCAGCAGCGTCTCCAGCAGGGCGGCCGCCTCGGGCTTGACCACCGACGCGTGGTGCTCGGTGCCGATGTGGCGCGCCACGCGCTCGGCGTGGACGCGCTCGTCGTAGAAGGAATGGCCCTCGAAGCCCACGGTGAACGTCTTCACCCGCCCGGGCACCAGGCGCGCCATGATCGCCGTGATCACGCTCGAGTCCACTCCGCCCGAGAGCAGCGCCCCCAGCGGGACATCGGCCAGCAGCCGCTTGCGCACCGCGGCCGTCAGCAGCTCGCGCACGCGCTCGCGCGCCTCGGCTGGGGTGACCCGCGCCTCCGCCCCGGCCGCGGGAACGCGCAACTGCCAATAGGCCCGCGGACCCTGAATGCCGCGTGCGTCGACCGTCACCAGCGACGCCGGTGGCAGCTTGCGGATGCCGCGGAACAGCGTGCGGGGCGTGGGCACGTAGCCGAAGGCGAGGTACTCGCCGAGGTTGTCCGCGTCGAACTCGGCCGGCACGCCGGCGGCCAGCAGCGCCTTGATCTCGGAGCCGAACACGAAGCGCCGCGCATCACTCCAGTAATAGAGGGGCTTCTTGCCGAACGGATCGCGTGCCAGCAGCAGCCTGCGGCGCTTCGCGTCCCAGAGCGCGATCGCGAACATGCCGTCCAACCGGGCGATCGCGTCCTCCGCCTGCTCCTCGTAGAGATGGGCGATCACCTCGGTGTCGCCCTGCGAGCGGAACGTGTGACGAGCCTGCAGCGGCTGCTTCAACTCAGGGAAGTTGTAGATCTCGCCGTTCAGCAGCACGCGGACCGAGCCGTCCTCGTTGGGCATCGGCTGGTCGGCGCGCTCGGAAAGATCGATGATCGAGAGCCGCCGGTGCACCAGACCGACGCTCGGCGGAGTCGCGTTATCGACGTGGACGCCCTCGGCGTCGGGTCCGCGGTGGCGCAGCGCTGCGCCCATGCGCGCCAGGACGTCCGCCCCTGCCGGCGGACCGTCGAACGTCAGGACGCCGGCGAGACCACACATGCCGAATCAGATCCAGCCGCGGACGGCGTACCAGGCGAGCTTCACCCACTCCTGCAGGCGCGTCCAGTAGATGCGCTGGTGCGGGCCGGGATCATCCACGGAGACCGGTATCCAGCGGACGCCCGGAGCGGATCTGCGGGCGACACGCTCTGCTCTACCCATGTGTGAGGCGTTCGTAATCAGCGCCACGGCGCGGAGCCCCTGCTCACGGAGGATCGGCGCCGCCAGCAGCAGGTTCTCGCGAGTGGTGGTCGCGCGGTCCTCGATCAGGATCCTCTCGGCCGGAATCCCTGTCTTGATGGCCAGGTCGCGCATCGTCAGCGCACTGTCGCCCCCGACGCCGGCGCCCGTCAACACGAGCCACGACACGCCGCCGGCCTGGAACAGGGCAATCGCACGGTCCAATCGCAGGTAGCCGACGTCCCCCGACATCACGAGCGCCGCGTCCGCCTCCACCAGACCCGGCGTTGCGGAGTGCGGTGGGTCGAGGTGAGCGAGAGCGCTCGCGGCTAGCAGTAAACCAAGCGGAGCGAGAATCAGGCGGCGCCACATTCCGCGGCCTCACGGAGCACGCTGGCCATGCGGGGCGCGTGAATGCGCGCGCTGTAGCGCTCCTCGATGGTCCGGCGCGCCTCGGCGCCCAACCTCCGCCGCAGCGTCGCGTCGCGGAGCAGGCAGCGGATCTTCTCCACCCACTCGCCGTCGTCCCTTGCGTGGAACCCGTTGACACCGTCTTGCACGATCGTCGTGTTCGCCCCAACCGGCGACACCACGGGAGGTACGCCCAGCGCCATGTACTGCAGCGCCTTCATCCCGCACTTGCCGCGGGACCATTCGTCGTCGGGCAGCGGCATCAACCCGACGTCGAGCGGGCGCAGGTCTTGCACTTCGGTCTCAACGGACCACGGCAGCCATTCGAGGTCCAGGCCGGGCGCCGAGATGCGAGGCCCGATGACTCGCAGACGGTATTCGACCAGCTCTCTTAGCCGTATCAGCGCAGGAATCAACCGCTCCAGATGGGGCAGGGTCGTGGCGCTCCCGGTCCAGCCCACCACGGGCCACGGGTTATCCGGCCGCGGGCTGACCGCGTATACCACGGTGTCGATCGTGCTGGGAACGACGGTGACCGCGCGCGACACTGGAGTCGCGAAGCGCGCCAGCGTGTCGTTGCCGACGGTCACGTGCCGGGCGAGGCGGCAGATCGCGGCCGCCTTGCCGGGCGGCTTCAGGGCCACCGACCAGGCGTTCGCCGGGCTGGCGGTCGGCAAGTAGATTGCGTCATCGAAGTCGAACACGATCGGGAGGCGCCTTGCGATCAGCGCCTCAATCCACGCCGGACCGAGCAGCGCCGCCTCTCGATACACGAACACCACGTCGTACGAGCCGCGGCCAAGCGCCTCGCGGATGCGCCGCGCGTACCCGCGGAGCGTTCCCCATGCCTTGGTCCAGCTGTAGCCCGCGCCGTACAGGACGTCCATGGCAGGCGACGACAGAAACGGCGAGACGACTACCTCGACACGATCATGCTGCATCAGCGGCGCCCACTGCTCGATCCGGTAGCGCTGCCCGGGGGCCCGGCCCTCCGGATAGGGCACCAAGGCCAGGACTCGGAGCGTCACCTCACGCGCCCGCCTGCTGAACCGCGCGGGAACGCGATATCTCAACGCCCACCGAAGCGAAGATGAGGTAGAAAGCGATGGCTTGGGCACGGTGTCGATAAAGGGTGCCCACGTTTCCCTCGCCCAGCGCGTACGAGACGGTGAGCAGGGTTGTAAGCAGCACTACTTGCAGGGATTCGCGAAGTCGAACGCGGATCGTGTGCTGGATTCCGCGCAACATCGCGGGGGTGAGAAAGTAGATGAGTACCATCTCGGGGACAGAGAGCGCCTTCAGGACCGACGTGATCTGCCAGGGGAAGGGTGAGAAGAGAAAGTAGGCAACCCCGATGGGCAGGAACGCGATGGCCCTACCCGGCGTCGAGATATCCACGTTTTCGTGGAACGCGCTGCCGCCCGTGGCCATGTCCTGCCTGACCTTGCTGATCGCCTCGAGACTCATCCGGGTCGCTGCGCCTTCTCCCACGCCCGAGTGCTGGACGAGCATGAGCAGCACGAGCCCGCCCACCAGTGCCAGCACGAAGTTGCGCCCCAGACGGTCACTGCGGCCGATCAGAAGAGCGGCGAGGGGCGGGAGGGCCACCACGTAGAACAAGTAGTCCCTGAACAGTGCCAGAAGAAGGGCTGCGCCAATCCCAGTCACCAAGCCCAGATGGGAGTAACCACGAACTACCTGGAGACTCTTCCACGAGACGAGGAGGATCAAGTAGATGACCCACACGTCACGGATGTTGAGAGCGGACCAGAGAATCAGCGAGGGCAGGAACTCGAAGAGGATCGCCGCTCGGCGCGCGACACCTGTGCCGAACAGGTCCCGCGACAGAAGATATACGTACCGAACCGAGTAGGCCCCCACAAGACCATTGATCAACTTCAAGGGGATCTGCGTGTTTCCGAAGATGTAGAAGAAAGCCGCGTTAATGTAGAAGTAACCAAGGGGTTGGGGCGAGGTAACCCACCAGGGCTTCAGCAGAAGCTCCCCCGTCCAGTACAGCGCCATCTGCCAGCCGTTAACGGCATACGTCTCTTCGTCGGGGGCAAGGCGCAATGAATAGCCGCTCCAGTCGAGAGCCACTGCCAGGACTGCCCTCAACGCGAACCCGTAGAAGATGAGGCGACGCAGGAGCCGTGACTCGTCATGGTCGAGACCGGCGCTCAGCAGTTGCTTCTTGGATGGGGGGACACCAGGCGTCGGAGCCTCAGAGCGATAGAGCACGATAGAGCTCATGATACGCGGCCACGCCCGATTCAAGGCTGAATCGCGCCTCGGCGAAGCGGCGGCAGCGCGCCGCAGTATTGTCGTCCTCGAGCAGCCTGCGCAGCCGCTCAGCCGCTCGCAGATAGGCTTCCTGCGAGAAGCCTTCGAGTAACACGCCCACCCCCGCGCACTCTAGAAAATCGTCTAGGTCTCCGACGCCGCGGTTGGCGACGACCGGGAGTCCGGATGCCAGGGCCTCAGCGACCTTCGTCGGACACGAGGCCCGTTTCGCCAGAGTCGGTCGGATAAAGAACAGAGCCCGGGCGCGACGAAGCCAGGCCGGTACGTCCCCCGGACTCACCGTCCGAAGCTCCGCCCAGTCGGGCGTGACACCCGCTCGGCGGGCCTCTTCCACCTGCGGGGTTAGGAACAGGGTTCGTCCCGGAATCGCCTTCGAAGCGACCCGAGCGAAGGCCACCAGTTCCCGGGCCATGTACGAGGTCCCCAGCGAGCCGCTGTATACGAGGCCGTGATCTGGGGAGTCCCCTGGCCGCCGAGGCGTGAAGACGGTCAGGTCTACGCACGTGGGAATCACACGGAGAGGCCGGAGCGACGGGCAGCGCGCGCTGAGCTCGGACCGAGCCGCCTCGGTGAGCACGACGATCCCATCCGCGCGCCGCAGGTTCCGGATCTCCATCCAGCGGACGATCTGATCCAGAGGGCCACCCCGACGCCAGGAGCCGCTCTCGACCCGCTCATCCGAGAAGAATGCCCGCACATCGTAGAGAAGACGTGTGGCGCGCGGAAGACGAGCGGCCCTGGCCATCACCATCGCCACGTCTCCCCGGCAGTGAACGAGCCTCGCCTGCGAGATTCTGAGCTCCCTGCCGATGGCGCGGCCGCCGGCCAGGACGTCCCAGAGCGTGGCCGGGAGCCGCGGATGCTTGTGGTAGGCGAGCGGCGTCCACCGGATGCCACACGCCTGGAGGCGCTCTCGCAGGTCCGTCCAGGCCTTCGGCGAGCGCCGCCGCTCCGCTTTCTCGAAGGAGACCAGCGTAATTCCGACCCCGCCTCGTGCCAGCCCGATGAGGTACGGGACCACCTGCGAGCTCCCGAGGGGGTCCAGGGCGCCGTCGTAGGAGACATAGACAACTCTCATCGGCGCGCCCAAGTTAACAGAGTGTCGCCCAGACCTGTAAGACCGAGGAGGATGTTCGCAGCCACCTTTGCCGCTCGCAGGAGCCTCGAGGAGTCGACTGCGTCCCGCAGGCGCGCGGAGGTCTGGGGGTCGAAGGACACGGGTTTCCCATCTCGAGCGCGACGCCAGCTCGTGATGTCCAAGGACCGAGAGGTCACGGTCACCCGACTGTAACCAGCCTCGCGCAAAGCCCGTTTCAAGCTCTTGAGGGTGAAATAACCATGGTGTTCGGGGTCGACCACTCGCCACCAGAGGCCCAGCAAACGGCGAGTGAGTCCATCGAAGTTCGGAGTGGACAGGAGTAGGAGCCCTCCGGGCCGAGTGATGCGCTGCAACTCACGGAGGTGCGTGAGGGGCGCGGGAAGATGTTCCAGAACCTCAAGGCTGACCACTAGGTCGAAGGTCTCCGGAAGGTAGCCAGCGGCCGTGACATCTCCGGCGAACACGTTGGTGCCGGTCGCTCGCAAAGCGTCGATGCCGGTCCTCGAGACCTCGATGGCGTCCACGACCCAACCCCGGGCCAGCGCGACGCGGACGAACCCTCCGCTGCCCGCCCCGATCTCGAGGAGCCGGCCGCGACCGACCACAGCCTCTGCCCGTGCCAGCCACTCTTGATATCGCGCGCTCGGAGCCGCCGGAGGTGCCCCATGGTAGTAGTTCTCATAGCGCTCGTCGGCCGGCTGCTCTCGGGCGGGTCGGCCGGAGATGAATCGGCACCTCAGGCACCGATAAAGCGCGACATCGCCACGATCGCCCCAAAGCCGGGCTTCGGCGCCGCATATTCGACATGTCATACACTCGCCCGCTCGAGGCACTGTGCAAGACGCTGGGTAAGCGACCGCCGGGTGTACTGGTTGACACCGGTGCGCCCGACGGGCGAGCCGGCAGCCAGGAGCGATACGATCGCTTCCTCGGCGCCTCGCGTGTCGCCAGGCCTCACGAAGGCGACTCCAGCAAAAGGCGTAAGAAGGCGCGCGATGTCCGCGTCCTTGTCGCCAACGTAGAGTATCGGTCGGTCGGATCCAAGGTACTCGAATACCTTGCCGGCGATGTTGCCCCGAAGAGCCGGCGCCTGCGAGGCAGCCATCGACGGACCTGCGAGCAGTAGCAGCGTGGACTCACGCATGTGACGCAATGCCTCGCGATGGGGAATCTGCCCTGTGCACTCGAATGAAGCCGAGAGGCCGACCGCTTCGAGAAGCTCGCGGACGCCTGGACGCAAGCTGCCAACGAAACGCACGGTGAGCCGCGGGAGCAGGCCGGTTCGAACGAGGCTTCCCAGTGCCCTCAGGCCAGTTACCAGGTCCTGACGGTCGGGATAGTACGTGCCCACGTAGGTAGCGGTCGGGCGGGCGGGGTCAGCCGCCGCGGGGAAGTCCTCCGGGTCGAACCCGTTCGTCACCACTGAGACACGTCGGGCTCCGCGGGAGAGCAAGAGTTCGGACCAGTCTTGAGACACGCTCACGACTTCGGTCGCCGCTTCGAGTACGGAACGTTCGGTCGCCTCGTCTCGGCGTCGCCGCCTTGCACTGTCGTATCGAGCCAGGTCGGTCCAAAGGTCGCGGAACTCAGCCACCCAAGGGACTCCGAACTCGGCCGAGAGCTTGCGGGCGATCAGATGCGCTGTTATTGGGAAGGACGTTGAGAAGACAACGTCAAACCGCTGCTCGCGCGCCGCCCGGCGACCGCCTCTGAGAGCAAGAGGATACCAGCCGATTTGAGCGTCGGGTCGGTAGATCCACCTTCGCACGAGCTCTCGGACCCGGCCCAAGACACCTCCGACGGGAGCGGCATGGGTATCATCACCTTCCAGCCTCAGCGCGCGCTTTCCCACCCGGCTGATCTCGAGCGATCCGGTCCGGACGACCTTCCGCTCGGGAAAGACAAGGCTCGGGTCGCGATAGTAGGCTCCGTCCCGCGGCGACAGGACAGTTGGCTCCCAGCCGAACTCCGGGAGGTAGGTCGCGAACTTCAAGGCCCGCAGGCTGCCGATGCCGCCCAGAGGCGGGAAGTAGTAACAGACCATCAGGACGCGGCGCATCGGGTGGCCAGCGCTTCCTTGTAAACGCGGGCGACTCCCGCGCGGAAGCGTTCCAACGTGAAACGCTGGAGGAACGCGGCACGAGCCGCACGACCCATCGTCCTGGCCGCAGCGGCGTTCGCTACCAGCGCCTCCATGGCCGCCATGAGAGCAGCCACGTTCCCGGCGGGCACCAGGAGGCCGGTGACGCCGTCCTCGACAACCTCCGGGATGGCGCCGACCCGTGAGGAGATCACCGGCAAGCCAAAGGACAGCGCCTCCACGTTCGTGAACCCGAAGCCCTCCGCGTGGCTCGGCATCACAAAGGCGTCGGCTCGCGGGTAGAGCGACTGGAAGAGCCGCGGCCGATCCACGAGTGGCAGACGCTGCACCAGTCCCTTGGCTTCGAGGGCTTCGAGCGCCTTCAGAGCGCTTTCGCGTCGGCGCGCGCTGACCCATGAGTGATGCGCGCGGTCCGGGTTGGGGATTCGCGGGTCAGAGCTCACGACAATGAGGCGCGCTGACGGCTGCCGGCTTGCGAGGTCCGCGAACGCCTCCAGAACCTCGAACCCTCCCTTTCGCTCAAAATCCGTGCCGACGAAAAGGAAGACGAATTCGTCTTTCTTCTCCCGGGCCATCTCCGGCGGGGTTGGGAAGCCCGGATAGACCACGTCCAGCTTATCGGGATCGGCACCCCAACGAACATTGATGTCACGCGCCCAACGCGAGAACACGTAGGCACGCGACACACGCCGAAGGTTCAGCAGGCGATCATGAATCCCGAGTCTGGCGTACACTCGCCGTGCGCGGGAGTAGCCGCGCGTCAGGGCCGCCTCGTCCCAGTTGAGGTAGTCCCGCAGGTAGACGGCCGAGGAGGAGCCCTCGCTCATCACGAGAGGCGTGTCACGCAGACCAGCCAGACGCGCCGGGTGTGCATGAACATGCACCAAGTCGAACCGTTCCTCGAGCGAGAGAGCGCGGAAGCCGATGTCGGGAATCAACCAAGGATGGATGAGCCGATTGAGCAAGACTTCCTCAGCGACTCGGCAGCGCGCTCCCGGCGCGCCCTGGTGAAAACCGCCCGCGCTCACGTACTCTACGCCCGCTGGGGGGTTCTCGGTCAGCGTCCTGACATAGACCTCCTCGCCGCCGTGTCCCCGCGGGCCGATGAGAAGCACACGCAGGGGCACACTCACTCGCTAGCGGATCAGCCGAAAGCTTCGCAGCTCGTCGAGAGCCTCGGCCGAGCGGCCGACGCTCGATTGCTCCATCACCCAGGATGCGAGGTCGGCGATCCCTTCCTCGAGTGGAACCTGCGCCACGAACCCCAGTGCGTCGCGGGCTTGGGCGATGTCTGCGTAGCAGGAGCGGATGTCTCCTTCCCGAAAGCGCCCAACGATCTCGCAATCGAACTCGTCGCGGTAGGGCTGAAACACGCCGTCGCCCCAGCGGAAGCCCAATACCTGAAGCTGGTCGCGGCGAGCGAGCACCTTCGCGATCGGGTCGGTGCGAACCAGCGCGTTGCTGGACACGTTTAGGCACAGGAGGGCGATTCTCATCAGACCGGGGAGGACCGGGCCACGGCGACGTACTGGAAGGCCATCAAGTCAGGGAAAAGCACCGGGGCCACCGTAGCGCCCGCCACCCTCGCCGCTAGTGCGCCCCAGCGGCCTATGCGGGACTGGTCCTCGAACAAGCGGTAGTTCCGGCTCAAGCTCTCCAGACGAAGGCCCGAAGATGTGAGGAGGGCGCCGAGGCTACGACGCGTGAAGATCCGAAGGTGGGTGCGGTCCCGCACGCCATGTTCGGTGTACGACCAGCGGTCGAAGAGCAATCGCAGCAAGACCGTATAGAAGCGCATGTTGGGGACGCTCACGACGACGCGCCCACCGGGGGAAAGGAAGGGCAGGTACCTTCGGAGCGCTCCTTCGGGATCGGGGAGATGCTCGAGCACGTCCGCAAACACGATGTAATCAAACTGACCGGGAGAAAAGGGCGGCGTCACCGTGAGGATGTCTCCCTCGACTACGTCGTCGAGTTTCCTTCGGGCCTGCCTCGCGGCATCCGCATGACGCTCGATCCCTGCGACGTAGGAGGCGCCAGCCGCCTTGAGCGCCGCCCCCAACGTCCCTGCGGCGCACCCCACGTCGAGGAAGCGATGCCCTGGCGGCGACACGACGGCCTGGATGTCGGGCCGCGGGTCGCCATAGTAATCCCAGGTCACCGGCGGCCCACGGCAATAGCCGCGTGAACGCGCAACGAAAGGACGTAGTAGCGCTTCATGTCGCGGTAGTAGTCTCGCCGGCGCCCTCCGGCAAGACTGCACATGGAGAAGTAGGCGGCCCGCAACAGCACGCCCGCGGTCTTGATGAGGTTGAAGAGGCCCGCCCGGAAACGTCCTCGGCGCTGCTTGTAGATTTCCAGTTGGCGCTCTATGCAGATGGTCACGCGGCGGTCTCCCCAGCGCAGCGCCGAGCTGCTGTGATCGAGGTGAGTGATCGAGGCGTCCGGATAGTAGCGAATGCGCCATCCCGCCTCGCGGATCCGATATGCCCATTCCATGTCCTCGCCGTACATGAAGTACGCTTCCGAGAAGCCGCCCGTCTTCTTGAACACCTCCCGCGGAAGCAGCATGAAGGCCCCCGACACCCAGTCGACGTCCCTCTCTTCATCGTGCTGCCAGTACCCGGCGAGCAGAACATCGCCGCGCCGCGATGCGGGCAGCACCTTGTAGAACCCGAGATCCTCGAAGAGCGCGAGCTTGAGGCTCGGGAACCTGTACGTCGAGTGCTGCAGGCGGCCGTCGGGCAGCATCAGCCGACAATGGGCGACGCCGAGGTGGGGCTCTAGCCGCACCCGGGAGAAGAGCCGCGCGACAGAGTCGTCCGTCATCAGTGTGTCGCTGTTGAGCAGCAGGAACCAGTCGCCGCGCGCCATCTTCATGGCCTGGTTGTTGGCTCGAGCGAAGCCGACGTTCTCGGCATTTCGGATCAGGTGCACCTGCGGGAACTGTGCCGACACCATCTCCGCGCTCCCATCCGACGAGGCGTTGTCGACCACGACGATCTCGTGTGACACGCTCTTCAAGTGAGCTTCGACAGATACCAGACAGTCACGCAGGATCTCACGCGTGTTCCAATTCACGATCACAACCGAGAGCTCAGGCGCCGGGCCTGCGCACTCCGGCGCGGCGACCGCAGCGTGCGGTGGCGCCGAGTCCAAGACGCGTCGAGCCCACTGCTCGAAAGCGAAGAGCATCATCACCGGCTGGACCAAGCGGGTGTCCCCGTCGAGATACTGGTGGACGACCCGCGAGACTGCCCCCGGGTCGAACACACCACGTCTCCCCACCGCGGGCTCGCTCAGGGTATCGCGGAGCGTCTCTGTCAACTCAAGACGAAGCCAGGCATCGAGGGGAATCGAGAAGCCTCGCTTGCCGGACTCTTGCGTGCCTGGCGGCAGGATGCTCTCCGCGACGCGCCGTAGGAGGACCTTCCCTTCCCAGGGGGACATCTTGTGGCGAGGCGGGACGCGCATCGCCCATTCGACCAAGCGGTAGTCGAGCAGCGGCACGCGCGCCTCCAGCGAGTGCGCCATACTCATCATGTCGAGACTGCGCAGGAGCTCGTCGGGTAGATAGGTCTTCACGTACACGTAGAGGAGCCGGCTCAACGGGTGGCGAGCCGGTGAGCGGGTGTAGTGCCGCTCCAGGTGGCGGACAGGTCCGTCGAGGTCGATCCCGGCCCGGACGTCCGGGGCGATGAGGGCGTGACGCGTCGTCTCGTCGGTCTGGTGCAGCAGCCACCGTGTCACACGAGCGTCCGGCTGCAGAGCGGCGAGCCGCGCCAGGTGTTGTCCGCGGCGGCCACCAACAGTCCGGCCGACCGCCAACAGCGCCGACCGTAGCGGCGAAGGCACTCGGTCGAGTCTTGCGAGCAGGTCCACCACGCGATGCGTGGGGTAGGATGAAAACAGCTCGTCTCCCCCGAGCCCGGTCAGGGCAACCGTGACCTGCGGACGCGCAAGACGTGAAACGAAGTGCGCCTGGAGGAGGGACTGACTCGGCTCGTCGTGGCCGGCCAAGAGATCCGGCAGCGCGGCAGCCGCCTCGTGAGCTGTCACGACTCCTTCGGTGTGTTGGGCTCCCAGCGCGGCGGCGCGCCGGCGCGCCGCGAAGCGCTCGTCTGCGGCAGAGCCTTCGAAGCCCAGAGTGAACGTCCGAAGGGGGACGCCCGTTGCGCGCGCCGCGAGCGTGGCGACCACTCCGGAGTCGATACCCCCCGACAGGAAGACACCGAGGGGAACGTCGCTCACCAGCCGTCTACGCACTGAGTCTTCCAAGAGCCCACGAAGCTCGTCCTTGTACCGGTCTAGGCCGCGGTCTTCCTCCTCCTCGAAGGCGCAGTCCCAATAGCGCCTCTCCCGAAGGTGGCTTGACTCTGCCATCAAGTAGTGGCCGGCGGGAAGCCGCCGCACACTGCGGAAGAACGTGTAGGGCTCGGGCACGACGAAGCTCGAAAGGTAGTGCGGCAGGGCCCTGAGGTCGAGGGCGCGCTCGAAGAGGCCCGACGCGAGGATCGCCTTGATTTCCGATGCGAAGACCAGCGTGTCTCCGATCTCGGCGTAGACGAGGGGTTTGATACCGAGCCGATCCCTCGCCAAGAACAGGCGCCGAGCGGCTCGGTCCCAGAGAGCAAACGCCCACATCCCGTTGAGGCGGTCAAGAACCTCGGGACCCCACTGGACGTAGCCGCGCAGAACTACCTCCGTGTCACAGCGACTCCGAAAGCAGTGGCCGAGAGTTTCGAGTTCAGCGCGCAGCTCAGCGGCGTTGAAGATCTCGCCGTTGTACACAAGGGTGTGCGCTCGATCCTCCGTGGACATCGGCTGCGCGCCGCCCGCGATGTCGATGACTGCGAGGCGTCGGTTCGCAAGGCCGACCGAGGGAACGCCTGCCTCAATGTGCAGGCCCTCACCGTCCGGGCCGCGGTGAGCGATGGCCCGCGCCATGCGGCCGAGCGCGGCCCCATCGACCGGCCGGCCGTCACGTTGGAGGATGCCCGCAATCCCGCACATCTCAGGGGCGGCCGGCGAACCGCAGCAAGACCTGCCGTTCCGGTTCGATCAGGACGAATCTAAATGTCGCGGCCGCGTAGAGACCCGATACCACTAAACCGGCCACCAGCGCCCAGACGAAACCCTTTAGCATCACTGCGAGGAGTGCGAAGGCCAGGGAGGCTGCCGATACGGCCACGGCCGGCCCCAGCATCGCACGCGCCATTTCTCTGGTTCCCAGGGCCAAGAGGCGGCGAGCCACGATGAACAGGAACGGAACGGTGATCAACAGCAGACTCAGCAAGGAGGCTAACGCGGCGCCAACAGCTCCCAGCGGTGGGACGAGGCAGAGGGAAGTACCCACGGCGACAGCCGCCACGAACGTAGTGTAGACCAACACCCAGGAAGGCCGCCCCAGGCCACGCGCGACGTCGGCCGGTGGCCCCGACACGGCGAGGACAAAGGCCGCCGAGGTGAGAAGCCCCAGACACGGCCATGCGTCGCGCGCGAACTCGGGCGTCACCCAGGCGGCGAGCAGCGGCTTGCCGAACGCCGCCAAGTACGAGGCGATCGGCCCCATGACGAGGATCGTTAGCCGCACGTGGGACTCGAACACGCTTGCTAGAAGCGCGCGGTCGCTGCCGGCGGAATGGGCACTCACGTAGGGATAGAAAGCCAAGCCCGCGGACGTCACAAGGAGGATCAGCTTCTGAAGCACCGTGTGCGGTATCGAGAAGGGCGGGAGCTCCGCGCTGCTAACCTGGGCCGCGAGCACCACGGGCGGCCCGTTGATCATCCACTGATACGCAATCCCGCCCGCGAAGACGAACACACCGAACGTTGCCATCTCCCGCAAAGCCTTCGGATCCACTCTCGGGCGCGTCCATTCCCCGCGGATACGTGTGAGCAAGAATGCGAGCAGGCTGCAGGAGGCGACGGCGATCAGCGTTTGGGCCACGAACACGCGCTCGAGCTCTCCACCCGCCGCCACAACTGCCACGGCCGCCGCCGAGGACAGCGTCCCGAAGACCGCTCGCGAGCCGTTGAGCCAGTCGAGTCGCCCGAGTGCCTGCAGGGCAGCCGCGAAGAAGGACGCGAGAAACGAACAGAGAAGGATGAATCCTCCCAGGCGGAACGCCTGCCGGGCGGACTCCTGGAGCGGGGCCGGAATGTGAAAGAAGGACTCCACCAAAAGCCGAGAGCTCAGAAGCAACACTCCGCCCCCCACAAGCCCTCCCGCGAGGAAGACCGCAAGAGAAGTTTCCAGGACCGTACGTTCCCCATCGCGGTCGCCCACGCCGTGCGCTCTCGCGAGGAACCGCACCGTAGCGTGTCCGAACCCGAACTCGAGGTTCGAGAGATGGGAGGAGGCCATGGAAACCATGGCGAAAACGCCGTAAGAGGCGCTGCCGAGCCCCAGCAGCAGGTACGGTGTGGTCAGGATCCCGATCAGACCGAGCCAGATGTTGACGCCCGCCGCTCCCAGCGTCTGGGCTAGAAGGCGTGTGGCCGGCGTAGCAGGGCGTGTCACCTCAGGCCAGCCCGTCGGTACTCCCACGGCCGACGGAGCGACGCTCTCAAGACGAACTCTTGAGAACCATCCTGAACTGCCAGCCGGGGAATCGCCCGCGCATCCAGGGGAGGATCCGGCTGCGCCAAAGCGAGCGGCAGGCGCCAGCGCCAGCCAATGGCTGCCCGCCTCCATCAAGCGGCGCTTCTGCGAGCGATTCGGTCGGAACGGCTTGAGACCTTGCCCTCCAGCGCTCCCGCAGCGCGAGGGCCCACTCCAGAGCGTCGGCATTGCCAAGGCGTACGTCCATGACCCGCAGGCCGGCGCGGACAGCCACGCGCGCCAGTGTCTCGGGCACGAAATGGTATAGGTGGGCCGGGAGGTCGAGCACCTCCCTCCGGCGACGCGGTCGCAGCATCTCGATAGTGCGTGCGTGGGGCACCTCGATCAAGATTCGTCCTTCGGGCGCAAGCAGTCTCGCCGCCTCCCTCAGTGTTGCCACAGGATCCTCGACATGCTCCAGCGAATGGATCAGCGTCGCCAGATCGAAGCGTCCGACGAGCCCGTCCGAGACTGCGGACTGCAACCGCAGCCCATACAGTCTCTCCGCCAGGGCTCGGCCGGCCGGTGAGGGCTCGATCCCCTCTGCCTGGATGCCGAGGCGGTTCATCGCGTTTACGAGGTGACCCGCGCCGGCGCCGAGATCCACGGCTGTTTGCGGGTGGAGCGGGAGCTCCTGGAGCATGCCCGCGGCGCGCTCGAGCCAGGCGGCCTTGGCCGGTGCGCCCATCGCCCGATCGTCGTAGTAGATCTCGTCCCCGTAGAGCCTCTCAAGCGTGCCGGGATCAGGACGCGGCCAGGTGATCAGTAGGCCGCAGCGCGTGCACCGCACGATGGACCAGCGCTGAACGCGTGCCCAGTGCCTGGAAGGGCTGCCGCCGCATACGGGGCAAGGAACGACCAGGGTTCGACTCATCAGTGGCGCACGGCTGACCGGACGCAGGGGACGAGGGCTCTCCCGTCCCCCAGGCCGCAGCGGAGGAGAGCCGGAAGGGCGAAGCGCTCGGCGACGTCAAAAGGAAGGTCGAGAACCTGGATAGGCTCTGCGCCGAGTTGCGAGATGTCGTAGCCATAGGTATTGTGAAGGAGCTTGTCGATCCCTTCCGCATAGGCCAACGGGATTCCGGCCCTGACGATAGCCTCTGCGGTGCTGCGGTCCAGCTTGTGGACCGCTCGGGTGCCGTCCGCCACCGCGTAGGCGGAGCTGCGTCGGCGATCCACCGGTATGCCGGGCGCGAGCTCAGTGACGGGGAGCGCTTCAGGATGCAGGTAGACCCACGGATCGAGCCAGTAGCCGAGCACAATGACTCTCGGGCCGCTGCGACGATGCTGGTCAATCGCCTCGGCGACGTGAGCCCCATTCCAGCGGGCGATCCAGTCCTTCACAACCAGACCGTTGTTCCAGTGAAACGAAGGCTCCAGAGAACCGCGAGCTGAATCGACCACGTCCGGATAAGCGAAGGCATAGCTTAGAAATGCGAGGGCAATGGCGATCCGCCAGCGCGCCGACGCGAGACGCACAAGAAAAATCACTAGCAGGGGCAGAATCGGCACGTAGTAGGTGGGCTTGGTAGGATGCACGAAGGTCACACTGAGATATACGAGCAGAAGCATGGCGACCGACAACGTCAGCGCATCCCGACCTCGAAGCAACGCGATGATCTTGGATCGTTCACGGACAAGCAAAGCCGTGAGCACGAGGAGCGGGACGAGGCCGACAGCCGCCCAGAGCGCTGTGGCGAACACGCGTGCCCGGGTCGGCAGGTCGAAGTCCGAAACCCATAGATCGCTCAAGGGGCCGGGGGAACGGCTGTAGACGGCTGCCACCGGCGCATAGCACACAGCACATGTGAGTGCGGCAAGGCCCGCAGCCCTGGCTCGGCCGATGCCTCGTCCAAGGAGGAAAAGGGGGGCTGCGAACCCAAGCGTTTCAATGCGGGTTGCCCCCGCAAGGCCCAGCAGCGCGCCCGCCCAATGACCAGAACCGGCCAAAGCCGCAAGCACCGAGAGATGAGCAAGAAGGGTGGCCAGAATGAAATCGGTGCTGTCGACGCTGCTGATCCAGAAGAGCGGATGAACCGCGAGGATGGCGACAGCCCAGCGCCCGTCCGAGATGTTCGCGGCGTTCGCCAGCCGCAGGACGACGAGCAAGAGGAGCACGGAGAAGCAAAGCGTCAGGGCGTTTGATGCGAGGGCGCCGCCTGCCACGACCGCCAGAGATTGGACCAGCTCGTAGACGGGATGGCCGGGGGCGCGCGAAATCTGGTAGTCACCCTCTAGAATCAAACGGCGAGCTTTCGCGGCCATGCTCCATGCATCAGGGTCTCTCCCAAAACCCAACGGAAGGAGCGGCGCGCGGCTGGCCACATAGGCCATGCAGCCCAGGACCCAGAAAAGGAGAGGCGAGCGCTGTATCAGCCGCAGCTCCACGCGGCTCACAGGGTACACCAGCTCACGGCCCCGTCCACGAACCCAGGTTGCCGCGAAGCGCCCAAAGCGGCAAAGTACGCTCGAATGCGGCGGAGTGACGTACACAGCGTAGCGAGGGTCATTCTAGCGGCCGCCACTTTTTCGACGCTTGGCGTGCGGCTTGCCGCCGGTCAGGATCGCGTGTCAGACGACCGTCAGCTCGCGCCCGCGCGCCCGGGTCTCTGGCGCTTGGGTGCTCTCTACGTCACCCCCAAGCTGCGGATCGGCACTCTGGGCCTGGACAGCAACGTCTTCTATACGCCGACCGAGCGGCAGACGGACTTTACAGCCAGCGGCGGGCCCGGCCTGGAGCTGGTGCTGCCCATGGGTTCGCTGCGCCTGCGGTTGGAAGGCAGCGCCGACTATCTCTACTTCGCGCGCACCGAGTCACAGCGGCGCTGGGGCGGGGATGCCCGCGCGCAGCTCGAATGGGCGCAGGGCCGAGTGGCGGCCAATGCCGAGCGGGCGTTCGCGCGCACATTCAGTCGTCCGAGCTTCGAAGTGGACCGCCGGGTCCTGCAGGATCAATGGGCGACCCGCGGGAGCTTCGCGCTCCGAATCGCGGGCGGCCTGACTGCGAAGGTCCAAGCCTCTCAGATCGAGAATGAGGCCAAAGATGCTGCGGACTTCCTCGGGGCGGACATCGAGTCCGCCCTGAGTCGGGATGAGACTCGCTTCGGCGGAGAGATCAAGCAAGCAGTGACACCGAAGACCTCTCTGGTGGCCGGTGGCGATCAGCAGGTCGACCGCTTCCCTGTGGATGCAACTCGTGATGCTGACTCGAACCGAGCGTACGGCGGGTTCGAGATCGAATCGCAGACCCGGCTCAACGGCCGGGCCGTGGGCGGCATTCGTTTCTACCGGCCACGACACACTTCGCGAGGCTCCGACCTCCGCGAGCCTTACGCCGACGTGTCGCTCTCCTACCGTTTCGGCCCGAGGACGGAGCTGGGAGCGCGGTACAACCGCGACCTGACCATTTCGACCTTCGAGCCTACGAGCGGCCCGCCAACGCTCAGCCACGAGTCCTACGAGTTACGCTTCCAGATGGGACTGCCTGCTCGCCTGGATCTCCAGTTGTTTGGCGCCCATACCCGCCTCACGTCATTTGCCCCCGTGACCGTCGAACGAACTTCAGGGACTGTGGAGACGGCCGTGCGTGATGATCGAGTGTGGCAGGGCGGCGCCGACCTCGGCTTCCGTTTTCGAAGTCACTATCGCCTCGGGTTTGCGGCCACGTACACAGATCGCCGCTCGACGTTCGACGACTTCGGGATCGAGGGGCTGCTCTTCGGGGCCACGCTCAAGTATCTGCCGTAGAGGCTCTCTCGCGGACCCGCCCCAGCGCGGCGCGCATCATGCGGGCGTGAATCGCCAGCCGAGAGTAGATGGCGTCGGCTCGCTTCTCGCTGTAGGTTTGGGAAGCTCGGAGCGCATCGCGCGGCGAATAGGACGTCAGGCCTGCCTCATCGCCCACTGCCTTGAGCGTCTTCCAGAACAGCTCGAACGTGAACTCGAAGCGCTGGATGGCGCTGTCCCGCATGAACTCATCCTTGGGGCGCGCGAGCGTCGCTTCCAGGCGAGTGAGGGCGGACTCGCAGGGGCAGCGTCTCGAACTGCTCGCGGACCGAATCCAGGACGTGCGGAGGAATAGGCGCGTCCGCTTCGATCCCGAGGTCGAAGTCGGACCGTGCGCCGCCCCGACCCGCAGCCCGGGAGCCGAAGAGGAAGATCCTCAGGTGAGGCTGGTCCGCCAGGAACGACTGGGCGACGCGCTCAACCGCGGCCGTCAGGACGCTCGGGAGTGCATCTCGAACCGCGACCATGACCTATTGGCCGATTGGTCCGCAGGACGGGTCAAATCCCGGACGACCTTCTGGCTCAGCCATCCTGACGCAATACGAGATTGACGTTCCCGAGATGCGCTCGCAGAATGGAGCGGCATGGCCGGGAGGATCGCTCAAAGGCGGTGCCGCGCGCTGCTGGTCGCCTTCCTGGGTGTTACTCCTCTGGTCGTCGCCCAGGACGTCTACGAGATCGGGCCTTCGGACGTCTTGAAGATCGTGGTCCTGGGTCAGGAGCAGTTGAGCGGCGAGTTCACCGTGGACCGCTTGGGCATGATCCGCTTCCCCTTCCTCGGGAGCGTGAAGGCGGCGGAGCTGTCGCCGCGCGACCTGGAGCGCAAGCTGGCGACGCTGCTGGCCGACGGATACCTGAAGCGGCCGCAGGTCGCGGTCTCTGTCAAGGAATCGAACAGCCAACGTGTCTATGTGACGGGCGAGGTCAAGAAGCCTGGAGCCTACGGGCTCAGGGCCGAACGGTCGCTCCGAGCGCTGTTGGCGGAGATCGGGGAGCTGACGGCGGAGGCGGGGCACGAGGTGGTGGTGATCCGGCCGCCGAAGCTCGTTGAGGCTCCGGGCCCCTCACCCTACCCCTCTCCCCCGGAGGGGGAGAGGGGAGTTCAGGAGGGATCGGAGGGCCAGCCGGCGGTGGAACCGACTCCGGCGCCGACCCCCACGCCCGACCCTTCGCTGCCTATGGCTGTGCCAGGGTCCGAGATCTTCCGCCTCAGCCTGCGCGAACTGCGCTCCGGCAACCCGGAGAAGGACTTCGCCGTGGAGTCGGGCGACACCGTGTACGTGCCCAGGGCGGCCCAGGTCTACGTGACTGGTTTCGTGGCCCGGCCGGGGGCGATCCGGTTCGAGGAGGGCATGACCGTCTACAAGGCGATCGCGCTCGCGGGAGGGGTCAGCGAGCGCGGCTCGTCGAAGCCCAAGGTGGTCCGCATCGTGGACGGCAAGCGCAAGGAGCTCAAGGCCAAGCCGACGGATCTGCTGCTTCCCGAGGACACGATCGTCGTGTCCGAGAGGTTCTTCTAGGCTTGCTCTTACGATCCGTACATCTCCGTTAGCTGGACCACTTGGGCGTGAGAGAATCTCCAGAGGAATGCCATCGATCACGAGCCCAACGAGCCACCACACGTCCACGTCGATCGGGACGATCGGTCGGCCAAGTTCTGGTTGCAGGCGGTGGCACTCAGCCGTAATCCAGGTTTCGGAGCCGCGGAGTTGCGCAGAATCGAGAGGCTGGTCAAGGAGCACGCGCCTGAGTTCCTGGAGGCTTGGAGTGAGTACTTCGGCACCTAGCCCAGGGGAACGCGTCATGGACGTTCGATGCACCGACGATGCCCTCGTCGTTGACCTCGCGGACGGAAGAACCATCTCTGTCCCTCTGGTCTGGTATCCCCGCCTGCTCGAGGCGGCCCCGGCCCGCCGCGCGAACTGGCGCATCGCTGGTGGTGGCTTTGGCATTCACTGGCCGGAGCTGGATGAGGATCTCAGCACGGAAGGCCTCCTTCGCGGTGCTCCAGCGCCTCACACCGCCACGACCACGGGCCGCGGGGTCAACTAACCGGATGAAGCTGACGGGCGCCTCGCGGCGGCGCCCGGGCAAGCTGGAGGCGCCGCCGCGTGCGCATTCGCACGCCGGCGCCCGCAGCTTATCTGGGTGTTCGACCGACCTGAGTAGGACCTCGTGAGAACCTAGGCTGCGGTAGCCTGCCATCCTCATGGCGGCACCGACCTTCGAGTGGAACGCAACGAAGGCCGTTGCAAACCTGAAGCGCCACAGCGTCTCGTTCGAGGAAGCAGCCACGACGTTTCAGGATCCTCTCGCCAGGCTCCACGATGACCCGGGCCACTCGGCGGCGGAATACCGAGAGATCATCGTGGGTCATTCCAGGGACGGCTTCTATTGGTGTCTTTCACGCACCGCGGGAGTAACATTCGTCTGATTAGCGCCAGGCCTGCCACCAGGCGGGAGCGTCGCGACTATGAAGAAGCTGAGTAGAGCCATTTCGGAAGACTCGGACGACCTCAGGCCAGAGTACCGGTTTGACTACGCTGCCTCGCGGCCGAATCCCTATGCCGCGTCGCTCAGGGGACGGGCTATTGCTGTCGTCCTTGACCCTGAGGTGGCTGAAGCATTCCCTACGTCTGAGTCGGTGAACGCTGCGCTCCGGGCTGTCATGGGTGCCGTGCCGCGCCGATCAACCCGTACTCCTCCCAAGAGAACGAGCGGGCGGTCGAACAACCAGTTGCGGACGAGGTCCGCGAAGGTAGGGCGGCGCGGCCCTCGCCGCTGAACTGGGTGTTGCAACAATGGAGGCTTGGAATGGCTTCTTCTCCGGCCGAAACCAGCACCCCGCTCGCCCAGGACGTCAAGGTAGCAGACGATGCCCTGACAGTGGTCTTGCTCGACGGCCGCACTGTCACAGTGCCCGTGTCCTGGTATCCCCGCCTCGCGAACGGCTCACCCAAGGAGCGGCTGAACTGGCAGCTTCTGGGCGGGGGTCATGGCATTCACTGGCCTGATCTCGACGAAGACGTCTCGGTCGACGCTTTGCTCGCGGGCCGGCCACCAGCGGAGAGTCAGGGTTCGCTCCAGAAGTGGCTCAGCGCCAGGGCTCGCAGCAAGTAGGCGTCCCCAGCCAGGGGGGCTGTCCAACTAACAGCGGTTGGAGCGGACGGTCGCGCGCACGCGCGAGCTGGAGCGCGCGCACGCAGCTCAACGCGGTGTTAGCCCTACCCTTGGCAGCCCTCTCGGGGTGAGAGAGAATAGCGTCATGGCCCATCCCGCGATCAATCTCGACGAACTCTCTCCCGAGGAACAGCTGCAGCTGCTTGAGGAGATCTGGGATCGTCTCAGCCAGCATCCCGCCGATGTTCCATTATCCGACGCGCAGCGCGCCGAGTTGGATCGCCGCTTGGACGCGTTGGAGGAGGACGTCAAGGCCGGTAGGCCGCTTGGGCGCCCCTGGTCTGAAGTTAGGGAGCGGCTACAGTCTCGGTGAAGCCGGTCCTCTTCACGGCCGCAGCAGAGGCCGACGTTGAGGAGGCGTTCCAGTGGTACGAGGCACAGCGGCCGGGCTTGGGTGCCGCGTTCCGACATGCACTCGACGTCGCGGTGGCTGCGGTGGAGGGCGGGCCGGAGAGCTACGCCGTCCTCCAACGGAACACCCGGCGAGTTCTGATGCCGAAGTTCCCATACGGGCTGTACTACCGCATCATGGACGAGAGCATCCTTGTGGTTGGGTGCATCCACGCCAAACGCCACCCACGTGTGTGGCGCTCTCGGTAGGGAGGGCTAACAAACGGGCTCACGACCGGCGCTCGAACCTATCGAGCCCTTGGGGTGAGGTCGTCATGACTTTTCTTCCACACGTGGTCGCAGCCGAGTACCGGGGTGGATTTCGCATCCACCTCGTGTTCGATGATGGGCGCGAGAAGACCGTGGACTTCCAGCGGTGGCTAGACGGTCCGGTTTTCGAGCCAGTCAAGGATCCAGGGTACTTCCAGCGATTCATCCTGGAGGCTGGCACGATCGGCTGGCCCAATGGAGCGGACGTCGCGCCAGAGACGCTATACGAGGCCGAAGCCGTCAACGAAGCGGCATAAGCAGTTGCAGGACGATCGGTGCGCGGGCCAGGGCGGCTCGCGCCGCTCGCCGCTGAACTGGGTGTTCTACTCACCTTGAGGAAACCGACCTGACTTGAAGCTCCCGGCAGTCGTCCTTGCGGGAACCAAAGAGATAAACGGCCAGCAATCCGCGGCGGCAGGCAAGCCCGGGCCAACTGCTCCGGACGTGTCATGTGGTTCGCTCGAGGGCGAAGTCCTGGGCCACCGCGTCCACCGTCCAATCCCAATCGCAGTGTAGGCCCCGGCGCCCAGCGTGGGCAAGCAGGCCAGCCGGCTTGCTCCTACGATCCGTACATCTCGGTGATCAAAGCCCGCAGCCGCGCGGCGTCGTCGGGGTCGAGGGAATCAACGCGCCTCGGAGCCGCTCCTTGCTGATCGTCCGGACTGGTCGACCGCGATCTCGGCCCTGCGGCCAGCGCACGCGATCTGGATTCGGCTCCGCCACCGCGGATGGAGCTTCGTCGTCAGCGGGCAAACCACGACCGTATCCAAGCTCCGGTTCATCTCGTCCTGGCTCACCACAACCACTGGCCGAGTCTTCGCGATCTCTCGGCCGCGGGTTGGATCGAGATCGGCCAGGTGGATGCCGTAGCGCTCGACAGGCCGCTTCACCACTTCTCGTCGGGGTCGAGGCCGTCGCCCAGGGCCGGGTCCAGGTCGCTCCAGTCCTCCCTCTCCTGCGCCATCTCGCGGTAGGTTTCCTCCCAGGAAAGCCGCTTGTCTTCCTTGCTGCGCAGGAGGAGCCCCTCCTCGCGCTCTTCCACCAGCACCGCCTCGCGGATCGCGTACTTTTCCAGGACGGCCTTCGGCAGCCGGACCGCGCGGGAGTTGCCGATGGGGACGACCTTGAGCTCCAGGGTACGGCTGGCTTTCTGCATGGGCGCCCTCGGCTCGGCTAGTAAACCTGGTAATTACGGTAGCCACAGACGCCACTTCCGTCAAGACGGCGCGCGCAGCCGCTACCGCTGCCTCTCGGGAAGGACGACGGCCGAACGCCGTCTTCGTGGGCGCACTCGCGAGGCGAGTCGTCTTGGAGCACCCGGTCGTGTTCGACGAGCTAGAATGCCTGGTGCACTTCGATCTCATCGGGGAAATCAGCAGCGTTCAGACCATCGCCGTTGGCCGTCGGATCCGGCAGGCGGGCGGCCGAAGGCCTGGACTGAGCCACGGGTGTCAAGAAGAGCGCCACGCGGCGGTACGTCGTCTGCATCAGGAACGAGGGTAGCGAGGCATCCCTCGGATAGACGAGGACGTCCCGGAATGGTATCGTGGGTGATACCGTGGTCCAAGTGCCCAGGGTCGTCATCGACACCAACGTTGTCGTCGCGGGCCTGCGCTCCAAACGCGGGGCTTCCTTCCGGCTACTGTCTGATGTGGGTAAGGGCCGCTTCGAGATCGCTCTTTCCGTCCCATTGGTGCTCGAGTACGAGGATGCCCTCCTCCGTCACTCGGATGTGACCAGGCTGAGTCGGGCCGATGTCGATGCCGTCCTGGACTACTTCTGTTCGGTCGCCCACCTCCAGCAGATCTTCTACCTCTGGCGGCCTCTCCTACCTGATCCAAAGGACGACCTGGTTCTCGAGCTTGCAGTCGCAGCCCGGTGCCACACGATCGTTACCTTCAATCGCCGCGACTTCGTCGGTGCGGACAAGTTTGGCGTTTCTGTTGTGGAGCCAGGCCCTTTTCTGTCTGGCCTTGGAGTCCGCGAATGAGCACGCTCAGTGTCCGTCTTCCAAACTCCTTCCATCGCCAGCTGCGAGAGCTAGCCAGTCGGGAGGGTGTGTCCATGAACCAACTCATCAGTTCCGCCGTCGGGGAGAAGCTTGCTGCTCTCATGACTGAGGACTATCTTGATCGTGCCAAGCGCGGCAGCCGCAAGGCGTACGAGGCCGTTCTTCGCAAGGTCCGAGATGCCCCTGCCGAGGAGAGAGACACGCTGTCGAACAAGCGGCTGCAGGCGAGGTCGGCGAAGGCAAAGCGGCGCGGCCGTCGCAGCTGATCCGCTCCTCAACGCAGCCGCGTTGCTCCTACGAGCCGTACATCTCGCTGATCAACGCCCGCACCCGGGCAGCGTCGTCCGGATTGAGGGAATCGCTGGGCCATCTCGCGGTAGGTTTCGTCCCAGGCGCGGGAGCCGTGGGATACACTAAGAGCGCCATGGCCAGCGCGATCCGCAAGCGCGCCACTTATGAGGACCTGCTGCGGGTCCCGGAGGATCTTATTGCCGAGATCGTGGACGGCGATCTCTACACAAGCCCGCGACCCGCGATCCCGCACTCGGTTTCCGGCTCGGCCCTCACGGTGGCGCTCGGGGGCGTCTCCCAGTTCGGGCGGGGCGGTCCGGGGGGATGGTGGATCCTCTTCGAACCCGAGCTGCACCTGGAGGCTGACGTCCTCGTGCCCGACCTCGCCGGCTGGCGGCGCGAGCGATTGCCTAAGCCGCCCGAGACAGCGGCATCGACCTGGCCCCGGACTGGGTTTGCGAGATCCTTTCGCCGTCGACGGAGAAGCTGGACCGGGCCCGTAAGCTACCCGCCTACGCGCTGCGCGGCGTGTCTCACGCCTGGCTGGTCAACCCCACGTCCCGCACTCTCGAGGTGCTGCGGCGCGACGGCGAGCGGTGGGTTCTGCTCGGCACGTTCGCGGACGACGCCTTCGTGCGAGCCGAGCCTTTCGAGGCCGTCGAGCTCGACCTGCTGCTCCTGTGGGGCGAGATTCGCCCGCCCTCGGAGGGTTGAGAGGTGCAGGTTCGGTGTTATGGCCGATCGCGCGGTCGTCTTCGTCGGCGGTGACAACTGGTTCAACGCGATTCGTGATATCGGCGTCGAAGATCGGGGACGCCTCGACTACCGAGCCATCTCGCAGAAGCTCCTCGGGCCCCGGACTTGGGTTGGCACCCGCTACTACATCGGGCGCGTTCCTCAACGAGGTGTTCGGCCGACCTCGGGGTGGACGCAAAGACGAGCGCGGCGTATTCTCAGGCTGAGGATTCCGACATGCGGAGCTTCAACTTCGTCGTTGAACGCGATCCCGACACGGGGCTGTTCGTCGGCCATGTCCCCGGTTGGCCCGGCGCCCATAGCCAGGGCGAGAGCCTGGACGAGCTTCAGCGCAACCTTCACGAAGTGGTGAGCATGCTTCTTGAGGACGGCGAGCCAAGGCTCGAGTCGGAATTCGTCGGGGTGCAGACCATCAAGGTCGCGTAGTGACCAACCTGCCCGCGCTCAAGCCTCGGGAGGTGGTAGCCCTCCTCGAGGGCCTCGGCTTCGCGGAGGTCCGGCAGCGGGGTTCCCACAAGCAGTATCGGCATGCTGACGGTCGGGGAACTACCGTGCCCTTTCATTCCGGGCGGGACATATCTCCGACGTTACTCCGCAAGATCGCCAAAGACATCGGCCTCACGGCCGAGCAACTCCTGGGTCGCACGTAGGGGCGGCCGAACAAGGGCTGACGAAGCCTGAGCATAATGGAGCTTCGCAGCCTATCCCCGGTGTCATGCGACTCTCGAGGAGCGAAGAGGGCGCGTCACGAGGCGGACACAGACACCCAGGCGCGCGAGCATGTCGATGAGAGTATCGGTACTGAACAGGTCAATCCGACCCCTGAGAAGGTCACTCACCCGCGGCTGGGTCACGCGCATGATCTTGGCCGCTTCGGCCTGCTTGAGACCTCGGGACTTGATCGCCTTCTCGATGTGAATCACCAGGTCCGCGCGGATCCCAAGATGCTCAGCCTCTTCCGAAGCGAAGCCAAGGTCACGGAAGACGTTGCCGCTCGAGCGCGTCAGCCTTGCCTTACCCCTCTCCATGCCGTTCCTTCCCTGGGGTCTGGATCAAATCGCGGTACCGAGCTCGCGCAAGCTCCAGATCACGTTTGGGGGTTTTCTGCGTCTTCTTCTCGAAACCGTGAAGTACGTAGAGCGGGACCCGAGCCAAGTGACAAGCTTCCCCACGCTTGGCAAGTATACCTCGACGATCCCCGGCGGGTAGCTCGCTTAAGGCCCTTCGCTTGAAGTGTTGTGTTAACATACTCGTCGTTTCGTGGGGTAGAATGATGCTTCATTCCTCCGCGGCGGGTCGATGAACCAGCAGGCGCTACAGGATGTCCGGCAGTACCTGGCGATGATCCATAAGCGCCGGGGGATCCTGGTCACGTGCGTGGGTGTCAGCCTGCTCGGGGCGGTCCTGTACAACTACACCACCCGCCCGGTCTATCAGGCCACGGCGCAGATCCTGATCGATCGCGATCTGCCCAACGTCCTGCCGACCAAGGAGTTGATGGAGACGCAGGGCGGGGCGGACTACTACCAGACCCAGTACCAGCTCCTGCGCGGGCGGATGCTGATCGAGAAGGTGGTCGAGAAGCTCGATCTCCAGAAGAGCCCGGAGTTCCGCACCGGCCCACTCATGTCCCCCGTGGAGCGCATCCAACGGAAGTTCCTGGGGAAGCCTCCGGCGTTCGCTTTCGACGCGGACGGCATGCCGCTGTCCCCGGCCGTTGCGGCCTTCCGCTCGCGGCTCGTCATCGATCCGGTTCCCGGGAGCCGGTTGGTGAACCTGCGGTTCAGCGCCTACGAGCCGTCAGTGGCCGCGCAGGCCGTCAATGCTCTCGCCCAGCTCTACATCGAGCAGTCCCTGGAGTTCCGTTTCACGACGTCCAGCGAGGCGACTGGCTGGCTGACCGAGCGAGTCGTGGCGCAAAAGACGAAGGTGGAAGAGGCCGAGCGGGCGCTTCAGGCCTACCGGGAGCGCGAAGGGCTCGTCAACTTCGACGAGAACGAGGGATTGGGCGACCAAAAGGTAGCCGCGCTGTCGACGTCGGTGCTGCAGGCGCGCACCGAGCGGATGGCTCGGGAGTCGCTCTACAACCAGATGCGGTCGCTACCCTCCTCGCAGCTCGCCAGCTTCCCCGGGGTGCTCTCGAACCCGATCGTCCAGGGGCTGCGCACGCGCCTGAGCGAGATGCAGCAGCAGCAGTCGCGGCTCGCCGAGAGCCTGGGCGACCGGCACCCGGACATGCTGGCGCTGCGGTCCGACATCGCGTCCACCGAGGACAAGCTGCGCGCCGAGATCCAGAGTGTGATCCGCTCGCTCGAATCCGAGTATCGAACGGCGCTGCAGCAGGAGGCGAAGCTCGAGGCCAGCCTGCAGGCGGCCAAGAAGGAAGCCCTGGAGGGGAATCGCAAGGCGGTGGAGTTCGCGATCCTGAAGCGCGAGGTCGAGACCAACCAGCAGATCCTCAAAGAGCTGATGGGCCGCACCCAGGAGACCGGTCTCGAAAGCGAGCTCAAGTCCACGAACATTCGCGTGGTCGAGAAGGCGGAAACGCCACGCGTGCCCGTCTCGCCGCAGCGCATGCGCAACTACCAGATCGCGCTTCTGATCGGCCTCGCCCTGGGGATCGGCCTGGCGGTGCTGTTCGAGCACATGGACAACACGCTCAAGACGCCCGAGGACGTGAAGAACTACCTGGGCCTGCCCTTCCTCGGGATGGTCCCCGACGTCGCTGCGCGCACTTCGTCCTCCAACACCATGCGACCCTCACCGCTGATCATGAAGAACCCCGGTTCCGCCGTGGCCGAAGCTTATCGGGTCCTGCGCACGAACCTGATCTTCAGCTCCGCCGAAGCCGCCGGCCGGGCGCTCGTGGTGAGCAGCGCCAATCCGGGCGAGGGCAAGACCACGACCGTCGCGAACCTGGCCTCCTCGCTCGCCCAGAACGGGGCCAGAGTCCTGGCCATGGATGCGGACCTGCGCCGGCCGACGATGCACCAGCACTTCGGCATCGCCAAGACGCCGGGGCTCTCGGACCTGATCGTCGGCAAGGCCAAGGCGTCCGAGGCGATCCAGGCCACGCGCTTCAAGGGCCTGCAGGTGCTGCCGTGCGGCTACGTGCCACCCAACCCGGCCGAGCTGCTGGGCTCGAGCAGCATGAAGGAAGTGATCCTGGCGCTGCGCAGCCACTACGACTGGGTGCTGATCGATACGCCGCCGATCCTGGGTATGGCGGACACGGTGGTGCTGTGCCGGCTGGTGGACGGGGTGGTCCTGGTCGTGGGTGCCGAGATCAGCGGGCGTCCGGCGATCGAGCGCGCCCTCGACCAGATCACGGGCGTCGGCGGGAAGATCACCGGAGTGGTGCTCAACAAGGTGGACCTGGAGCGCAACTCGTACTACTACGGCCAGTACTACGGCGAGTATTACCGCAGCTACTACGCCGAAGGGGCGGGGCGGCCCGCGGGGCGCCCACCGGCGGCCGTCCGCCCGATTCGGCGGGCCTGATGGCGTTTGCAGTGAAGGCCGGGAGGGCCTAGGATATGAGGCCGCGAAACTTGGATATGGCACGCCGAATCGTCGCCGCGCTCCTGGTGGCCCAGTTGGCGGGCCCTCCCGTCGTTCTGGAGTCCGCCCCCAGCCTGGGTAGGGTCCAGGGGACCGTTACGCTCGAGGGGCGGCCGCTTTCGGGTGTCGACGTGGCGCTCGTGGACATCGAGTCCGGATCCATCTACCGGACGCGGTCCACCACTTCCGGCGCTTTCGAGCTGCGACTCGCGCCCGGCCAGTACTCGGTGGCGACGGAGAGCCGCACCGGCCTGGCGGTGGGGCGGGCGCCCGCGATCGTCCCGGTGCGAGGCGGTCAGGTGGCCTCGGCGAGCATTGAGCTGCTGGCGGTGCCGGACTTCCCGCAGGAGACGAGCTTCGCCCAGGATACCGCACCGCTTCCCGAGGGCGCTCCGGTCTCGATCAGTCACGAGGCCGTCGGCTGTCTGATAGCCGGCGAGTTCCCGCTGATCGACGCGGTGATCGAGCCTTCGGCGAGCGTCGCCCGGGTACGGCTCTTCTTCAAAGGGGCCGGCAACCCCGATTACTTCTTCGTGGAGTTCGGAGCGCTCGAGGGCCGCTTCGTCGCCAAGATGCCGAAGCCCACGCTGGCGGCCAGCCCCGTGAGCTACTACATCCAGGCGGTGTCCACCGACGGCGCGGAGGTCCAGTCGCCCGAGATCCAGGCGGAGGTCGTCGAGAACGCCAACCAGTGTCCGGACCGCAAGGTGGCCGCGATCGGACCGCCGGGGGACGTGACGGTGTTCTCGGCGGCGACCGGAAGCGCCATCAAGCCGATCGGGTTCGCCGCGGGCGGAGCGCTCACGATAGGCGCGATCGCGCTCGTCATCGCGGCATTGGCCGGTGTGGCCGCGGCGATCACGGTCCTGAACCCCTCGCCGACGCCCAGCCCGACGGCGGAACCGCCGACGCCACCGCCGACCACCGTGCCACCGCCGACGCCTTCGCCATCCCCAACGGCCACACCCACGCCGCCGGGGCCAGGCTCACCGGTGAAGTTCTAAGGGGAGAGGGGTGTCCTCAGCGCCAGTTCAGGCGGTTGGTGAAGGTCGCGTCGCGGTCGGTCGTGACCACGACTTCGAGTGTCCAACTGTTGGTTCCCGCCGGCCAGACCGCCGTGCGCTCGTCGAGCATCACGCGATCGCGCATCTGGACTTCTCGCGCACGCACCTCGATCGGCCCTCCCGTGCGTGATCCGTTGCTGGTCGTCGCGACGCTCACCGACGAGATCTTGAAGGCCTTCTTGCCGTCGTTCACGAGGTAGATCCGCACGCTATAGGAGTCACCCGGAAGGACCCGCGGCGGCGCCACGTCGAACTCGATCCGCCCCGAGTAGTCGGCCACCTTCGCGACCGTGACGCCCGACGTGTCGAACCCGCCGAGGTCCGCCTTCGCCCCCTTGCCGCCGAGCGACGTGCGTCCGGGCGCAAACGTGCGCTTGTAGGACGCTGCCGACGCCTGGGCCGACGCCTTGCCCTGGCTGGCGCGGGCGTTCTGCGGATCGAGCTTCAGCACTTCGTCGAAAGCTGCGACGGCAGCGTCGAAGTTGCGGCCGGACAGTGCCGCATCGGCCTGGCCCAGCAGGCCAGCTACCTGCTGCCCTTGCTGGACGGGGGGCGGCGGGGCGGCTGTGGCCAGCGTGGGCGGCGGCGGCGCCGAGCGCGGCGATGGGCGCAGGGTGGTCACGGGCGCAGTTGTCGGACGCTGAGTCGGCGCGGCCGTTGGCGGAGGAGGAGGAGTCGCCGTCTCGACGATGACCACTTCCTCCGGGATCGTCGTGGGCTCCGCCGTGGGAGTCGTGTCCACCGGAGGCGCCTGCGTGGACGGGGGTGCTGCGGCCACTGACGTCGGAGGCGGCGCCTGGGGTTCCGCCGGCGCAGTTGGCCGCAGGAACCGCACGACCACGAAACTGCCGAGGGTCACCAGCAGAAGCCCCGCGGCCATCAGCCCGTACTTGACGGCGGCGGAAGTGCCGGGGCGCGGCGCCTCTTCTTCGGCCTCACGCGGTCGCGGTGCCGCGGGAGGGGGGTGCGAGACCGCCCGGCGCCGCGCTGCGGCTCGCGTGGGCCGCGGCGTCTCGCCGGCGCGGGGCGGTGCCGGGTAGGCGGGCGTCGGCGGCGCGGGCGCCGGTGGCGGCGGCGGTGGCGTCTCGACCGTCGTGTCGTACAGCGTAGGCGGCGCAACCGCAGGGGCCACGACGGTGGGCGCCAGATCGGGTTCCGGCGCCGGCTTGGTGAAGTCGACGTCGAAGTGGGCGGGCTCGGACACGACGGGCGCGGGCGGCGCGCTCGAGGCGCTCGCGTAGAGCGACTCGTCCACCATGAACATCTCGGTGGCGGGAGCAGGGGGCTCTACCGGGGCCTCCACGAGCTGCGTCTGCTCCAGCTCGTCCGGTTCCGGCGTGACCTCGGCCGGCAGCGGCGGCCTCGATCCCAGCGCCACGGTTTCCTGGAGCGCATCCTCGTCCACGGCTGGCGGCGGCGCGCGACGCGCCTGGCCCTTGGGCGTCGGGAGGCGGCACTGGATCATCACGACGTCCTCGTCGCCAGGCGTTCCCAGCCAAAGGACGTCGCCGTTGCGCAGCGTGGCCTGCGCCACCACCCGGTCGTCGTTGATGTACAGGCCGCGCGGGCTGTTGGTCTCGTAGACCGTCACGCCCTGCGGGTCGATCCAGATCCGCGCGTGGACCGGGCTCACGCCCGCCAGGTCGATCTGGAAGCGGCAGGAGGGGTCGGAGCCGATGACGATGTTGTCGACGCTGTCCTCGATCAGAAACCGCAGCCCCGCCTTGGTCCCGCCCAGGACAGTGAGGCTGGCTTCGTTACCTGAGGAGTCCCCCATCTTCGACTCCGGCGCCCCGCGCGGGGCGCGCTCTGCGGCGGAAGACCTCGATTCTAGGCGGCGGATCCGGGGTCGGTCAAATCCGAGCGGTGCGACCCGGCCGGGCCGCCCATCACCGCGCCCGCCAGCGCCACGAAGGTGGCGGCGTTCGCCGGGATCTGCCAGTTGAAGTCCACGACGGCGTGGGCGCAGGAGGCCACGACGCCGCCCAGCAGTCCGGCGTCGAGCGCCGAGCGCTGCGCCCCCCGCACCGCGGCCGCCAGCAGCCGCGCCACCAGGGCCAGCACCAGCGCGGCTCCCGGCAGGCCCATGTCGAGCAGCGCCTGCAGGTACTCGTTGTGCGCCTCGCCGAACCACTCGCCGCGCCAGAGCCTCTGGAACGTCGGGTAGATCAGGCCGAAGCCGTTGAGCCCGGCACCCAGCAGCGGGAAGCGCGGCGCCATGCGCAGGGCGTCCGCCCACAGGTCCAGCCGGCTCGACTGGATGCCCCGGCTCTCGAAGCCGCGCATCACACCCTCCAGGCCCACCCAAGCGACGCCCAGGAACGCCAGGAATGCGATCACGATCAGCGCCTGGCGGCGGCGCCGGAACGCCAGTGGAAACAGCGAGGCCGAGAGCGCGAAAGCCATCAGCCCGCCGCGCGACTGCGACGCCAGCAGGCCCACCATCAGCACGATCGCCTCGGCCGAGCGCCGGATCGCGGCGTTGCCTTCCCGGTCGCCCAACGCCAGCCAGCCCCTGGGACGCCGGTTCCACGAGCGGCGCAGGCGCTCCAGCGCCTCGGCCGCGAAGGCCAGGGAGAGCGGGATCGCCATCACCATGTAGCCGGCGAAGTGGTTGCGGTTGACGTAGGGGCCGTAGACCGCCCAGTCCCAGCGCGGCTGGAACAGCCCGTAGATGCGCGTCGTGCCCGCGGCGGACTGGACGAGGCCGACCAGGGTCATCACGAAGCCCACCGCCACGATCGTGACCGCCAGACGGCGCCGCCAGCGCGTGTCGCGGAACTCCTGGGCCACGACGCCGTACAGGCAGCTCATGCCCGCGAGGAAGAGCAGGCCGCGCAGCGTGTCGGGCGGGCTGACGCTGACGGGCCGCCACTCGGTGAGCGGCAGGATCAGGTTGTCGTTGTAGAAGGAGAACGAGCCCGGGCTCAGCAGCGCCAGCAGGCGCGGCGGCAGCGGCAGCAGTTGCAGCAGCACGAGGCCGTGCAGCGCCAACAGCAGGCGGCTCCCCGGCAGCGCGCGGCCCTGGGCGTCTCGCCGCGCGCGCAGCCAGCAGACGAGGCCCAGGGCGTACGCGGCGACGAGCAGCGGAATCCAGGCGCTCTCGTGCACGGCGCCGAAGGCGAGCGGCGCCGACGCCAGCATCACGAGCACGGCGCTGCGCACGATGATGCCTTTGAGGTCACTGGCCACGGGCGCGGCGTGGCCGGCGCCGTGGGTCACGGCATGAGGCGCTCCAGGCCCAGGAGCTTGCCGCCCTCGGCGTAGCGGAGGCGGCGGTCGGCGCGGCCGTCGCCGTCGGTGTCCAGCTCCTCGGTGGTGACGCGGCCCGCAGCCCAGGTCTGCCAGCGATCGATGCGTCCGTCGCGGTCGCCGTCCAGCTCCACGCGGATCACACGCCCTGCGCGATAGAACTCGGTGCGCTCGATCTTCCCGTCGTTGTCCTCGTCGTGCTCACGCTTGGCCGGCTGATCGCCCGGACCCGGATAGGTCCAGACGTCCGGCCCGCGGCCATGCCGCGCGGTCCCCACCTTCACCAGGCGTCCCGCCGCGTCGTAATCCTCCCAGCGGTCGATGCGGCCGTCGAAGTCGGCGTCGACCTCGAGCAGGTGGGGCAGCTTGGCGCCGCGGTGGTGGGCCACGATGTCGTGCTTGCCGTCGCCGTTGCTGTCGTACTCCAGCCGCTCGAGCCGGCCCCAGGGGTCGTAGTAGGCCTTGTACGGGCCACGGTCGAGCAGGTAGTACTCCTTGCCGTCGGGCCCTTTCACGCGCGGCGGGCTCTGGGGTGGCAGCCCACCGTGGCCGCCGCATCCGCTGAGAAGTGCGGCCAGGCCCGCCCACAGGCACGCGCGTGGTCGTCGGTTCATGGATGGCGGGAGGCTACCACAGGCTCGCGGCTTTCGGCGTCGGCCAGGCCGAACAGGATCCAGAGGTGGCGGAAGTCCTCGACGTCCTGGGCCATCGCGTCGAGACCCATCCCGGCGAGCGCTCCCCAGAGGGCGAGGTCGGTGGGCCGCCGCCGTTCGCGCCAGAGCAGCGCCGGGATCGCCAGGAACGCGAGCAGCGCGGGGAGGCCCAGGGTCGCGGC
>Ga0214473_10001129_pt1 | contig 36022 bp, 25 predicted proteins | sample RVTome_7_FD_203509 | JGI IMG/M metagenome (GOLD analysis project Ga0214473, IMG submission 203509) | Soil microbial communities from uranium-contaminated site in the Upper Colorado River Basin, Wyoming, United States - RVT98D197 | ecosystem: Environmental > Terrestrial > Soil > Contaminated >... | reverse complement strand
GGCTACCCCATCGACCTGTACCAGGTGCACCAGCCCAACGGTCTGTCTTCCCCGGAGGCCGAGATGAATGCCATGGCCGACCTGGTGGAGGCCGGCAAGATCCGGGCGGTGGGCGTGAGCAACTTCGACGCCCCGCGCATGGAGCGCGCCCACCGGGCGCTGGAGCGTCGTGGGCTGACGCTGGCGGCCAACCAGGTGGAGTACAGCCTGGTCGAACGCAGCATCGAGGCGAGCGGGGTGCTGCAGGCCGCCAAGGACCTGGGAGTGACCATCATCGCCTGGTCGCCGACCGGCCGAGGCCTGCTGACCGGGAAGTTCCACCGGGATCCGTCGCGCCTGCGGCGAACCCCGCCGGCCCGGCGCTGGATGCTGCAGCGGCGCATCGAGCAATCCCGCCCGCTGATCGAGGCGCTGGAGACGATCGGGGCCCGCTACCAGGCCTCGGCGGCGCAGGTGGCCCTCAACTGGTTGATCTACTCTGCTGGGGAGACGGTGGTGGCCATCCCGGGGGCCTCCCAGGCCGACCAGGCGGCCGACAGCGCCAGGGCCATGCGGTTTCAACTCAATGAAGAGGAGTTGGCCCGGTTGGACGAACTCACCCGGGCTTACGTGTGAGTGGCCAGCTCCAGGTGAATTCCCCTTCGGCAAGGGCTGAGCCCCAGCCAGGTCAAGGGGCCGGCTCGGCCTCCACCGCAAACACCACCGCGAACTCGTCCCGATAGAGTTCTCGCATTTGAGGATCCTCGGCCGCGGCCTCCAGGAACCGCTGGTGGTCGAGGTCGCTCAGCGCGTGTTCCGCGCCGAAGGATTCTCGAATGGAAGCGGAGAGGTCTTCCGCCCGGCCTTGGGTAAGATCGACCCACAAGTCGTAGAGTCCGGCATCCTGCAGCTGCAGGTAGGTGGGATCGAGACCTACCGTGTAGGTGTTGTGCGTGTTGTAAAAGAAGAGCCTGGGGAAATCGTCCCAATCGGTCTGGAACACCCGGGCGCCCTCGGGCGAATGCCCCTCCAACCAGGTGGCGGCCGCCTGGAAGCGCTGGGCGGATCTGGAGGCGCGCACGCTCACCTGGGAGGCCACCAGATTGGCCCACAATCCGGCCGCCAGGGCACCCACGGCGATCGCGGCAACTCCGATCTTTCTCCATGACCGGGGGCTTTGCTGATCCAGAGCGATGGTGTCCGTATCCGCTCGGTCGCCGGCGCCCGCCAATCCTGCACGGCGGAGGAGGGGGGACCAGGCCATGGCGGCGAAGATCAACCCAACGGGCGGGAAGTACTCCACGAAACGCCGAGCCTGGAATAGCATCAGGCCGAGGACCAGGCCGAAGAACAGCGCGGTCGCCGTGCCGACCCCCATCCGCCGCCCCTGCAGCCCCAGTGCCAGTGCGCCGGAGGCAAAGGCCAGCAAGGCCAGCCCCGAATTCCCTATGAGCTGGGCGGTGTCGTAGGGGAACCACTCGTTCCCCACGCTGATGCCGGTGGCTTCGGTGAGCTTGGGCAGCAGGTGGCGCCCGATGAAGCGCAGGTTCTCGGGGAAGTAGGGGTTGATCAACAGTCCCAGGCCAATGCCCGCCGCGGCGTAGCCCAGGGGTGCGAGTCGCAGGCGCCCATCCAGCAGCCACCCGGCGGCCACATAGCATCCGCAGACCACCAGCAGCAATGGGAACCCGTCATACAGCCAGACGTACAGGAAGCCCAGGGGCAGCAGCCGGCGAAAGTGTCCGCTGAGCAGCCATCCCAGCGCCAGAATCAGGGTCGTCAGCGACAACGACTGGGCCCGCGCCATGCTCATGCGGTAGATGAAGGCTTCCGACACGACCATCCCAGCGATGGTCCACAGGGGGGCAAAGGGGACCTGCTGCCGATGCAGGAGCCACCCGAGCGCCGCAAAGGCGCTGGCGGCAAAAACCACACTGGCCCACTTGGCGCCTATGATCAGATCCCCGAAGCTGAAGGGAATCAGCAAGACGTGGAACAGGAAGTGATGATCTACAAACTGCTCAGGGCTCAGGATCGTGAGCGGCAGCCACACGAACTCCGGCTTGAGGCCCTGCTCGCGCATCAGCCCCGCCAGCCTGATATGGTAGTAGCCGTCGTTGCCGACCAGGCTGGGGGTGGAGAATTGCACCGCGGCCAGGAAGCCGAGGCAGACGGCCAGCAGGCCGGCCGCGATCGCCCATTTGCGCAGGGAGGTCTGCGCCGGCCGCAGGGCGCCCAAGGGCCTTGTCAGACTGCCGAGTGGCCCATCCTTTACCGAAGTCGTCGAAGCGCTGCCTTCCATCCGACGTACGTCCTCATCTCACTTCAACGGTCGACCGAACACCAGCCGACAAGCACCCGGCAGGGCGGGTCCCGCCCTGCCGGGTTTCTGCGGACTAGGAACGACCTGCGCTAGTCGTCATCCTCGTTGTCGTTCCCGTTCCCGTTGACGTTCCCGTTATCGTTCCCGTTGTCGTTCTCGTTCTCATTCTCGTCGGCGTCGTCATTGTCGTTCTCGTCGGCGTCGTCATTGTCGTTCTCGTCGGCGTCGTCGTTGTCGTTCTCGTCGGCGTCGTCGTTGTCGTTCTCGTCGGCGTCGTCGTTGTCGTTCTCGTTCGCGTTCTCGTTCTCATTCGCATTGGCGTTATCGTTTTCGTTGGCGTTGAGGTTCCCGTCGTCGTCCCCGTTCTCATTCTGACCGGCTTCGTCGTCGGCCGGCTCGATTTCAACCGCCCACAGCAAGCCGTTTGAATCCTGGATGGCTTCCACCTTGACCAGGTCGTCGACCGCGATGCCGCTCTTGAGCTCGGTGTTCTCGTTGACGCCGATCTCCACCAGAGATCCGTCGCTGAGCCGTTCGATCTGCCAGGTGGGGGAGCCGATCGAGCGCACCGCGCCGATCATCTCGATCTGGAAGGACTGGTTAGATGCCTCGAGCGCCTGTAGCAGGGGAGCCTGAGCGTCGGTAGGCACCGCAGCGGAGAACTGCATCAACAGGCCGGCATAGCGCGACAACGCGGCGGTCACGGCCGAAGCCAGCCGCTGCGCTTCGGCCGGATCGTTCTGGGAGACGGATTTCAGGCCCTCCAAAGTGGCCTGAATGTGGGCCTCGAAGGCCGAGACGACGGGCGCCAACTCGCCGAAACGGCTGGCCTCGATCAAGCCGGCCAGCTCCTCCAGCCGCCTTTCGGCGAAGCCCAGGCTAAGCCGGGCATCGCGGGCGTCGCCCAGCGACAGCGCCAGTTGAGCGCGCTCCAGGCCGGTCTTGACCGGATGGAGCGGGCTTCCCGGAAGAGCGCCTCTGGCGGCATAGGCCGTCGCCACGGAGCCGCCGAAGAGAGCCACCACTACCACCGCGACCACTGCCAGCGTGTAAGCCGAGCTGAATCTCCTACTCATGACCAATATCTCCTTCGCTTTCAGATTTTCGATCCACCCTCTGAGACGCCGGGTGGGCGAAGGAGATACGGCCGGACTCAGCCTGCGGGCCTCGGCCAGGAAGCGCGCCCGGCCGAGCCGGGCCGCCTCCGGGTCGCGCGGCGGGGTTTCCTTGAGCTGCTGTAGACGATCGATCAACTCGGATGGATCGTCTACGTTGTTCTTCTTCATGGTGGTCCTTCCCGATCCTGCAGCCGGCGCTTCAGGGCCGCCAGTGCCCGGTGCTGCAGCGCCTTGACCGCACCGACCGATTTCTCGAGCGCCGCCGCCACCTCTTCGTTCGAAAAACCCTCCAGATATCTCAAAACCAGCACCTGGCGCTGGTCCGGCGTCACCTCCAGCAAGGCCAGGCGCAGGCGATCCTGATCCATCCGGGCCGCTACCAGCACGCTCGGGTCGCTTTCGTTGGAGGCGGCCAGCTCGGGATCCAGGTAGATCGCCGCGGGCGGCGAGCGCCGGAAGTAGTCCACGATCCAGTTGTGCGCCACCCGGTACAGATAGGCCCGCAGGTAGGCCTGCGGACCCCGGCCGCGTCCCAACGCCTGCAGAAAGCGGCTGAAGGTCTCGGCGACGCAATCCTCCGCCAGGTGCACATCCCCGAGCAGCCGGACCGCGTAGCGGTATAGCTCCGTGCTGTAGCGGGTGTAGATCTCACCCAATGCACCTTCGTCATACATCCTGGCCCCTGCCAGCAGGGCCTGATCGTCGCTGGTTTCTGTCATCAGTTAAGACGTATTGGGGCCCCGCCAGATGCGGGGGGACGGGCGGATTATACCGGCCTAGCTTGGCGGAAGTTCGGTCCCGCCGCGCTTGCCTAGCGGATTCCGGTGTCGATATCCACGTCCAGGCGGGTGGTCTGTCCTGCCAGGATCTCGACCTCGGCCGGCAGCCCGGCGGCGCTGTCGATCCCGGCATGATTGATGTCTATCCGGTAGCTGCCGGCGGGCAGCGCCACTCGATAGTTCCCCTGCCCGTCGATCTGAATCCGGGCCATCTCCCTGCCGCTGCTGGAGAAAACCACAATCTGGCGGCCGGCGTAGACTTCCGGCGCGGGGGTCGGCTCCGGTTCGCCTTCCCGCAGCACGGGGACCAGGGGTCCGATAGAAACATGCCCCTCCAGGATGCCGGTCGCCTTCGGACCCAAAGAACACCCCAAGGTCGAGAGGGCGACTGCGGCCAGCACAAAGCCCGCCCGAAGGTGCAGTCGCCGAATTCCATTCTGTGTCCGCATGGCCACCTCCTGCCCGGATAATCCCAGGACGCCGCTGGAAGCCGGCAGGTTCCAGCTCAGACCGGGAAGTAAGTAAGTATTTACTTTCCAGCCAATCTGGGCTATTATAGCGGTAGATCCGCCGTGAATGGCCTAGTGCCGGCCAGGAGGGTTGAAACATGCCGGATGATGGGATGAAGCGCGCCTACCGCCTCGCCCGGGAGCTGCTCTGGGATCGCCTCGACGACACCTCCCCGGGGACGACCGAGATCCTCAAGCAAGTGCACCAGGCCGATCTGATCGTGGTGCAGGGGCAGTATGACCACATCGAAAGCGTGCTGGAGAGCGCCGGCATGCCCTTCAGCGTCATCACGACCGCCCGCCTGGAGAGGGCCAAGCTGCGGCCAGATCAGATCGTCTTCATCAACTGCCCCGGGCTCATCACTTCCAAGACGGTGCGCAAGCTGCAGCAGTTTGTTCACCAGGGTGGCTTCCTGTTCACCACGGATTGGGCGCTCAAACATGTTCTGCAGCCTGCCTTCCCCGGCCTGGTGGAGTACAACCAGCGCCCGACGGCCGACGAAGTCGTGCGGGTTGAGATCCTGGATCGACAGGATGGCTTCCTACAATCGGTCCTGGACGCCGAGGATGATCCGCTGTGGTGGCTGGAGGCCAGCAGCTATCCGATCCGAATCCTGCAGCCGGACAAGGTCAAGGTGCTGATCCGCTCCAAGGAGATCCAGGAGCGTCACGGGGAGTCTCCGGTGTTCATCAGCTTCGAGTACGGGGAGGGCGTGGTCTATCACATGATCAGTCACTTCTACCTGCAGCGAGCCGAGACCCGCACTCTCCGGCAGGCCGCGCCGTCCATGTCCTACGTCGCGGCCAAAGGGATTGGGGAGCAAGCACAGCGCAAGTACCAGGACCTGGGGGCGGAGGAGGTCACCACCGGGCAGCTGGAGAGTGCCTTCACCTCCACCGTCACGCTCTGGGGCGTCGTGCTGCGGAAGAAGGCCCGCGACCGCGATCGCAAGCAGGAGTAGGGCGATGGCCAGCGGCAAAGACCGGGACCGGCGAGGCAGGCTGCACACCAGTGAGATCATCCGGGCGGCCTCCCATCCCACCCGCCAGCTCATCCTGAAGGGCCTGAAGGACAAGGACCTCTCGACCATCGACCTGGAACGGCAGACCGGGGAGAACCGCTATAACCTCTACCACCACCTGGGGGTGCTGGAGGAGGCCGGGCTCATCCAGTCCCAGCTGGAGGATGGCCGGGCCAAGAAGTACCGGCTGACCCGGCCAGAGTCGGCCCGAGAGACGTTCTTCCAATTCGAGCGAGGGGAGCTGGCCGATGCGCGTGGGCTGGCCCGCATCCTGGAGTCGCTGGCCGCCGCGCTCGATGAACCGATTGCCGATCCACAGGACATTCAGAGCGTCACCATCATGCTGCGCTACTCCGACGAGTAGCGGCAGGCGGCTCAGCCAGCCAGCGCCTGCAGGGCCTCCAGAATGCGCACCATGGCCAGCGTGTCCCGCTGGCAGTAGTCCCACAACTCCTGGCGGATCTGTTCGGCGCGGGCGCGGTCGGGCTCGCCCGGCAGCGCCGCATAGGCCCGCATGGCGGCCGTCCCGTCGGCGATGGGAAGGTCGTCGTAGCCGAGCTCGGGCACCAGCGCCGGCAGCACGGCCTTGATCGAGTAGGAACCGTGCATCGCCGGGTGGTAGTACAGCCGCTGGCGAAACACCTCCATCAGGTCGCGCAGCCGATCGCCCAACGCCTCCAGGCCGGCGGCCTGGCCGGGAAGCTGTTCGGCCAACTCCCGAATACGAGTTCCTTCGAAGGACTGGCTGTAGACCAGGACATCCCCCACCACGCCGGCATCCCCCAGCAGGGCCTCCGCCAATGCGCGGCGTGGGTCCTCCCCGGCTTCGGCCAAGAACCCGCTGTGCTCCAGATCGCCGGAAGGGCTTTCCTTCCGGTGCAGCGAGTAGAGGAATGGAAGCTGACCGTAAGGCCGCAGGCCGTCAAAGGGTGGTACGGCGGGATTGGTGGTCTCGAAGTCCAGGAAATAGAGCGGGTAGCGCAGGGAGTCCAGGAAGGCGTGCACGGCTTGCCGATCCAGCCTCGGCTGCCCGCTCCTGTGATGCTCCACCTGGAATTGGGCGGTCTCATTGAGCGGAAGGTCCGCCGGGATGTCTTCGATGCGCAGGATCCCGTTCCGATACAGCCCAAACAACTGCTCCTTGGGCAGGCGGGCCACGTCGAACACCGAAGGCTGCGGGACATGCGCCCAGCAGTGGCCTAGGAAATCGCAGTCGTAGGGTTCGGTGCAGTGAGGTCCGATGTCAATCTGTGGGACCTGGCCTCCGCCCAGCACGCCCTTCAGTTCGGCAACCTGCTCCGCGATGGCACCCTGCATCGCTTCCACCTCGGGCAGCCCCGAGACCACCGTGAACAGCTGCCGCAGATCCAGTTCCCCTTTGCGCACGTACTGGTTGTTGAGATGGATGATGGAAACTCCCGCCAGGTCCAGGCCCGCTCCGCGCAGGATGTAGGCCTGGATGCCGGCATCCGGCAGGTAAACCTCCTTCACCCCGGTCGAGCTCTTCACTTCGTACAAGTGCCAGGCTGGGCCTTCCCGTACCAGGATGTCCACATAGGCCATCACCCCGTCGTACTGGAAGGCCGGCTCGTACAGCACGCTCTGGCCAGCATCCAGCAGCTGCTGGGTGCGCTCCAGCGCCTCCCGGATGAACCACGGCTTGGCGGCGCGCGCCAGGACGCCGCCCGGGAACAGCCGTTGCGCCAGCTCTCCGACATCGTGGCCTCGGTCGAAGGCCGCCTGGGTAGATGGATCGATGGGGTCGCGCAGGCCCTTGTGGAAGCGGTTCAGATAGAGCGACTTATGGCACTGCAGCCCGCGCAGGAAGGTGGACTTGCTCAGGGCGTGGCGGGCGGAGGGACTCATGGCGGTCATCATACAACACCCCCCGCAGGCCTATAATTGGGAGGTGCCAGGTCTGAATAGCCTCGACGCTTGGACGGCGATCCCATGAGGCAGGCGCACCCGCTTCGCAGCACCCTGCCGGCGTTCCGGCTGATTCCGGTTGCAGGGGTGATGCTGGCGGGCCTGCTCACCGTGGCGCCGCCCGGCCTGTGCCCGTGTTGGATGTTCGCCGATGCGATGGCTGTTCACCCTCACCCGTACGGTCACGCCGAGGTGCCGCACGACCACAGTTACCTGTTCGACATGTCGCCCTCCAGTCCATCACAGCCGCCTCCAATACTCATCGCCCCGCAGGAAGTGATCGACCGCCTGCTGTCGCTGGGCGGGCTGTGGTCCGCCTCGAGTCCGCCGGTGCTAGGCACGGTCGGTTGGTCGACCCCGCCCTCCACGCCGCCTCCTCGGCTGCAACCACAACACTAGCACCTACCGATTCGGATACCAGGCAACATGCCAGAGGAGGCGACTTCATGTCGCGCAAGTCTCAGTACCTGATGGGTCTACTGGCGGCATTGGCGGCCGCGGCCGCGGGCTCGATCAGCGCCCAGGCGCATGACGAGGTGGAGAGCGGGGGCTACATCTTCGAGATCGGCTGGCAGTTCGAACCGCCCGTAGTCGGCGAGCGCAACGGCCTCGAGCTGTTCGTGGCCCCGCACGACGAGCCGGAATCGGGGGTGGAGGGCATCACCACCCTGCAATTCAGCGTCGAGTACGGGAGCGACAGCAAGACCTACGAACTGGCCCCCGCCCACGATGAACCCGGCCACTACTCGGCCGAGTTCATCCCGGCTCGCGAGGGGCAATACACCTTCCGCCTGACCGGCACCGTCGAAGGCCAGGCGGTGAACGTCGAGATGCAGCCGGAGGAAGTGGTCGGCGTCGGCGAGGTGGCCTTTCCGCCAGTTGCGGATCTGAACTCCCAGGTGTCTGCAGCGCTAGGCCAGGCCGCGACCGCCCGTACCATCGCCATCCTTGGCGTAGTGTTGGGCGCCGCGGGCATTGCCCTGGGCGCTTTCGGTCTCAAGAAGAAGGGATAAGCAGAAAGGGAGCGCGGCGGGCGCCCGCCCGCCGCGCTCCCCCGACGGATCTGCCCGTGAAAGCCCGGCCACTGTTCTTCCTGCTGCTCGGGTGCGCCGCGGTCGCCCTGACTGCGACCCCCGCCCTGGCTCACGCCGTGCTGTTGGGGTCCTCTCCAGAGGCCAACGCGGCCCTGGACCCGGCCCCGGCCTACGTCCAGCTGACCTTCAGCGAGGCGGTGGAGCCGGCGCTCTCCGGCGCGCAGGTGTTTGATGCCGGGGGAGCACGGGTGGATAACGGCGATGCCCGGGTCGATGCGGGAGACCCAGCCCGCCTGACCCTCACCCTCCGACCCATCAGCGATGGCGTATACACCGTGAGCTGGAAGGTCACCTCGGCAGTCGATGCGCATGTCACCGAGGGCGCCTATCCGTTCGCGGTCGGACAAGAGGCTCTTGCCCCCGTCACCACCGAAAGCCCAACTCCGGCGGCGCGGCCTTCGGCCGGGGAGGTCGTTTCGCGCTGGCTCACCTACCTGGCCGCGGCCGTATTGATTGGCGGCAACGTGTTTGTCCTGGCCGTGTGGCGGCCTGCTTTCGAAGAGGGGAAGGCTCATCAGGAGCCTCCGGAGGGGGATCCGGCCGGGGCCGCCTCGTTCAGGCGAACGGCCGGCCAGGGCGCCCCAGCAAAGATGGATGGGCCCTGGTCCCGCCTGGCCGGGCTTGGATTGATCGGCCTGTTGATCGGCATGCTGCTGGGATTGTGGTCGCAGGCGGCGCTGGTGGGCGGCGGATTGACCACGGCCTGGGATCCGGCGCTGGGGCGAGTGCTGTTGGGTACCCGCTATGGTGCGTTGTGGTCGGCCCGGGCGGCTTTCGCCCTGGCAGTGACCGCCATCACCTATCGTGCCGGAACACGCCGCGCCCGGCTGGCCGCGCTGCTGCCCGCGGCCGGGCTGCTACTTTCCCTGAGTCTGGGCAGCCACGCCGCCACCGATGCTCGGCCGGCCCTGCCGGTGCTTAACGACTTCGCCCACCTGGCCGCCGCCTCGATCTGGGTCGGGGGACTGACCCACTTCGTCGCCGGCATGGCGGCAGTGAGGCGGCTGCCCGAGCCGGCCCGCACCCGCCTCACCGCGGCCCTGATCCCGCGCTTCAGCCGGATCGCCCTCATGAGCGTGGCGGGGCTGGCCCTGAGCGGCCTGGTCGCCGGTGTCCTGCGGGTCGGCGCCTGGTCGGACCTGATCGCCACAGGCTATGGCGGAGCCCTGCTGGCGAAGGTCATTCTGGCGGCCGTGATGATCGGCTTTGGGGCCGTCAATCTGCTGGTGGTGACGCCCGGCATGCGCCAGGGGGGCCGCCAACCCGGTGGAGCACCGGGGATGGTGGCCTTCTTTCGCACGATGATCCGGGGGGAGGTCGCTATCGGCATTCTGGCGTTCGCCGCCGCAGGGATACTGACCTCCCTCCCGCCGACCCGCGCCACCTCAACGCCGGCCGCGCTCACGCTCTCGGGCCGCGCCGAGGACCTTAAGGTGGTTCTGGAGATCTCTCCGGGCCGGGTGGGGTGGAACACCTTCGTCGTCAGCCTGACCTCCGGAGGGGAGCCGGTCACGTCCGTGAGTGCAGTGGATATCGATTTCACCCCGACCACCGCCGGCGTGTCGACCTCCCAGGCTACCTTGGCGGGATCGGGTGACGGCTCTTACCGTACAGAGGGGGCTTACCTCAGCCTGGTGGACCGCTGGACGGTGCGGGTCGCCGTGCGGCGAGATCGCATGTTCGATGCGATCGTCAACCTGACCCTGGACCTGGATCCCTCCGAGCAGGGTTTCGCCTGGCCGCGGCTGACCGGCGCATTCCTGATGCTGGCCGCCGTACCGGTCTGGGGTCTGCTCCAGGCGCGCCCCCGGCGCCCGTTATCCACCGCTCTGCGCAGCCTGCCGTCGCTGGCCTTTCTCGCCCTGGGCGGGGCCGCGCTGGCGCGCCCACTCCCGCAGCGGCTTCCGGTCAACCCGGTCGCGGCCACAGTGGCTTCCATCGAATCCGGCCGGGCGCTCTACCAGGAACACTGCCTGCCGTGCCATGGATCGGGCGGAAAGGGCGACGGGCCGATCGGCCTCACCCTCAATCCGCGGCCGGTCGATCTCACCGTGCACACGATCCCGGGGGTTCACCCGGATGGCCAGCTATACGACTGGATCACCAACGGATTCCCCGGGTCGGTGATGCCGGCCTGGAAGGACGGCCTGCCCGATGTGCTGCGCTGGGACCTGGTCAACTACCTGCGCACGCTGGCCCCCAGTGCGGCCACACCGGTTGCCGGGGTGCCCAGCGGCGACCTCGCGACTCCGGTTCCCGCCGCGCCTGCGTTGGTCCCGTCGCTTCCTGCAACTGAGCTGCCCCCGGCCCCCGATCCTCCGATCTATGCCTTCGAGGCCCCCTTCCCCTGGGCGAATCTGGCCGTGAGCGGGCGGCTGCTGTTTCTGACGTACGATACGGAGGTCGTCCCCAATCTGCTTCCTGTCCCGTTTATCGCCCAACTCGACCTGGCTTCGGGGGTGGTCACCGCCGTCTGGCGTCCACCGCAGGATGCCTGGCTGAGTGGGATGGAGTTGGCACCCGACGGGACCAGGCTGGCGATCGCCTACACTCCGCCGCCACCTCCTGGGCCGCGGTTCAGCGGATATCCGGGCCTATACCTCCTCCCGGGCCACTGCCTCCTCCACCCGTGCCCGGACACCGACCCGGAACTGCTGTTAGAGGGTACTGAGACCGATTCCTACTTCGGGCCGGTCTGGTCGCCGGATGGGCGCAACCTGTACTTCACCCACGTCGCCTCCCCGCTGGACGGTGGGGTGCCCAGCTACAGCATCGAACGCGTCTCGGCCGACGGGGGGGCGGCCGAGCTGGTACTGTCCCACGCTATGTGGCCACGCCCGTCTTCCGACGGAGCCTCCTTGGCCTACGTGGCCTTCGATCTGCTGGAGTACAAGAACGACCTGTACTACGCCGCGCCGGATGGTTCGGAATCCCGGCCGGCCATGCCTCCGGGGATCTTCCTCTCCGTGGATGCCCCGCTGTTCTCATCGGATGGGGAATTCATCTACTTCAGCGCTGCCGGATCGGGGCCGGAGACTTCCGGCGCGGAGCCCGGGGCGGAAAAGCGTACCTGGCTGGAGATGCTGATGGGGGTGCAGGTGGCGCATGCCAACGGCATGCCCTCGGAGTGGTGGAGGCTGCGGCTCTCGGGGGGCGATCCCGAGCGCCTCACGGCCATCGGAGCCAGCGGCCTGTCCGGGGCCTTCTCGCCCGACGGCCGCTACCTGGGATTTGTCAGCTACGGTGGGTTGGGACTGTTGGAGCTGGAGGGGTCCAGGCTGACCTGGATCTTCCCCGCCACCACGTTTGGCAACCTGATCTGGCTGCCCTGAGCTCGGCTCAGTCCTTGACGAACGTGCCGCTGCGCAGCTCGGCCAGGGCCTGGCGGATCTCGTCCTCGGTGTTCATCACGAACGGACCGTAGGGCACGATCTGTTCCTTGAAGGGTGCCCCGGCCATCAGCATAAAGCGAACAGCCGCTTCCGGCGCGGCCCGGATCCGCAGTTGGTCCCCCTCACCGAAGACGGCCATCTTCACCGCCTCAACCAGCTCTCCCTTGCCGCTGGCGTCCAGGCCAAATTCCCCGCTTCCCTCGAAGATGTAGGCGATGGCGGTGTGGCCGGCTGGGATGGGGAGGAAGAACCCGGTCCCCGGCTGGAGGGTTACGTCCATGTACACCGGCTGGGCCGCGATCTCGGTCACCGGCCCGACCACCCCGTCGAATCTGCCGGCCACGACCCGGGCCTTGACCCCCGCTTGCTCCTGCGCCGGGATGCTGTCGGCGGCCACCTCCTGATACCGGGGCGGCCCCATCTTCTGCGCGGCAGGCAGATTGACCCACAGCTGGAAGCCGTTGACCCGGCCTTCCGGGCCACGCTTGGGCATCTCCTCGTGCATAATGCCACGCCCGCTGGTCATCCACTGAACGTCCCCCGGGCCGATCACCCCCACGTTGCCCAGGCTGTCGCGGTGGCGGGTATTGCCTTCCAACATGTAGGTGACGGTCTCGATGCCGCGGTGGGGATGCATGGGGAAGCCGACGATGGGGCCTTCGATCGGGTCGTTGAAGGCGAAGTGGTCGAAGAGCAGAAAGGGATCGAAGGGGTTGGCCCGGCTCGGGCCGAACGAACGGCGCAGCAGCACACCCGCTCCTTCGATCACGAACTGCGGCTCGATGACCTGCACGGCCGCACGGGGGGACTCGCCCATGGAAATCGCTCCCTTCGATCTACCGTTCATTATACCGATCGTCCATCCGATATGGCGGAATTGGCCGGCCTGCGCGAGGATGACCGAATCGGCCCTCCGGGAGCCCAGAACCAGGATGCGACCAGCCTTCGATCCACGCCGTGCGCTCGCATTTGCAGCAGCCCTGGCGGTCGCCGCCCTGGCCTGCAGCGAGGGGGCGCCGGAGGGGGAGCCCATCGGGCCCTCGCAGCCCACCTTCGCGGCGACCGAGGCCGCGCAGGCGGCCTCCGTCTTTGACTCGGGGAGCACGGCCTACGGCTTCTTCCCCAGCCCGCCCGAGGGGACTCTGGAAAGCGTCCTAAACCACTTCAAGGACATGGGCGAGCACGCCGACTTCATCCTGATCCAGCCCAACATACCCTGGGAGGACTTCCGGGTCGGCGTCGAAGGCGAATCCCAACCGCGCACCGACCTGCGCAATCAGACAGTCCTGGCCCGGCAGAACGGCCTGGAGTGGGTCTTCGTGGTCGACCCGCTCAACGGGCTCAACCGTCGCGAGTTCCTGGGATTGCCCGAGGGCTGGGAACCCAGCTTCGCCAACGCGGACGTCCGCGCCGCCTTCACCAACTTCACCTTGTGGGTCGTGCGTGAGTTCTCGCCCCGCTACCTTGGATTGGCCTCCGAGATCAACACCTACCTGGACGCCCATCCCGAGGATGCGGAGAAATACCTCAGCCTCTACCAGGAGACCTACGACCGGGTCAAGGCCGAGGCGCCGGATACACAGGTCTTCGTGACCTTCCAGTGGGACGACCTGAACAACATGTTTGCCCCGGCGGCCGAGGGCCGCCCGGCCGGCCAGACCAACTGGGAGCAGGTGGAGGCCTTCGAACCGCGCCTGGACCTGTGGGCCATCTCCTCCTACCCGTACTTCGCCTTCCCCACCGGTGAAGGCATCCCGGCCGACTACTACACCCCGTTGCTGGAGCGCACCGCCAAACCGCTGGCGGTCACCGAGGGCGGCTGGACCACCCAGCCGCTCGGCCCGATCCAGGGCGACGAGCAGGGCCAAGTCGGCTATCTGCAGGCCATCCACGACCAGCTTGGCGATCGGCTGGACTTCTGGGTCTACCTGATCCTGACCGATTTCAACATGGATTCCTACGGCGAGATCATGCGCCAGCAGGGCCGCCCCGAGAGCGATGTCGAGGGCCTGAGCATGTTCGCCTCGGTCGGGCTGCAGCATCTCGATGGGGCACCCAAGCAGGCGCTGGCGGTGTGGGACGCGTTCCGTCAGGAACAATAGCCGGCACCCTACTCCTCCTTAGCGCTTTGGCCACCTGCCAGGCTGTATACTAGGCCAAATCCGGACCCATCGGGTCCGATCATGTCGGGGCCGGCGCACGCTGCGTCCGCGGTTCTCCCATGCAAGGCACTTCACTATTGGTGCTTGAAGGACGGGCTGATCGACCCGCACTAGCGGCAGCGCGATTCGCGGTCGAATTGGATGTGCGCCTTGTTCGATAGCCCGGCCGAGGGATGAGGAGCTGCTGAGGTGACTGCCGCCCCTGTCCCCGCACTTCCGGGCGAGGCAACGCCGCAGGCGGGGCCGGTTTCCCGGCTGACTCGGCTGCGCGTCGCCCGTGCCGCCTGGTTGGCCTGGGTCGTGCTGGTGGTGTCCCTCTTTGTCGCCAGCCTCCCGGCGAACTTCGAAGTACTTCACCGACCGTGCATCCCGCCCGCCTGTGTGGAGGGACAGCTCACCGGGGAGGACTTCCGGCTGCTACAAGAGGGTGGCATTCCCGTAGAAACTTACGCGGTGTACTTCATCACCCTGCTATGCGTCTTTGCCGCCGTGCACGTCTCCATCGGGACCTTCATCTTTGCACGCAAATCTGACGATCCACTGGCCCTGTTTGTCGCATTCACGCTCGTGACCTTCGGCGTGGTGACCTATGCCGGGAGCCTCGACCTGCTGGCGAAGGCGCACTCCGTCTGGTGGCTGCCGGCGCAGTTCATCTCGTTCGCAGGCAGCGTCTCGCTGGTGGTCTTCCTGTATGTCTTCCCCACCGGTCGGTTCGTGCCGCGCTGGTCTCGCTGGCTGACACTGGCGTGGATCGCTCGGGAGGCGCTGCGCTACTTCTTCCCCGAATCCCCAATCGCACCCGCCGCATGGCCATCCGTGCTCTCGGATCTGGTCTTCATGGGCACCGTCGGCACCGGGCTGTTCGCCCAGGTCTACCGCTACCGGCGGACGTCGGACATGGTTCACCGCCAGCAGACCAAGTGGGTGGTCTTTGGCGTGGCGGCGGGCCTGGGCGGACTGCTGAGCCTGGGCCTGTTGCTGACAGTGGTGCCGACGCTCGAACTGGATTTGCTCATTTGGTGGGTGGCGAGGACTGCCTTCCCATCGTTTCTGCTGCTGATCCCGCTGTCCATCGGCGTGGCGATGCTTCGATCACGCCTGTGGGATATCGACCTGATCATCAATCGCACCCTCGTGTACGCCCCGCTCACCGCCAGTCTTGCCGGGCTCTACGCAGGCTCAATTACATTCTTCCAGAGGGCGTTCCTTGCCGCGACCGGCCAGACCTCGGACACCGCGCTGGTGCTCACCGTCGTGGTCCTGGCGGCCGCCTTTACGCCCATCAAGAACGTACTGCAGGTTTCAGTGGACAAGCGCTTCCGGGAGCCTGTAGACCCCCTTGCCTCCCTCAAGGTGTTCCAGGGGCAGGTGCGCTCGATCGGAGCTTTGATCGATATCGAGCAGATCCTGGGCCGGTTGCTGGACGAGGCCACGGGCGCGCTGCAGGCCTCAAGCGCCGGGCTCTACCTGATCCGGGGAACTGAGACGAGCCTGGTGAAGTGCAGTCCGGGTTGGGCGGCAGATCACAGCGCGCAGGTCGTTCCATTGCGCAGCCGTGGACACGAGATCGGCGCCCTGCATCTCAGTGAGTCATCTACCGGGAAACCGTACCCGGATGAGCTGGTCGGTTTCCTTCAGCAAACGGCCGATGAAGTCGCTCGGCTGGTGGATGTTCTTCAGGCCTTCTCCTGAAGGCGGCTAGCTCCCACACGCCGGCGGTGCGATCGCCGAAGACACTTGGAGGAACCGACCATGCCGAGCTTCCGCATCCATCTTGCAGCTCTCGCCCTGACCATGGGCCTGGTTGGCTGCTCTACTACCGGTGCGCCGGCCACCCAGGCCGGCGTGGAAGCCACCCCAGCCTCCACGGCGGTGCCACCTACCCCAATGCCCACGTCTGTCCCGAGCGCGCTTCGCGAGGACACCGAGGCAATCCTCGACAGCCTGGGCGGCTACCCTTGTCCGGACAGCGACTTCACCTGCGTGGACCTGGAAGTCCCCCTGAATCACCTCGACCCGGCCAACCCGGAGACCATCGAGGTTGTGTTCGGCGTGTTGCCGGCTACTGGCGAGCGCAAGGGCATGTTCGTCACCGCCGTCGGCGGTCCGGGCGGGTCCGGTCTGGCCTCGGCCGATTCTTACACCGGGACCTTCGATCCGGCCATCACCGAGGCGTTCGACGTAGTCTTCTTCGATCAACGCGGCATCGCCGCCTCCGGGGGACTGCAGTGTGTGCAGGCCGCCATAGCCTTCTACCGATCGGAGTGGGACGCCACGACCCCTGAGGGTGAGGCCGCCCTGGCCGAGACCGCCGAGCGCTTCGCCGGCGAGTGCGTCGCCGAAATGGGCGACTCGAGCCTGCTGCCCTACCTGGGAACTGAGCAGGCCGTCGAGGACCTGGAGGTCTTCCGCCAGGCGATGGGGGACGATCGTTTCTGGCTCTACGGGGAGAGCTACGGAACCCAGTTTGCCCAGACCTACGCCGCGGCACATCCCGAGCGCCTGGCCGGGCTGATCCTGGACGGGCCGGTGGATCTGAACCTTACCGGGCTGGAGTACTTCGAGGAGCAGGCGACGGCCTTCAGCGACGTCCTGGGCATGACTCTAGCGGCATGTGCGGAGGACGAGGCCTGTGCCGAGGATTTCTCGGCTGATCCGGCCGCGGCCTACGACCGCCTGGCCGCTCGTCTGTCCGAAGGGCCCACGAGCTTCGATTTCCCGCTCCCCTCCGGCGGGCTGGCCGAGCGGGACATTTCCTTGGCTGACCTGGAGACCGCCGCCGCCGGCTACGTCTACTCCGAAACCGCCCGCATGATCTTCCTGCGGGCCCTGGCGGCTGCAGATGCCCGAGGCGACCTGGTACCGCTGGCGCGAGTGTTGTACGACTCGCTGTACCTGTACCCGGAGACGCTGGAGCCGGTTCCCGACCCGACCTACTCCGACGCCATCTACTACGCGGTGGAGTGCAACGACTACGACTACGGCCCGGCGCAGGAGTTCTTCCGCGCCGGCGATCCGGTGGAGGCGTCCCTGCTGCGCCTGGCCTCGATCTTCTACGGCGACCTGCCCTGCGCCTACTGGCCGGCGGATGGATTTGCGCCCGGCCGCCCGGCGCCGCTGGTCGCCGACGGCATCCCCACCCTGGTCATGGTCGGCACGGCCGATCCGGCCACGCCGATCGGCAACGCCTTCCGCATCGTCGAACACCTGGCCGACGGATACCTGGTGATCGAGGAGGGTGGGCCGCACGTGATCTTCGGCTGGGGCAACACTTGCGTGGATGACCTGGTGACTGCCTACCTGGTCGATGACGAGCTGCCGGCGCGCCAGACGAACTGCGAAGGGGTGGTGATCGATCCCTATCTGCCGCTGGCGCCGGAAGAGGCGGCCGCCTTCGCCGATCCGCTGGAAGCCATGCTTTCGGTCGACGACGAGATCTACTACCTGCCCGAGTACTACTACTGGGATCTGGAGACGCCCAGTGGCGTGGGCTGCCCCTACGGCGGTAGGCTGGCCTTCGAGCCCTCCGACGTCGGAGAGCAGTTCGCTTTCGAAGCCTGCGCCTTTTCCCGCGGCTTCGTGATGACCGGGACCGGCGAGTACAACTACGACGAAGAGAGCTTCAGCTTACAGCTCTCAGTGACGGGCCTGGCGAGCGGGGAGCTGGAATACGTCCGGGATGCGGACGGCGTGATCCGCGTGACCGGGGAGTACGGGGGCGAGACGATTGACCTCTCCGGCTGAGCCGGTGGGCATGAGAACCAGGTTGTTGAATTGGCGGGGCTAGGGGTCTAACGGATCGCCAGCAGCACCGCCCGCACCACCAGGCGTCGGTCGTACTCGCCGGTGAGCGGGTTATAGTCCTGGCAGGTGAGTAACGTCAGCCAGTCCAGCGTTTCGTGGCGGAAGATGCGGGAGGTTTCATTCGCCCGCACCGACCAGACGGTCCGGACGGCGTAGACGTACTGCTGGCCGCCCGACTCTAGGATGACCTCGTCGCCATACTGCAGCTGGCCGATGCCGTCGAATGGGCCGGGGCGGTTGAAGGTGTCCCACACATGGCCCGTGAGCACGGTATTGCCTGCCCAGGTGGGATAGGCGGTCCCCTCTAGCCAGCCCGCCCGGCTCCCCAGCCAGGTAACGTCCCACTCGCCATCCACCAGCGGCACGCCGACGATGTCCATGTTGGTATTCAGCCGCGGGATCTTGAGCAGCATCCCCGCGGGGCTGTAGGCCAGCTCGGCCGGCTGAGCCGGCAGCGCGGTCACATGCCCGGGCGCGAAGCCGGTGGCCGGGGAGCTCGGATTGAAGATGGTGAAGTCCCGAATGGTGTCCGCCCCGCCGTTGAGCGGGTTGCCAGCCAGGTCCACGATCGATGTCGAGCCGCACACGAACAGCCGGTAGTTCCCGCTGGGGAGCGGCGTGCCTCCGTTCACGGTCACGGTGGCCACGTACGGCCCGGACCCGCCGTTGTTGTCGTAGGTCACTGGGCCGGTGGCAATCAGGACGTCGTCGGTGTCGGGGTTCAAACAGCCCGGCATGCCAGGTACTCCGTCCGGGCCGTCTTCGATCACGATGTAGTTGAGCGGGTTGGTCACGTCCTCCGGGTCGCTCGAGCCGGCCGGGTCGTTGGCGTCGGAGTCGAAGGTCACCCCAAACGAGGTGAAATGGGTGGTGTAGGAGCTGTCGTCCACGATCGTCACGTCACCCGGCAAGCCCACCACGCCGCCGGCGATCACCGTGATGGCGGTGTTGTCGATGGTGTAGGTCTCTTCGGTGCCGATGGTCGGGCTGGCACCCAGCGGGTTGCCGACCAGATCCTGGATGTCGTTGCCGGCCTGGAAGTCCAGTCCCAGCGTGCCGTCGCCGCTTACCCCGGTAATCACCACGTCATAGACGCTGGCGCTCTGGGGATTGACGGCGTTGAGGGTCCCGGCCACCGTGCCGGTGGCCGCCAGCGCGAAGTCGGCCGTGTCGACGTTCTGCATGTCCTCGGCGAAGGTCACCCGGAAGGTGACGGTATCCACATTGGTGGGGGAGGTGAGCGGAACCTGACGCAGGATCGAGGTCACCGCGAAGTTGGTCTTGTCGATCGTGTACGTTTCGCCGCCGGTGTAGGGACCGACAAAGGCGTTGCCGGCGAGATCGAAGATGCTCGCGCCAGCGTCCAGGTCTAATCGGATGGTTCCAGAACCAGTGCCGGTGTCCACCGTGACGGTGTAGGTCGCCGAAGGGCTGGCCGTGAAGCCGGTGATCGAGGCGCCGGTCAGGCCGGTCGCGGTCAGAACGAAGTCGGAGTCGACCGGCGTGACGTCGGTCACGACTTCATCGAAGGTGACGATAAAGTCGACGCTGGCGGCGTTGGTCGGGCTTGGATCGGCGCGGAGGACGCTGACGATCGAGGGCGCGCCCTTGTCGATCGTGTAAGTCTCGCCGCCCGTGTAGGGGCCGACGAAGGCGTTGCCGACCGAATCCTGAATGGTTGCGCCGGCGGTTAGGTCGAGCCGGATGGTCCCGGAGCCGCTGCCGGTATTCACCGCCACGGTGTAGGTCGCGGACGGGCCAGCCGAGACACTGGTAATGGAGGCCCCGGCTACGCCAGTCGTGGTCAGAACGAAATCAGCGGTCCCCACATTGGTGACGCTCTCGTCGAAGGTGACGGTGAAATCGACACTGGCGGCATTGGTGGGGGAGGGATCGGCGCGGACGACGCTGACGATCGAGGGCGCGCCCTTGTCAATGGTATAGGTCTCGCCGCCGGTATAAGGGCCGACGAAGGCATTGCCGGCCAGATCCTGGATGGCGGCGCCGGCGGTCAGATCCAGCCGGATGGTCCCGGAGCCGGAGCCGGTGTTCACCGTGACGGTGAAGGTGGCCGACGGCCCGGCAGAGACGCCGGTGACGGAGGCCCCAGCCACGCCGGTGGTGGTCAGGGCGAAATCGGCCGTCCCCACGTTGGTCACGCTCTCGTCGAAGGTGACGGTGAAAGCCACGCTGGCGGCATTGGTGGGGGAGGGATCGGCGCGCAAGATGCTGACGATGGAGGGCGCGCCCTTGTCAATGGTATAGATTTCGCCGCCGGTGTAGGGACCGACGAAGGCATTGCCGGCCAGATCCTGGATGGTGGCGCCGCCGGTGAGGTCGAGCCGAATGGTCCCGGAACCGGAGCCAGTGTTCACCGCAACGGTGTAGGTCGCCGATGGCCCAGCGGAGACACTGGTGATGGAGGCCCCGGCTACGCCAGTCGTGGTCAGAACGAAGTCGGCCGTCCCCACATTGGTCACGCTCTCGTCGAAGGTGACGGTGAAGTTCACGCTGGCGGCGTTGGTCGGGCTGGCGCCGGCGCGCAGGATGCTGACGATCGAGGGCACGCCCTTGTCGATGGTGTAGGTCTGGCCACCGGTGTACGGCCCCACGAAGTCATTGCCGGCCAGGTCGTCGATCGTGGCGCCGGCCGTCAGGTCCAGGCGGATGGTCCCGGAGCCCGAGCCGGTGTTCACCGACACCGTGTAGGTCGCGGACGGGCCGGCCGAGACGCTGCTGATCGAGGCCCCGGACACCCCGGTCGTGGTCAGGACAAAGTCGGCCGTGTCTACGTTGGTCACGCTCTCGCTGAAGGTGACGGTGAAGTCAACACTGGCAGCGTTGGTCGGGCTGGCGCCGGCGCGCAGGATGCTGGAAACGATCGGTGCAGTGACATCCGGTGGTAAGCCGAGATTCACTTCAAAGGCATAGCGGCCGCAAATGGTCGAACCCAGGGTGGTGTTGATCAAACCGGTGGTGGGGTTGGAGTCCAGGAAACTCCCAGGGACCCGCGACCCGGTCACCTCGAAATCGTTGGAGCCGGAAATTCCATCGGCGTACCCGACCGTGGCTGACGTGCCGCCCAGGCCCCCGGTCCCTCCGCTGGCGTCGCCGGTTTCCCACTGAACCTGGCTGTAGTTGAACTCGAAGTCGAAGTCCCCGAGGTGGCGGTCGTCGCGGTTGATGATGACCAGTTGGAAGTTGTTGAGCTTGTCGGTGTGGTTGTCGTAATAGCCGACGTTGTTCCAGTTCACTGCGAAGGCCAAGTGGTCATTGATGTTGGCGACCTGGTCAAAGGTCACGGTGCCGCCCCCGCCGCTGGTTTCGACATCGGCGAAGAAGGGGGCCAGGGTGACATAGTTAACGCCGCTCATCCCGGATGAAGTGAAGGATCCCAGGGCCGTGCCGAACGTCACATTGCCATTGTTGTTGACAAAGAGCTGGGTGTAGTCGGTCCCGAAGAAGTTGAGGGTGAAGCCGATGTTGATGGCCCCCGTGGAACCATCATCGTTGCCCGGCAGGCTTTGGGTCAGAGTCAGGGCGCGTATGGCGCCGCTGGGAGCGCAGATGGTGGTCTGGGCCGCCGGGCTGAGCAGTCCCTCGGCTGCAGCCGGCGTACCCGGCGTGAGGGCGATGACGAGCAGCGCGACCAGGGTTCCGCGCCAGCTGTGACGGAGTCGCATGCGATCCCCAGAACGGGAGCCGGGCCTCGGAAGCGGCGTCCAGGCGCACGGCAAGGCCGGTGCCCCGGCAGCCGCCAACCTTCCGCTGCACCGGGCACCTGGGGAGATTGTACATCCCGTCACCCACGAGTCAATCCCGAGGTGACGTTCGGCAACAGTTCACAACACCGAGGAGCGGCCCGGCCGGGTTGACCCGCAGCTCGCTCTAGTGGAAATCGTGGCTCAGCTCCTGATTGACCCCCTCTCGTCCAGCCCGCACCCGCTCCACCAGCACATTCACCGCCCCGCCGTCATGCACGACGCGCCCCTCCAGGATCAGCAGCGAAGCGCGGGTCGCGACTGGCTTATAGCGCAGGAACACCCCCGGCCGCAGGATCGTGTTCACCGTCCCGAACTCATCTTCCAGGGTGATGAACACGTGGCCCTTGGCGGTCTCCGGCGCCTGCCGGGTGATCACCAGACCGGCCACCCGCACGCGTTTCCCGTCCGGCTGGGACCGCAGGTCCCGGCTGGGGATCACGCCCAGCGCGGTCCACTCTTCACGGAAGTGGGTCGTGAGATGCGGGCCGGCGGTCAGGCCCAGGATCTGGTAATCCTGGGCGGTACGATCCCAATCGGAAAGCTCGGGGAAGCGCAGCTGCTCCTCCGGGTAGGTCAATGCCAACCCGCCCTCGGGTCGGCGCTGGATCTCGCGAAATCTCCACAGGAGCTCCCGCCTCGGCGGGCCGAATCCGTCAAAGGCCCCCACCATGACCAGGTTCTCAATCCCCTCGCGGGGCAGATCGACCCGGTCGCAGAAGTCCTCCAGCGACCGGAATGGCCCATTGGCCCTGGCGGCCTCGATTCGCTCCAGCGCCACGGGACCGACTTCCTTGACGTAGTTGAACCCTAACCGCATGCCGCCGTCCTCCACCGTGCAGCGGGGACCTGAACGGTTGATGTCTACGCCGAGCACCGGCACCCCATGGCGCTTGGCGTCCTCGGCGATCACCTCGGGTGAGTAGAAGCCCAGCGGCTGGTGGTTCATGAACGCCGTGTAGAACGCGGCCGCGTGGTACAGCTTCATGTAGCCGGTTTCGTAGGTCGTGCGGGCGAAGGCCGCTGCGTGGCTCTTGCAGAACCCGTACCCGCCGAAGGCGGCGATCTTGTCGAAGGTGTCTTCCGCCACGGCCTGGCTCAACCCCTGGTTCAGCGCCCCCTGCACGAAGCGCGCCCGCATCTTCTCGATCTCCTCGTAGGATCGCTTGCGGGTCATCGCCCGGCGCAGCAGGTCGCCCTCGCCCGGGGTGAACCCGCCGATCGCCTGTGCCACGCCCAGCACCTGTTCCTGGAACAGGATCACGCCCATCGTATCGTCCAGCACCGGGGCCAGGGCCGGGTGCACATAGGTGACCGGCTCCAGCCCCTGCCGCCGCTGCAGGTAGGGATGGATCATCTTGCCCAGGATCGGGCCGGGGCGCACGATGGCCACCTCGATCATCACGTCTTCGAAGCTGGTCGGCTTCATCTTGGGCAGCATCTGCATCTGGGCGCGGGACTCCACCTGGAACAGGCCGATCGTGTCCGCCTCGGTCATCAGGTTGTAGACGGCCGGATCGTCCAGGCCGATCGTGCTCAGGTCCAGCTCGATCCCCTCGTGCTCCTGCACCAGACGGACGGTCTCCGCCAGCACATCCAGCGTGCGCAGGCTGAGCAAGTCGATCTTGATCAGGCCAGCATCCTCGACGTCGTCCTTGTCCCACTGGGTGACGACCCTGCCGGGCATCGTGGCCCGCTCGATGGGGGCCAGCTCGACCAGCGGCGCGCCGGTGATCACCATGCCGCCCACGTGGATGGAGAGGTGGCGGGGGAAGCCCTCGATCTGGTGCACCAGGCCCGCGAAGTGCTCCCAGGGCAGCCCATCCCCTTCCTTCTTAAGTGCCCCGGCGGCACCTTCCAGGTCCCAGCGGGTGAGCGACTTGGCGATGCGGTCGATGGCTGCGGCCTGAAAACCCAGGGCCTTGCCGACGTCCCGCACCGCGCTGCGGGAGCGATAGGTGACCACGTTGCACACCATGGCGGTGTGCTCCTCGCCGTAGCGGTCGTATACATATTGGATCACCTGCTCGCGGCCCTCCCGCGAGAAATCCACGTCGATGTCCGGCATGCCGCCGCGCTCCTCGCTGAGGAAGCGCTCGAACAGCAGATTGTGCCGGATCGGATCGACCTGGGTGATCTCCAGGCAGTAGGCCACCAGCGAGTTGGCCGAGGAGCCTCTCCCCTTGGCCGGGAAGCCCTTGCGGCGGGCGAAGTTGCACAGGTCCCATACGATCAGGAAGTAGTCTTCCAGCCCCATCTTGCCAATCACCGCCAGCTCGTGCTCGAGTTGATCCACTACCCGGGCCGTGAGCTGTGGGAAGCGTGCCCGCACTCCTTGGAACGACAGCTCCCGCAGGGTCGCCCGGGCGCTCTTCACTGGGAACTTCGGCAGCCGATGGGCCGACAGATTCAGGTCGAACCGGCATCGTTCGGCGATGACCGTCGAGCTGTGGATCGCGGCGGGCAGGTCGGCGAACAGTTCCTGCATCTCCTCGGGCGACTTCAGGTAGAACTCGGCGTTCGGACGCCGCAGGCTACCCAGGTCGTGTATGGGCAAGCCGTGCCGGATGCCGGTGAGCACGTCCTGCAGGGGCCGGCCCTCAGGTGTGGCGTAGTGCACATCGTTGGTGGCAACGATCCCCAGGCCCAGGTACTCGGCCAATTCGATCAGGCGTTGCTCGAGCCGCTTGGTGCCGACCAGGTGGCGCTGGATCTCAATGAAGAAGCGCTCCCGCCCCAAGAGGGCGGCATAGCGCCGGCCGGTTTCGAGCGCAGCCGGCCAGTCCTGGCGCAGGATGGCCTGGCTGATCTCGCCGTTGCGGCCGCCGGACATAGCGATAAGGCCTTGATGGTGCGCCTCGAGCTGCTCCCTGGCGAGCGAGGCTTCTCCTTTGGAATGGTCGAGCTGAGCCCGGGAGATCAACCGGCACAAGTTGGAGAAGCCGGAAGCGTCCTGGACCAGCAAGGTGAGGTGGCCACCGCCGTCGGTGGTCAACTCGGCGCCGACGATGGGCTGAGTGCCCGCCTCCCGAGCCTCCATGATGAACCGGACCATGCCGTACAGCCCGTCGTGGTCGGTGAGTGCCAGCGCCGGCATGGAAAGGTCCGCCGCCCGGCGGATGAGCTCCTGCGGGGAAGAGGCACCGTCCAGGAAACTGAAGTGGGAGTGAGCGTGCAGCTCTACATAGCTGGCCATTGGCTGGGCTTGGCCGCCGGGTGCAGGTACCAGCGGTCCTCGGGCAAGGCGTGCAGCAGGACCACGATCTCACCGCGCCGGGTGACGACCTGGAAGTAATCCTTGCGACCTTCCTGAAACCACCAATCGCCTTCGAGCCGCCAGTGCAGCTGGACCAGCTCGATCCGGCTCCACCCGCGTTTGCGCAGCAAAGCGCCCGGCTTTCCATCATCCCCCAACTGGACCTCCACCGGCTCCGGAGGCGGCCCGGTGACGGCCGCCCCGGCTTGAATCGAGGTTCCGCCGTAGCGATCGCGAATCGAGCGCACGGCCGAGCCGACCGGATCCGGTGTGAGGGCGTAGCGCTGGTGGAACGGAAGCTGCCGGCTGCCCTCATGGGCGGAGAGCAGGGGGGTCAGGGAGAGCTTGAGGCTGGTCGCACCCGCTGAATAATCCAGCCGCTCCAGCAGCCCGGCAGCGCGACCGGAGAGTCGGCCGCGATCGGAGCTGGCCGGCCGCAGGTAGCCCCAGGCAGTCAGTCGTTTGTGATCCTCCTGCTCGATCTCCAGGATAAGATTGCCAGCCGCCAGTCCGGCGGTGGTGAGCTCTGTCGCCAACTGGCTGATAAGCAGGTCGGCGTAGGCGACCAATGCAGGCAGCTGCTCCAATTCGTAATCCAGGTGGATCTCGGCCGAAAGCGGGGTCTCTTCGAACTGCGGGGAGAGCGGCCGATCGTCGATCCCGCGGGCCAGGCGATGGAGGGCCTCCCCCTCCGCCCCGAGTGTCCGAGATAACGCACCGGCGGGCATCTCGGCCACCTGTCCGAGGGTCAGCATGCCCAGCCGGGTGAGCAGCTGGTGGGCCTCCTGAGAAATCGGCATGGCGTCGATAGGCAGCGGCGCCAGGTAAGCGGCCTCGGTTCCCGGCGGGACGATTACGCCCGCGCCGAGGGTCGCCAGACTCGCGGCGGTGGCCGCGACGAACCTGGTAGAAGCCACCCCCAGCCTGGCCCGCAGGCCAGTTTCCTTCTGGAGGGTCAAGCAGATGCGCTCGACCACTTTCCGATCGGGACCGTAGAGTCCTTCCAGGCCGGAAGCATCGAGGCAGATCTCGCCGGGTGCCAGAGTCTCCCGCAATGGAGAGAAGGTGGACAGAGAGGCGATCAGCCCCCGATGGGCCCCCTGGTACTTCGCTTCGTCGGCCGGGAGGAAGGCGGCAGCTGGGCACACCTGCTGCGCCTGTCGCAGGGACATACCGGCCCGAACACCGACCCGGCGGGCCGCCGGGGAATAGGCCAGTACGGATCCTTCTTCATCCGGCCGGCCGCCGATGACCACCGGCTTCTGGCGCAAGCTCGGATTGCCCAGGATTTCCACCTGGACTGGGAAGTCGGGGATGAGAATGTGGGCGAGCTTCATGGTTTGCGAACCCGGTGCCGGTGGCCGGCGATGGCAGGTTGCGAGTAGTATAGAACATCTGTTCTCTTCCGTCAAGGGAGGTTGACTTCCCCGGCGGGCAGGCGTATAGTAGGGTCATCTTCGTTCGGTGAACGAATAAAGTATGAGCAAGCCTCCCATCGGCAACCGCAAGCTGATCCGGGCGATCAATCGCTCGGCCGTGCTGAATACCGTGAAGACCAACGGGAGGATCTCGCGCACCGACATCGCCCGCGACACCGGGCTCAGCCCGGCGACCATCTCGGCCATCACTGCAACGCTGATCGCCGACGATCTGGTCCAGGAGCAGGCGGAGGGCGACTCGCGGGGCGGCCGCCGGCCGATCCTGCTCGCCCTCAACCCGAAGGGCGGATTCGTCATCGGCCTCAAGCTGGCCGAAACCCACACCGTCGGTGCGCTGATGGACCTGGAGGCCACGGTCCTTGCCAAACGAACCAGAGCCCATGCGGGCCACTCGCCGGAAGAAATCGTCACCTCCATCGGCGAAGCCGTCGCCGAGCTGGTCCGGGCGGTTCGTATCCCCAAGCAGCTGTTGCTGGGCGTGGGACTGGGTGTGGCCGGGATCGTCGATGGCGAGGCCGGGTTGCTGCGGCAGTCCCCCTTTTTTGGTTGGCGGGATGTCCTGCTCGGGGACATGGTCGAGCGGGTGGTCCGGGCCCCGGTGTACCTCGACAACGATGTCAACACCCTGACCATTGCCGAGAAGTGGTTCGGGGCCGGCCAGGGGGTGGACGACTTCCTGACCGTGACCATCGGCCGGGGGGTGGGCCTCGGGATTGTGGTCAACGGCCGCTTCTATCGAGGCTGGCGTGGGGGGGCCGGTGAGCTGGGCCACACGGTCGTCGATCCGAATGGCCCCCCGTGCGGCTGCGGGAAGCGCGGTTGCCTGGAGACTTTCGTGGGCGACCCGGCCCTGGTGCGGGCGGCCCGTGAACAGGGGCTGCTGGTATCCAATCCGCAGGATCTGGTGACCCTGGCGGAGTCCGGCGGCCGGGAGGCCCGTGCAATCCTGGCTCGCGCCGGCCAGTTGCTTGGCCTGGCCGTTGCGGATCTGATCAACCTGTTCGACCCGCAGTTGATCATCCTCAGCGGCGAAGGCGTCCGCGCAGGTGACTGGCTCTTCCAGCCGATGCGTGAGTCGATTGGGCAACAGGTCATGCCGGGCCTGGCGCAAGACACCGAGATCCGGGTCGACCCCTGGGATGATGATGCCTGGGCGCGCGGCGCCGGCAGCCTGGTGCTCCGGGAGCTCTTCGAATCCCCGGTCCATCGCAGCCCGGCGGTTGCACGCGCCTGACACCCTTTTTTTGCCCGAGCTTCGTTCGCTCGCCGAAGGAAGTTTCAGAAGAAGGCGCGCAGTTGCAGGAGGTGGCTATCGCGGTGGGATTTCCGAAGCTTGCCGATATGTTCGCCAAACAAGACCTGGAGGAGAAACGATGAAGACTCTGCATTCACGCTTCACGGTATTTGGCCCGTTGGCCGTTCTGGCGGTCATCCTGGCCGCCTGCGCGCCGGCGGCAACCCCCGCCCCGATCTCGGCGCCGGCGGCCGAGCCCACCGCCGCCCCGTCCACAGAAGCCCCGGCCGAGCCAGCTCCTGTGGAGCCGGTTGCTATCACCTACTGGCACACCATGAGCGATCCGGAAACCGCTCAGCTGGAGACCGTGGTGGCTGCCTTCGAAGCCGCCAATCCGGACATCACGGTGGAGACCACCCGCTACGCCTACGACGACTTCAAGCCGGCCCTGCTCACGTCGATCGCCGGCGGCGAAGCCCCCGACACGGCCCGGCTGGACATCATCTGGGTGCCGGAGTTCGCCGAACTCGGAGCGCTGATGCAGCTAGATGGTGCGATGGCTGAATTCGAGGCGATCGCGGCGGACCTCTTCCCCGGCCCGCTGGCCACCAATCACTGGGACGGCCACTACTTCGGCCTGCCGCAAAACACGAACACGCAGGTCCTGCTATGGAATGAAGGGCGCTTCCAGGAGCTCGGTCTCACAGCTCCTCCCCAATCGGCGGCCGAATTCGCCGAAGTCGCCTGCCAGCTTTCAAGCCCCGCCGACGAGCGCTACGGTTACGCTCTGGGCGGGACCTACTTCTGGGCCCCGGCACCCATCTTCTACGCCATGGGCGGCAAGGTGGTCGACGAAGGCATCACCACTTCGACCGGCTACGTCAATGGGCCGGACAGCGTAGCTGCCTTCAGCTTGCTGAATGACCTCTACCAGCAGGGCTGCATTTCGCCCAACGTGCTCGGCGGCGGTATCGGCACCGCCGACGGGCATGCCACCGGCGCCTACGCCATGATCACCGACGGGCCGTGGATGGTGGACATCTACAAGGGCAGTTACCCTGACTTCGAGGTCAACTTCGCGCCGATCCCCAGCGGCCCGGACGGAACCACCAGCTCGGTCGTCGGTGGGGAAGACGCGGTGGTCTTCGCCGACACGGATCAGGCCGATGCGGCCATGGAGTGGGTGGCTTTCCTGCTGAGCGAGGATGCCCAGCGGACGATGGCTGAAGTCGGGGTCATTCCGACCCGCTCGAGCCTGGTGGGCGATCCGAGCCTGCCCCCCTACTTCGACATCTTCCTGCAGCAGCTCGAGACCGCCCAGGCGCGCGTGCCCCACCCCAAGTGGTCCGACATGGACGGCGCCATCAACAATGCCTTCCAGCGGGTTCTGCGCGGTGACCAGACCGTTCAGCAGGCGCTCGACCAGGCGGCCGGAGAGATCAACTCCCTCATCACTGGATGAGCTCTAGGGAGTCGAAGCCCGCCCCTCGGTTCGCCGAGGGGCGGGCGGCCGTTCCGACCGTCAGCGATACAATCGCGGAGTTCGCCCCGCGGAGACCGCGTGTGAGGCTGTCTCGCCCTCTGACAAGAGCGGCCGCTGCCGCGCCATTCATCATCCCCGGGCTGGCGCTCTACTTGACGTTTATCCTGGCCCCGATGGTCTACTCGTTCGCCATCAGCTTCTTCGAGTGGAACATCGTCCGGCCGCCCCTGTCCGAGTGGGTGGGGTTGGCCAACTACCGGCAGGCGCTGGGCAACCCGATCTTCCGCCGGGCAGTGCTCAACACCCTGGCCTACGCGGCCGTGACAGTCCCGGGTCAGATGGCGATCGGGCTCTTCGTGGCCGTGCTGCTGAATCAGCAGATCCGGGCCCGGGCCTTCTTCCGGGTCGTCTACTACCTGCCGGTCATCACTTCCTGGGTCATCGTCAGCCTGCTCTTTGAGTACATGTTCGTTGGACAATCCGGCCTGGTGAACTACTTGCTGCGAGACGTGCTGCACCTGATCCGCGAAAACGTGCGCTGGCTGGCCGACCCGGTGCTGGCCTTTGTTCCCATCCACCTGCTGGGTATATGGAAGGGCGCGGGCTGGACCGCCATCATCTTCCTGGCCGGCCTGCAGGCCATTCCGGAGCAGCTGCACGAGGCGGCCTCCGTGGACGGGGCCGGCCGGCTATCTCGTTTCCGCCACATCACCCTACCCCTGCTGCGGCCGACCCTGGTCTTCCTCATCGTCGTCCTGACCATCGGAGGGCTAAATGCCTACATCTCTTTCTTGCTCATCACCGATGGCGGCAACCCGCTCGACCTTACTCATTCCGTCCTCACCTTGATGTACGAGGCCACCTTCACCAGGCTGGAGTTCGGCTACGGCTCGTCCATCAGCTATCTGCTGACTGCCTTCGTGTTCGTGATCAGCGTGTTTCAACTACGATTGCTGCGGCGGCGGGTGGAGCTTTAGCGTGGGCATGCGAACCGAAGAGCGGCTGGTCCGCTGGCTGACCTATGCCCTGCTGCTGCTGGGCCTGGCCGCAGTGGCGGTGCCCTTCTGGTACATGCTGGTGACCTCCCTCAAGCCCCAATCCTTCATCTTCGAGGTGCCGCCCCGGCTGTGGCCCACGCAGGCCACCCTCGGCAATTACGCCGCCGCCCTGAGCAAGGACTCCTTTGGGCTCTACTTCCTGAATAGCCTGCTGGTGGCCGTTGCCAGCGTGTCGCTGACCGTGTTGATCTCTGCGCTGCTGGCCTACGCCTTCGCCCGGCTGCACTTCTCCGGCAAGGAGCCGCTCTTCAACCTGCTCCTGCTGGGGATGATGATCCCGCCGGTCATGCTGATCATCCCTCAGTTCATCATCGCCAAGCAGCTCAAGCTGTTCAACTCGCTCCTGGGGCTGATCCTGGTGTACGTGACCATGAACCTCTCGATCCAGACCTTTTTGCTGCGCGGATTCTTCGAAGGCATCCCCAAGGATCTCGAGGAGGCCGCTCTGATCGACGGGGCGGGGCAGTGGACCATCTTCTCCCGGGTCGTGTTGCCGCTCTCCCGGCCCGGGCTGGCAGTGGTCACGATCTTCACCTTCCTCTATAGCTGGGATGAGTTTCCCTGGGCGCATGTGGCCATCAAGGAGACGACCAAGCGCACGCTGCCGATCGCCATCGCCTTGTTTCAGTCTCAACACCTGACCGAGTGGGGACAGGTGTTCGCGGCCTCGATCGTGGCCCTGATCCCGGTGGTCGTCGTGTTCGTGATCTTCCAGCGCAACTTCATTCGCGGCGTCACCACGACCGGTCTCAAGGGCTGAGCCGTGCGCCTGCTCGACCTGTACCCCAGAAAGGGCTTCTTCCAGCCGGGCGAGCGGATCGAGCTGGAGGCCGAGATCGATTCCGAGGGCGCAGAAACCGGGTTGCTCCGCCTGACGATCTTCCATCTGGCCTCCCAGATTGCGACACTGGAGTTGCGAGTGCAGTCCGCGGGTGGCCTGCAGCGAGTCGCGGTCGCCTGGGAAGCCCCACCAACAGCCGTCCGGGGTTACGGGGTCGAGGCCGAGCTGCTGGATGCAGCGCACCGGCGGGTCGGGCAATCTGCGACCGCCTTCGACGTCCTGCCGAGCTGGACTGCTTCTCCACGCTATGGGTTCCTGACCGACTTCACGCCGCAGCGCCAGGACGTGGAGGAGTCGATCGAGCGGCTGGCCCGGTTTCACCTCAACGGCCTGCAGATGTACGACTGGCAATTCCGGCATGACCGGCTGCTGCCTCCGGATGAACGCTACGCGGACCCGCTGGGGCGGCCGCTTTCCCTGGATACGGTGAGGCGGTTTGTCGAAGCCGCCCGGCAGCGCGGAATGGCGACCCTGGCCTACCTGGCGATCTACGCGGCTTCCGCCCCATTCTGGAGATCGCATCCCGACTGGGCCCTATATGATGTCGAGGGGCATCCCATACCCTTCGGCGACGACTTCCTGGGTCTGATGGACCCGAGCCCCGGAGGGCCCTGGGCCGAGCATCTCCTGGCGGAGTGCGGGCGGGCGCTGGAAGCCCTCGCCTTCGATGGCCTGCACCTCGATCAGTACGGCCAACCGAGGGAAGCCTACAACGCCGCCGGCGAGCCGGTCGACCTGCCGGGCGCATTCGCCGCATATATCAAGGCCGCCAAGGAGCGCTGGCCGGGAAGGGCAGTCCTCTTCAATGCGGTCGAGAACTGGCCGTCGCCATCGACCACCGCGCTGCAGGACTTTCTTTACATCGAGCTCTGGCTCACGGCTCACTCTTACCGCGAGTTGCGGGAAGTGGTCCGGCAGGCACGGGCCCTACCCGGCGGCAAACCGGTGGTGGTGGCCTTGTACCTTCCGCCGGAGAGGTCGGCCAATATCCGCCTGGCCAACGCGATCCTCTCCGTGATGGGCGGTTCCCGGATCGAGCTCGGCGAGAATGGCCGCCTGCTGAGCGATCCGTATTTCCCCAAACACCAGCCGATACCTGCGGAGCTGGCGGGCGTGCTCCGCAGGCATTATGACTTCTGTGTCCGTTATGGCGAACTGATCGGGCCCTCTGCTGGACTGGCCGAATTGGAAGTGCGGTTGCCCGAGGGGGTGTGGCATATCTCGCGCAAGGCACCCGGCTGGCTGGCACTGGGTCTGGTCAACATGAACGGCCTGGAGGAGGCTCGCTGGGACGAGGCCCATTCGCCGCCCAGTCCTCTACGGGATCTGCCGATCCGGCTGAGATGCCCGGAGCGCGTCCAGCGGGTCTATTGGGGTAGCCCGGATCGGCCGCAGATCGGGCTTGAGCGGCTGGAATGCGAATGGTCCGGTGGAGAAGTTCGGGTGCAGCTTCCATCCCTGGATTATTGGTCGATGCTCGCCCTAGAGCTCGCAGACGAGCGGTGAGTTGCGCATGAAAGACCGGCTGCAGCGCAGCGTCGAAGTGATCCTGGAGCACCAGGGCGCCACCGGCGCCTACCCCGCGTCGCCCTCCTTCGAGACCTACAAATACTGCTGGTTCCGCGATGGATCGTTTGTTGCCTATGCCATGGATCTCGTGGGCGAGCACCAGAGCGCGGCCCGCTTCCACGGCTGGGCGGCCGGAGTGATCGATCGACGCCGCGAGCTCGTGCTGCGGGCCGTCAGGAAATCCAAGAGCCGGGAGCCGCTCGGTCCAACCGACTACCTGCACACGCGCTATGCCCTGAACGGCCGGGAAGGCAGCGACACAGACTGGCCCAATTTCCAGTTGGACGGCTTCGGAACCTGGTTGTGGGCGCTGAAGCAGCATCAGCAGCGAACCGGGCGCCCGCTCCCGGCCGACTGGCTCGAGGCCGCGACGGTTGTCGCTCAGTACCTGCAGGCCTTCTGGTCCCATCCGTGCTACGACTGCTGGGAAGAGTTTCCGAACCAGGTCCACACCTACACGCTCGCTGCGATCTACGGCGGGCTGGAGGCCTACGCCTCACTGTCCGGCGCGAACCTCCACCCGCTCACCGATGAAATCCGCCGCTTTCTCCTGGCCAACGCGGTCCAGGACGGACGCCTGGTGAAGTTTCCGGGTTCGAGCGAGACGGATGCCAGCCTCGTGGCGTTGGTTGTCCCCTACGCCGTCTTGCCTTGGGAGGAGCCGTGTGTGGCTCAGACCGTGAGGGAGATTGAATCGAGCCTCCGCTCGGAGGGCGGGGGCGTGCACCGCTATCGAGGCGATACCTACTACGGCGGCGGCGAATGGGTCCTGCTGACGGCCTGGCTGGGTTGGTACTATGCGCAGGTCGGGGAGCAGGAGAAAGCCAGGGAGGCCCTGGCCTGGGTGGAAGCCCAGGCCGACGCGCTGGGGAACCTGCCGGAGCAGGTTCCCGCGACGCTTAACGCGCCGGCCCATTACGGGGCATGGACCAGGCGCTGGGGCGAGATAGCCCGCCCGCTGCTGTGGTCGCACGCCAAGCACATCATCCTGTCACATCATCTCAAGTGAGACATCCCGCCAGAGCAAGGCGGGCTCTTCAAGGCCTTTTCCCGTGCTATCATCAGCCTGCGCTGGATTCGACTTCGGGGCCACTTAGGCCGGGGTGTCGCTGATATGGAAGCTATCGGTGGTGTGCTGTCTGCGTTTGGCCTGGCGGCCAGTGCCGGGCTGAATGCCTATGTCCCCCTCTTCCTGGTGGCGGTGATCGCACGCTTCACTGACTGGATCAACTTGGGGCCCACCTGGGAGCCGCTGACCAGCTGGTGGGTGATCGGGGTGCTGGTGCTGCTGGGGGCGGTGGAGTTCCTCGCCGACAAGATCCCGGCGGTCAACCATGCCAATGACGTGCTGCAAACCTTTGTCCGCCCGGCCGCCGGCGCGGTGCTGTTCGCGGCCAGCACCAATGTGGTGACCGATATTCAGCCGGTGGTGGCCATGGTCGCCGGCCTGCTCATCGCGGGAGGCGTCCACGTCGCCAAGAGCGCGGCCGTGCGGCCGGCGGTGAGCGCTACCACCGCCGGGGTCGGCAACGTCCCGATCAGCATCGCCGAAGACGTGGTCGCCACCATCCTGTCGATCCTGGCGATCGTCGTACCGGTGGTGGTCGCGGCCTTGATCATCGTGATCACGTCGTTCGTGGTCTGGCTGCTCTACCGCCGGGCGCGCCGGCTGCCCCAGACTCCCGGGGCCTAGCTGTCGCCGGCCACCCCGGCGCGCTCCGCCCTACTTGCTCTTCTGCAGTCCGCGGTACAGCGCCGCGGCCCCCAAACCCCCCAGCACCGGCCCGGCCAGGTAGACCCACAGGTCGGCGTAGTTCCCAACCACCACCGCCGGGCCGATCGTGCGGGCCGGGTTGAGCGAGGCGCCGGTGAGCGGCCCGCCCATGAGGATGCCGAAGGCCAGCGTCATTCCGATGGCCACCGGCGCCAGGTTGCCGCCCTTGCCCCGCACCGCGGTCTGGTAGATCGTGTTGACCAGGAAGAAGGTCAGGACCGCCTCGACGACCAGCCCCTCGACCGGCGAGACGCCCGAGCCCAGCACGGTCGCACCCAGGCTGCCGGAGCCGCCTCCCAATACGAAGCGCAGCACCAGCGCCCCGGCGATTCCCCCCAAAAGTTGGACCAGGATGTAGCCGGCGGCTGCGGCGCTCTTGATCTGGCGTCCGGCCCACAGCCCGATGGTCACCGCCGGATTGATGTGCGCCCCGGAGATGTCGCCGTAGGCCGCGGCCATGACCATCAACACCAAGCCGTGAGCCAGCGCCACGCCCACCAGGCCGCCCACCCCGACGGCGCCCGCACCCGCGCCGATGAAGATCAATGCGAAGGTTCCGACGAACTCTGCGATCAATGCCTTGCTGTTCATGCTGTCCTCACCTCCACTCGTCTCGAGCTCACCCCGCCCTCAGATTTCCACCACTCCCACCTCACCTCCGGCGTCCAGAAAGCACAACATACCCTGCGGTTTCTCCCCGAGCAGGCCGGCCGCGCAGCGCACGTAGCGCTCGACCTGTTTGCGGTGCCGATCGACTGCCGCCGCCAGATCGGCCTGGTCGCGCAGCGTGTCGGTCTTGAAATCCACGATTCTCCAGCCTGCCGGCCCGCGCCACAGCAGGTCGATCTTGCCGCTCTGGACCTGACCCTGCCCGTCGGAGGTCGTGAACGGGATCTCCCGCTGCGCATCCTCCGCAGCGCCGATCTCAACCCACAGCGCGTGTCCCGCCAGCCGCCCCAGCATTTCGGTTGCTTCGGTGAGCGCCGCCTGCCGCTGCCGCTCGTCCACCAGCCCAGCCCGGAAGGCCTCGTTCTCGATGAAGCGCTCGAAACCCGGGCTGCCGGGCATCGCCGAGCGCTGGATGGCGGCGTGCACGATGCGCCCAACCGCCACCGCCGGGGCGCGGCGTCCGCTGCCGGTCGCCCGCCAGGTCCGCTCCGGCTCCTGATCCAGGTCGGGATCGGCCTCTTCGTTGGAGGCAGCCGGCACCACCGGGTAGAGCGGCCGCTCGCTCGAGTCCGGCCAGGCCGCGCTGCCGCCGGTCTGGTGCCAAAGCCGCTGCTCGGATTCGGGGGCGGTCCAGGCCCTCAGACTCTGGCCGCCCGGCAGCCCGACCGTTTCCTCTTCGCCGGCGCTCTTGGCCAGCGCTTTTGGATCCAGCCCGAGCAGCTCCAGCACCTGCTTCATCCAGCCGGCCGCGGCGGGGCCGCCCCGGGTCTGGCTCAGGTGCCCGCTGACGATCAACCGCTCCCGGGCCCGGGTGGCGGCCACGTACAGCA
>Ga0214473_10001128_pt1 | contig 36043 bp, 46 predicted proteins | sample RVTome_7_FD_203509 | JGI IMG/M metagenome (GOLD analysis project Ga0214473, IMG submission 203509) | Soil microbial communities from uranium-contaminated site in the Upper Colorado River Basin, Wyoming, United States - RVT98D197 | ecosystem: Environmental > Terrestrial > Soil > Contaminated >... | reverse complement strand
GGAGTTCGTCCAGCAGCGCACGGACGCCGACGCCAAGCCGGCCGGGGGCGCTCCCCCCGTAGCCGCTGAGCCGAAGGCTGGTGACGCGAAGGACGTCGCGACCGAGGCGACGATGGAAGATCGCCTGACCGCGTTCCGTTCAACGTTCACCGTGGAGAAGCAATCATGAAGCAGTTCAACTGGAGGACCGCCGCGCTGGTGGCCCTCGTGCTCGTCGCCGCGCTGGCGAGCGTGCACCTGGGAGTCTATGACGCGGAGGTGATGACGACCACCCTGATGCTCAGTCCGTTCCTGCTGGGGGAGGTGGTCGTCAAGGACCGGGGAGCCTACGATCAGGCGCAGAAGTGGCGCACTGACGCCGAGGCGATCCGCAAAAAGCTGCTCGACCCTGAGCAGAAGATGACCAAGCAGGAGGTGGAAACTGCCGCCGCCGGCATTAACGATCTCGAGGCACGAGCAGCTGCGGTGTTGCAGTTCACGCCGAAGGACGAGATCGATCGGCAGGGCGGCGACGAGAACTTGAAGCGGAAGGCGCCGGGATCGGACGATGAAGAGGTTGTCACGATTCAGAGCCGCGCCGCGAAGCTTCGGGACAACGCCGTCAAGATGTTCGGTTCGCTGGACGAGTTCATGCGGGTCGCCTCCGGCCGGTTCCCGGCCCGGAGCGACCGCCAGAAGCAGATCGTCAAGGAGGCGCACGAGTTCGCCAGGGAGCTGTTCCCTGGTGATCTGGCGGCCCGAACCATCGTGGGTACCGCGTCGGACGCCTCGGGCGGCGAGTTCCTGCTCCCGCTCCAGCAGGTGCCGTCGATCTTCGCGGTGCCGAACGTGCAGGAGGGCATCCTCCAGCACGCGCAGAAGTACGCCGTGACGGGCCGGACCATCCGGATTCCGTACGTCGTGCAGACCGACGCGGCGAGCGGCAAGACCCGGCCGATGGCCGGCATCGCCGCGATCACCATCGTGGGTGAGGGCGGCGCCAAGCCCTCCCGCGAGCCCAGCTTCGAGCAACGCCTACTGACGGTGTACAAGTGGGCGGCCAGCTGGAAGTGGGGCGACGAGACCACCGCCGACGACTTCACGGGTCAGAGTCAGCAGACCGTGGCGGACTTGGTCGGTGGGCAGATCATCAACGAGATGAACGATTACATGACGGTCGTGGGCAACGGCACGTCGCAGCCCCTCGCGGCGCTGCACGCCAGCAACGGCGCTCTGCTCGTCGTGAACCGCGCCACGTCGCAGTCAGTGGAGACGGCCGACATCTTCAAGATGTGGACCCGGCACACCCACGGCCCCAATTCGTATTGGGGCGCCAGCCGTCGGGTGTTCGAGGCGTTGTTCGGTCTGGCGCTGTCGGGCAATACGCTGGTGACGTTCCTGCCCAACCTCACCGGCCGGCCGGGGCTGTCGCTCCTCGGACATCCTCTTCGGATGAACGACCTGCAGCCCACGTTGGGCGTGCAGTCCGATCTCGCGCTGGTCAACCCCGCGTTCTACGCGGCGGCCGTCCGTACGCAGCTGACGGTCGAGAGCTCGATTCACGTCGAGTTCCTGAGCGACATCACCACCTACCGGGCGTTCGCCCGAGGAGGCGGCATCCCGATTCCCACGGACACCTTCGCGTACAAGGCGCCGGGCGGGGTGAAGACCGACGAGCACTCGCCGTTCGTGGTGCTCGGTGACGACATCACGTCCTGATTCTAGGACCGCAGGGCCGGGCGTGACGATGAGCGGAATCGGGGGAGCGGCCCCTCTCCCGGTTCATTTACACGGAGGAACGAGGTGATCGCGATGCGACGAGTTCAGGCTTTGCGGCCTCTCAACGCTAAGGGAATCCCGCACCGAGAGGGTGATGTCTTCGTCCTGCCAGAAGGAACGGCGAAGCATCTGGCGACGACGACTCCGCCGCTGGTTCGGTTGCTAAAAGACGATGCGTTGATGTCACCGCACGATCCGAACTCGTGGACGCGGTTCGATGGCCGCGAACTGCGTATCTGCGTGGACGAGTCGCCGGCCCACTGGTACGCGGTTGCGTGTCTCAACATCTGGAACGACCGGCCAGCGCTGGAGCGGACGATGCCCAGCTGGCTGCCGTACGTGGACCGGGTGATCGTGGTGGACGGCGCCTACGGAACGAAGACTCCGAAGCCGAGCACGGACGGGCTGCTGGCGTATCTTAAGAAAGTGGAGCCGGTGAAGGGTGAGACCTTCATCATCTGCAACGGTGCGTGGCCTGATCAGTGCGCCAAGCGGACGCGGTACTTCGGCATCGGTGAGGAACTGGTTGCTGAGATCGGCCCCCGACCGGTGCTGCTGTTCGTGGTGGACGCAGATGAGACGGTGACCGGCGCGGAGAAGCTGCGTCGGCTGCCGCTGTTTGACGTGGGCTGGGTGGAGTTGAACAATCCGACGATCTACCGGCGGACCTACGGCCAGCCTCGATTGTTCCGGGCACAGGCCGAGTTGGAATATCGAGGCCGTCATCATTGGGTCTATTCGGGTGAGCATCTGCTCGCCACGCATCAGTACGGCGGCCGGGGGTGGCTGCACCGCTGGGCGTCCGGTGTGGCGCTGGCGAACGATCGGCATGCTCGACCCGCCGTGCGGAAGGCGGCGAAGCAGACGCATGCCAAGACGCAGCTGCAGGCTGAAGTTATGGCGGTGGCGGAGCCGGGCCGGACGGACAAGTCTGACGCGCCTTCTGGGGCGCGGGAGGCGCTGCGTATCCTACAGTTCGCGCCGTATGACCCTGGTATGGTGGCCTATCGGCTTCACACGGGAATCAACACGACCACGCCGCACGCTTCGGTTATGGTTCGCAAGTCGTCCGGCGTGACGTTCGGCAATCCGACGCAGTTTGACACGATGCTCGATCCGGCGTTCATGACTAGCTTGCTGGGCGTCGCGGACGTGGCGCATTGCCATCTCGACTACGGCTTGCTGCACGCATCCAAAGCGAAAAAGCTGCCCCGCTGGGTTGTGATTCACCATCACGGAAGCATGTTCCGTAAGATGCTGGCGTACTTCTCGGTGGCGGACGTGCGGGCGAACTTGCGGTTGGTCAGTAACTTGGAACTGATGCGGTATGGCGACGGGCTGAAGTGGTTGCCTAATCCGGTGCCGGTCGCGGAGTATCGAGCGCTGCGTTCGCGGATCGCCTACGCTTCCAACGGGACGTTCCGGGTGGGGCACTCGCCCAGCAAGCCCGAGATCAAGGGTACCGAGCAGTTCTTGGCCGCGTGCGAACGGCTGCAGGCGGATGGCGTCAAGGTCGAGCCGGTACTGATGCACGGCGTGACGCATCGTGAAGCGATGAACATGAAAGCGACGTGCGACGCATTCTTTGACTCATTTGATCTGGGCATTCAGTGCTCCGGTCTTGAGGCCGGCGCGATGGGCATTCCGGTGCTGGCGGGCGACGACTTCGTGCGGCAGCAATATGAGCAACACGTGGGATCGGTGCCGTACGTGTTCGTACGGGACGGCGCCGATCTCGAGACGCAGCTGGCCCGGCTGGTGCATGACGAGGGACATCGAGAGCGGTGCGCCGTCGTCGTGCGGCAATACGTCACCGACTGGCACGATGAGGCGGCTGTGGCGTTGCGCTATCTCGATTTGCTGGACGAGGCGGTGCACTGGCGGCAGGCGTTGCGGGTGGGGAGGTTATCCGCGTGAGTCGCCTTCGGTTGAGCAACCTGGAAGCGATTCAAACGCGGCATCTGGAGTACGCGGGCATTCGGGTCTTCGTGGAAACCGGTACGTTCTACGCCAAGACCGCGTTGCTGGCGCGGACGCTCTTTCCCATCGTGCACACCGTTGAATTGTCGGAACATCTCTACAACCGGGCGGTGCAGTTATACGGCGGACGTCCGGGGCTGTTCTTTCATCTAGGCGATTCGCGTAGCGTGCTGCCGGAGCTGGCCGCCGCGTTGCGAGAACCGGCGTGGTTCTACCTCGACGCGCATTGGTTCAAGCCCAATCCCCCCATCGGGCCGGTGGGTGGAGCCGCCGACGACGCGGCAGGCTTTCCGCTGTGGGACGAACTGCGAGCGCTGGCGGCGCGACCGTTTCCGGACATCGTCGTGGTGGACGACGTGCACGACTTCGGCACGCCGAAGCCGCGTCCGGAGTGGGCAGACGTGACGCTGGAACGGATCGCGGCGCTCTTTCCTGCGTGTCGGGAAGCTGTGATTCTGGCGGATCAGGCTGTGGTGTACCGATGAAGCTGATCATTCTAACCGCCTTCTGGCAGCGGCCAGCGATCTCCCGGCTTTACTGGTTGGGCATCGCCCGACTGCGGCGCATGGCGGCGTTTCAGGTGGTGGCCGTGTGCAGCCCCAACGACACGGCCAATCGAAATCAGGCCGCCGACGCCGGGTCGGAACTGGTAGTCGTGCCTAACGTACCTGTAGCGCATAAGCACAATATGGGGCTGGCGCGGGCGCGAGAGCTGAGGGCTGACTACGTACTGCGTCTGGACTCTGACGATCTAATCGGGTCGGGGACGTTTCGATGGTACCTGGAGGCCATGGCTCTGGGTGTGCCTTACGCAGGCGTGTTGGACTGTTACTTCATGGACTCCGCCACCGGCAAAACTGTATATTGGCCCGGCTACGCCAGCGCGGACCCGAGGGCGGGTAAGTCCATTGGCACCGGCCGGCTGGTAGCTCGCGAGTTGCTGGAGCGCGTAGGCTGGAAGCTGTGGCGCGGCCGTCGCGGAAAGAATCGGGGCATGGATGGTACGATGGATGAGCGACTGCGGTACGTTCGGCCAGAGACGTTGACGCTGCGGGGCAGTGGGCGATTGTTGCTCGACGTCAAGAGCCGCGTGAACATGTGGAGCATGGATCAGGTCGGCGGCTCTCCGATAGACGCGTCCGAGTTGCTGCGCGGGGAGTTGAGCATCGAGGAATTAGACTACACGGCGGCGCTGCGACGGACTGAGGCGGTGGCTTCATGAAGGTCAGCGTGATCGTGCCGACTTACCAGCGACCTGAGTTGCTGGCCGAGGCGCTGGCGAGTATCATGGCGCAGCGGTATCCGCCCGATCAGTTTGAGGCGGTCGTGGTACATGACGGGCCGAACTGCATGCAACCGGCATGGTACCATCCGGCTCATTTTCGGTTCATCAGACAGGAGCACAAGGGCTTGTCAGCGGCCGTCAATTACGGCGTGCGACTGGCGCGGGGCGAGTACATCAGCATCTTGAGCGACGATGACTTCATCTATCCGAACAAGTTCGTGGTGCTGGCCGGCTATCTTGACGTGCATCCCGGGGCCGACGCGGTCTATTCGCTGCCCATGTACGTGGATCAAGACGGCAACAATTTGGGTACGCCTGAGCGAAATCGCGGGTGGCTGACTGCTCATTCGGTGGTGACGTGGGAGACGGTGCGGGCTGGACACGGCATCCTTATTCACGGCACCAGCATTCTTTATCGCAGGACGATGTGCATTGAAGCCGGGCCATGGGATGAGACACTGAAGGGCGGCGAGGAGTGGGAATATCACCTACGGCTGCTCTCGATGGGCTACGTCTTTCACGGCGTGGATGCGGTGACCACGGCCTATCGCGTACATCCCGGACAGAAGAGCGGCCGGCGTTTTCGTCGCACGACGGCGCGATTCGAGCTACGCCGACGGATTAACGAGCGTTACGCAGACCGATTGACGCGTCCCGCTCCCGACAGGAGGATCGATGTCGCTGCCCACGCTTAGCGAACTCAAGGCGCATCTGCGCATCCCCGCCGCGCAGACGGCACAGGACACGTTGCTGACCGACAAGCTAGCACAGGCGAAGGCGCGGGCGCAGCGCTTCATCGGCACGCCAATCACGGCCGTCGAGAAGACGTTCCGCGACGTGGCAGAAACGGCGCAAGTGTACGGCGTCGTCACGGAGCTGATGCTGCCCGAGGGTCCCATCGACACGGTGGAAGACGTCACCGTGGTTGATGTAGACGACGAGACGGTGCCGGCGGCAGACTACGAGGTGGACGGCGATGAGGCGGTGATCCGGGCCGTGGAAGGCGTGACGTTCAGCAACGGGCCGTACGAGATCACGGCCACGGTGGGACTCAGCGCCGACGATGACTACGCCGCGGACATCGAGCCGGTGATTCGGCAAGTGATCCTGGACTTGGCAGCCGATCTCTATCAGAATCGCAACCCCAGCGCCTCCGGCGAGTCGGCTGGTGGCGGAGTGAGCATCAGCCGGAGCCTGGACGGTATTCCCGGTCGGATGCTCAGCACGCTCGAAGGGCTGAGATGGAGGGGCGGCACGTGAGCATCTCGCAGCGGGATCAGTGGGTACGCATCTACCAGCCCACCACCGTGCAAACGGAGGGCTTCTCGCACACGGTGTACGAGTTCGTGGAGGCTCAGTGGGGCCGACGCATGGAGCCCAGCGGACGGGAGCTGACGTTCGGGGCGCAGGGAGATTTTGCGGTTCAAGCCGTGGTAGCGTTGCCGGATTTCGCCGTCGTGGGTGTCGGTTATCTGCTGGCGGTGGAGAGCGTGTACTGGCGGGTGCACGCGGCGCTGGAACGCCGGTCGCTGTCGGAGATTCAGTGTCTCTGCAGCCGAGCGACCGGCGAGCCGCTGACAATAGGGAGCTGAATGGCGACGTACCGCACGAACGGGCCGTTGATCCGCAAGGCGCTGGAGCGAGGCACCGCGCTGGGGCTGATCGCCGCTGCTCAAGTGCTCATCAACGCGATGAAGCGAGAATTGCGGGGCGGCTACACGAGCGGCGATTTCGTGACCGGCCGCTCGATGAACTCGGTCACGCGGTCGGAGCCGGAGGTAGCGGGCGCTACGGGCAGCATTCGCGTAGGCACGAGCCTGATGTACAATCTCTTTTGGGAGCTAGGACATCACAACCTGTACACGAGGCGCTTCGAGCGGGAGCGGAAGTGGGAGCCTACGCTGCTCGCGCAGCGTGTCGCCATCGCGAAAGTCTTTAACGCGCAGATGCTTCGCGTGCTGCGCGAACTGCCGAGGATCGGACCATGAGCACGCGTAAGACGTCCGAGTTATACAATCTGGTGCGCACCCGGCTGCTGGCGTTCGTGGGCCGGGACGGCGAGACCGTGGGCGCCGTCTTGGGCACGCGACTCTTTCATCGACAGGCGCCCGCTGACGCGACTTATCCGTACGGTGTGATCACGTTTCTGGATCGGCCCATTGATCCCGCTTACAACGCGGTACGCGAGGTGATTCAGTGTGAGTTACAGTTGTTCGACTCGCCACGGGAACGAGTGGACGACATCGAGGACGCGGCTGACATCGCTGACGCGGCGCTGTTGCGTTGGCGATACGCGGCCATTGGTTTGGTATTTGCGCGGGAGCGAATCCGTAACACGCTGCCGCCCGACGACGACCCCGAGCATCGCGACACGGCCAGGGTCCGATGCGTTTATTCGTTGATCGCTTGGCCGCGTCTGTTGACGCTCTACGAGAGCTAGGAGGAACACATGCCCATCAGTGGCTACAACGACAGGTTGCCCGACGACATTCTCGTTAATACTGGCGTGGTGTACGTCGGCAACAGTCCCATGGGCGTCTCGCGAGGCGGGTTGAACTTCGACCCGGCTGCCGAGATGCGCAACGTCGAGTATGACGGTAAGCTGGCGCCGGTCAAGGGGCTGGACCGCAAGGTGTACGTGGCCCCGGTGATCTCCGGCCGGATGCTGCAGCTCGGCCCGGAGGACATCGTTCGGTATGATCCTGGCATCGTCAACACGGGGCCGGATACAACCTTCACGCCCAAGGACGCGGGCGTGTTTCTGGCGGCGGGCGACTATCTGACCAACCTGCGGCTGGTCTTCGAGCGGTCGGGTGGCGGATTCGCACAGGTGCGCTTCCCCGTCGCGCTGTGCGTTCGTTACGCCATCGCCGGCACGGATCGCAGCGAGGGCGAGGTAGACTGCGCGTTTGAGGCGCGACGTGACCCGGCGGTGCAGACGGCAGAGGGCGACCTGCCCTACATCATCGAGTTGCTGGACACCATCAGCTAAGGAGGAACGGTGAAGCCGATTACGGCACCTAAGATTCTCGATCTCGGCGCGGTGCGGGGTGATCCCGTGCCGGTTAAGCTGCCGTCCGGGCGCGAGGTGAACGTCGTGCCCATCGACGGCAACACGCGGCTGGAGTTGAAGCGGCTCCGGGAGACGCCCGATGATCAGCTGACGGGCGATGAGATGTGGGCTCTCGCGGCACGACTCATGCCCGACGCCACGTCCGAGGAGATCGAAATGCTGACAGCCGCGCAAGTGGGCGCGGTGCTGCGCATCGCGTCGGTCGGCATCGAGGAGGCGCAGCGGATGATCGACGAGGGAAAAGGCGCAGACCCGGCGGCGGGGTCGGCCCCATCATTGCCGATGCCGACTGGCACGCCATCGCCGGCGTCGCCCGCGCCGGCAATCGAAGCCTCGCCGCCGTCCTGAGCGAACCGTTTGGGCTAACGCTCTGGACGCACTATCAGCTGGAGGAGCTGGCGTGGCTCGACGCGCAATTGGCGGAGGACGCGGCGCTGCGTCAAGCGCGCCGCGTGGCGCAGGCGTTCAATGACCCGAACGCCATCATGCGGGAACATCAGGCGTTGCAAGCGAGTTGGGCGGCGCCTTTGCAATCGGTAGATGACGTCAAGCAGGAGGCAATGAAAATGATCGCTCGGTTGAGAAAGGCGAAATGGCACTAGACTTAGCGGCCCTAGCTCTTCGGATTGAAATGGGCGGCGGTCCCGAGGCCGTCCGCGAACTGGCCAACGTGGACCGGGTCGGTCAGCGGGCGGCTGTGGGTGCCACCAAATCCGAGCGGTCGTTCAAGGGACTCGGGCTGGCGCTCAGCGGTATGGCTGCGCGGGCGGCCGGCGTACCGGGACCCGTAGGAGCCATCAGCCGCCAACTGTTGTTCTTGGGCACCGGAGGACTCACCTTCGTGGCGGCCAGCGCCGGGATCGCCGCCCTGACGCTGCTGTTCCGTAAGTTCACGGAGGAGGCGCGCAAAAATGCCGCAGCGGTAAAGGAGGCCCGTGAAGCGGCGCAAAAACTTGGGCAGACGGCGGCTGGCCTAGCTGTCATTCAAGCGGGCACACTCAGTGTGGAGCGAGCCAAACAGCTGACGTTGCTAGCCAAGGCTCGAGAGCAGCACGCGAAGGGATATGCCGGGTGGGAACAGATCATCGTTGATGCTGACAACAAAATACGTCAGCTGGACGTGGAGATTACTCGGCTGCTAGATGTCCGTAATCAAGCTCACGAAAATTTGGCGGAGGCGCAGTTTGTTGAGTTGGGCATCTTGCAACACGCGGTGGCCTTAGCTGAACAATACGTCCGTATGCTACAAGAGGGTCGTAAGGCGTTGCGGGAAACGAAACCCGGCGTCACGGGTCCCGGTATGGAGCCGGGTATGGCTCCTCGACAAGGGTTGACTGGTGACATTACCATCAAAGGATTGAAGCTTGCTCATCTTGAGCTACAGAATATCACATCCGATCTATCTGTACGTATTCCTGAGGTGCGTACTGAGATCACTGAGGCCAGCCAAGCCATTCAGTCCGCAATCATCGATTTCGGCACTGGCGTAGCTGATGCATTCGCCGGGTTGATCGAGGGGTCGTACCGCAACATCGGAGAGTTCGGGCAGGCGCTCGCTGGGGCGGCGGGTCAGGTGCTCAAGAACTTGGGCCGTACGCTCATCGGCATCGGCATCGCCAAGAGCGTGCTGGAGAAGTTCGCTGTGCTGCCGGGACCGGCGATGATCGCAGCTGGTGCGGCCATCATGGCGTTAGGCGCTGTGCTCAGCCGGGCCACGGCGCAGGCCGTGAGCGACGTTACGGGGTTCCAGGGCGGCGGGGGCGGTGGACGGGGCGGCGGGGCTGGTTACACGTTCCAGTCACTCTATACGCCAAGTCAACCGCAGCGGGTGGACACTCGGGGACAGCTGATTTTCGCACCGACGATCATCGGCCCCAACGATCCGGCGGCGCAGCGGGCGATAGCGGATATGGTTCGTAAAGCGTGGAATCGAGGCATCTAAATGTCGGCAACCATCACGTTCACTGATGGCACGGGCGCGGCGACGCTGCAGAGTCCCGTCTCGGCGCCGGGTGATCGCTTCGGCGGCTGGATGCCGGACGTCGTCGAGGTAGGGCCACGAGCGTACGAACTGGGCAGCGGCATCGCTCATCAGTTCACGTTCCGCACCGATTACGTGGTGCGCTTCGAACTGCGCTATCTTACGGTAGACGAGCTGACCGTGGCGCACCGGCTCATCCGTCATCTGACCGGCGGCGACAGCGGAACCGGCGGTACGTGCGTGATCAATACCGACGACGCGTCCAGCCGGAGCTACACTTGCAGGCTGCGGGAAGGTACGGTTCCGGCGTTGCAATTGGCGGATGCGCGACTCATGGAGTGGACGTTGACGTTGGAGCTGAAGAACACGACCGCCGCGCCGCTCATTTGCGACTACGGACCGGGGAGCTGACGTGGCGACCCGACACTATCGGCTCCGGATACGCAGTGCGGCGGATGACGCCGACGCGCTGGTGCTCAGTTCGGTTCCGAGCGACACCAACCCGCATCTGACGGCGGAGCCTAGCGGGGACGGACAGCGAATTGATCCGGCTGTTGGCCGTACCGATCTCGGAGTGTACACGGTTCGGGCCATCGACGCGCTGCGTACCGAGGACATCGAGTCGCTGTACGCCTCCGACATCTTCGACGACGGCACGGCCGAGACGCCCGCCGTGGGCTACGTGGCAAACACCGGCTCACCCGCCACGTTTTTCAACATCTCTGGCGGGAAATTGGTCATCACGCCGGGCGGCTCCGCCGGCATCTTCCGGTGGACGGCAGGGGACGGAGCGGCGGGGATCGAAGGCGGCCGGGAGTGGTGGGCGGACATCGAGGCCACAGCGGGCATCGTCACTAACTCTCGCGTGCTAGTGTTGGCGCGGGCCAAGAACGTGGCGGGCGGCGGCGGGGCGCTCGTCGAGTTCCTGGCCGTCGCGCTGCAGAACACCAGCAGCACGCTGGCGACGCTTCGGGCGGTGCGCTACGCGGCCGGGGTGCAGGCGGAGAACGTGGCCATCGCCGCCGGGCTCGCGTGGGCGACGGGGTCCAGCATCCGGCTGGGCTTTACGCTGGACGACGCCACCGGCGAAGCTACGTTCTGGACGGAGCCGTTAGGCGGCGGCGCCCGCACTGAGCACGGCACGCACACGTTCGGCGCAACGTACATCGACAGTGACCATCGGCGCTTCGGTATGGGGGGCTCCGGTGTCGGGACCTTCAGTATTGAGGCGCAGCGCGGTTATACGTTGACGCCGAATGAGTACCGCGTCATCACGCGAGAGCTGGTGGACGCCGACGGACGGCAGACGTTAGCGCACCGCCGAGCGTACATCGAGCTGAGCGAGGACGCGGGCGGCTCGTGGCCTACCGTGCTGCTGGCCGGTTACATTAACGGATATCGGCTCGTCAGCGCGCTGGAGTGGGAGTTCAATATCGGTGAGAGTCAGCGCGTCGAACAGACCCGCAAGGTCTTCGATCGTACAACGCTCAACTTCGAGGGCGTCACGTGTCTCTTCGGCGGTCCAGTGCGGGGCGGATGGGGGCCGCTGCGCGACTACGGCGGCTGGACGTTCAAGGTAACAGCGGTGGACGCCGATTTGGTGACGCTGCAGTTTGTCACTGGATTCTTGCCAATCACGAATGTGTTGGCGCTGTGGCAGGTGTTGCGCAACGCGTTGTCGGACTGGTCACGGGAGCGCGTGACCCGCGTCATTCACAACGACCCGAAGACCATCGTTAACGGTGTCGTCGTCTATGATGACATGACCGTGAAGGTGGAGACGATGGCTGGCGCAGACGTAGATCGCTTCTCGCCGGCCGTGCAGGTAGACCTTGACGTGCGGCTCTTCGATTTTTCATCTGTCACGTCGAAGCTCGACAAGCTGCAGGTTCTACGCGAGGGCACTGCTTGGCAAGCGTCGCCGCCCAACGTCGATGACCAATTCCGCATTTACATGTGGCGGGAGGTAATCAGCGAAGAGAATCCGCTGCACATTGACATGCATCCGGTGGACGTGATCACCGCGCTGTGGGACGACTCCGGCGTGCCGTGGGACGCGGCCACCGCCGCCACCGTACGCACCGCGCTGGGCGACGATACGCGGATCACGTTGCGCATCACGGAGAGCTACGTCCAGCAGGACTTTCTGCAAATGCTTTTCGGTCTGCTCGGCATCGCGGCGCGTCGGGGCACGGACGGCGAGATGGAGCTTTACATTTCTCGCGTGCGTAACTTGACGCCGCCCGTGAACACCTATGACGACAACGACCTGCGGAATCCGGACACGGTCATCTTTGAATTGGACGAGAGCACGATCTACAACACAGTGGTGACGGAGCAGCACATCTTCGGATTGTGGTCGCCGGCATCTGGAGCGACCCGTCCTATGGACGACATCGTGAGCGTGCCCGTCACGCACATCGTCGAGTTAGACTCGGATGGCGACGGCACGCCAGACGCGGCGACCGACGGTTTGCGCGAAGCTCGCTTCACCATCCCCGGCGCACTGCGCTTGGCGGCGAGCGGCTTTGATGAGCTGCCTGCCTTCGTCGCGGAGGCCATCGCAGCGGAGTTATTCGACCGATGGGGCCGGGGTGGCGTCTTTGGCGCGGTTGAGGCGCTGCCGGCGCTGACGGAGTTAGTGGGACAGGAATTGTTGCTCGACGTCTCGCACTTGCCCAACGCGGGAGTTCGAGGCGGCACGCGGGTGCTGCAGGTCGTGCAACGCACCGAGTCGCCAGCTGGTCCCGTACTCCGGCTGCTCGACTCAGGACCTGATAGTCAGTTCGCGACGAGTCCGACCTTCTCACTGGCGGCGAGTGCGACAAAGCCCAAAAAAGTCGTGGACGTAACCATCACGAATCAAGCGGCGCTGCAGTCGGCCGACGCGTGGCTGCGCGTCGAATGGGCGGTCGCCGGAGTAGAGCCAACGGCGGGATTGACGCTCGTCGCGTATCAGCCGGCTGATGTGCCGGCGTCCTTTGCGACGCCGCCGGTGGACGCCGGATCGAACGTTTGGGTGCGCATGCAGGCGTTCAGACCGGGGCAGCGTCCCACGGCGTGGACCGCGTGGCAGAACGTTGATCTCGCTGACTTGACGGCGCCGAGCAACGTCACGCAGACACAGGACGCGGATGACGACGGCATTACCGTCGTGAGCTGGGACGTCGGAGAAGCGAGCGTGCCGGTGGAGGTGTACCGCCGGACGCAGGGCGCGGCGGCGGAGACGGCGGAGATCGCCGCGCTGCTGCCGGCGGGCACGACGCAGGTCTCGCTCAATTTGGTGCCGGGATCGTCGTACACCATTGGCGTGCGGCATCGCGAGGCGTCGCCGTTTGGCGGTAGCAGCGCGACGACTGAGATCAGCTTCACGGTCGCCGGCAGCGCGCCGACGCTCGGCTCGCCGGCCGCCTCAGCGTTCAGCTTGCTCGGCGGACTAGACGTACAGCTGTTCAATTGGGTGGTGTTGCCCGACGCGGAAGCGATCATCGGCGTGTGCGCGGAAGCGGAGACGCTGCCTTCGTTGCTAGAAGTGGAGATGGCGACGGAGACGGCCGTGGGCAGCGGCACGCCGGGCGCCTTCGCGCTGGTCGCGACGCTACCGGCGGCAGAGAACGAGCAGTCCACTTATCGAACGACCGCGCCGATTGACGGCAAACTGCGCTACTTCCGCGTGCGCAGTGTGCGAGATGCCGCCGTCGCATCCGCCTACTCGCCCACCGTGAACGTGATGCCGGGAGTGCCGAAGGCTTGCAACATCCCAGCTGTGCGGGCGGTGCAGCTGTTCGTAAACGACGCCGGCACCGTGCGGGCGACGGTGTTGACGACGGGCCGCTCAGCTCGCATCGCTGTCGCGGTGAGCAGTGATCCGAGCGACGACACGGCCTTTCCATCCGAAGCGACGACTCAGGCGGCGACGCTCTATCCTAGCGACGGGTTCAACACTGTCGTTACGCCGGGACTCGTAACGCTCTCTCCGGGTGAGACCGCCTATGTCTCGGTCCTTGCCTACGAGGATGCGGACGGCGGGCAAGCGGAGTCTGTCGGCGTGAGCAAGGATCGTGTAACATTCGGCGCTGGTGCGCTAGGCGGCGTGACGCTGGTGCCGCAGGTGGATGGCTGGAGCGCGTCGCAAAACGCCGCTGCGCCGGAGAATGGCGTCTCGCTCATCACCACGCCGTCCGAGGCGTTTTCGAACTTGGAGGATGCGAACGCTCGCACGACGACGTACACGGTCACCTACGATATTCAGAATCTTGACGGCCTGGAGATGTCGCGTATTGATGCGACGGTGGATATTTACGTGAATGACGGCCCCGGCTCCACGAACTGGACGCTCGTTGCGACGAAGACGTACTTTACGGATCAAGGTACCGTCTCGTTGCTCAACGAGCAACTGAGCTTCGGGGTGGCTCTTGACGCGGATTGGGACCTGCGGTGCGTCTTCACATTCAACGCATTGGAGGGGAATCATCAACTCGCGCTGCACGGCGAAAATGACGCGGTGCCGGGCGTCATCTACAACCGCGTTGAGGGTGGCTTCGATCCTGGACTCATCACCGGCAGCGAGCCCGATCCCGGCGACACGCTGTTCGCCAACGCGAGCGCGGAATGGGATGTCATGCCGGGTAACGCCACAACGACGCGGAAGTTCTGGCGACAGGTGGGCGACGGCGCGATACCGGGCGATCCGGGCTGGGATACAATCCTGGCGGCCGACGTCACGGCGGGTAGTTTCCAAAACGCCGGTTATACGTTTCCTAATACGCTGGTTGTCGGCGGTCTTCTCACCGCGCAGGCGGGACTCACCGTCTCAGGTGGCTCCATCTCGGCCTCGGGGATCGCGGCCACGGTGGGCGCGCTCACGGCGACGACGGGGGCATTCAGTGGTGCACTGAGCGTCGATGCGAGTGGGGCATCATTCGTCCGGCGGGATGGCGACACCACCGAGAGTAACACCTGGGGGCTCAAGAATCTCGCGCCCACGGCAGCCGTCTTACACGGCGTCGGCCTGCACTACAAACTCGCCGACACGAGCGGGACGGAGCTGGACGCCGGCAGACTCTCAGTGCAGAAGAAACAAGAGTGGACTAGCACGGCTACCACGCGGGACGCGATCTTCCGCCTGTGGCTCGCTCTGGACGGGTCGCTCTCCCAGCGGTTCACGCTCGATCCATCGGCTGGCCTCGCCTCATTTCCCTCCGACAATCTCCTGCTCGGCACGACGACCCCCGCCCCAGGGAGCCCGAGGCTGGATGTGGTGGGGGGGCAGCAGTTGGCGTTAGCCAACGTCACGACCGACGCCACGCTGAAGGTCGGAACGCTCTCCGTGCGGCACTACACGAACATTGAAGAACCCATAGCGGCCGTGCGTGGGCTCAGCAGCGCCACGCAGAATTATGTGATGTACGGAGGACTCGATACCGCCGCCACCTATAACGCGGCGACCATCCATCAGTGGTACACCGCGGCGAATCAGACCACGCTTGGTGGCACCTTGGCCGCCGACCTCACGGGCGTGGGGACGGCCGCGATCTTCTACTCGCGAGGCCAACTGAAGGCCGACCGGACCATCGTGGCTCCCGCCAGCGCGGCAGGCTACGCCTCCCTCAGCATGGCCCACGGCACCGCGCCGAGCAGCCCGAATAACGGCGACCTGTGGACCACGACGGCGGGGCTGTTCGCCCGGATCAGTGGGACGACGGTGGGGCCGTTCATTGACACCGCCGGTGCTCACACCTTGGGCAGTCATAGCGATGTAACCATTACCGCGATTGCTGCGGGCGAGCTACTCAAGTGGAACGGGTCGGTCTGGATCAACAACACACTAGTGGAGGCGGGGATTGCGGCGGCTTCACATACGCATGCCGCATCCGACATAACGGCTGGCACCTTTGGCAGTGGCAACTACACATTTCCCGCGAATCTGATCGTCACTAGTCTGTTTGGTGTTGGTACAACGTCGGTCAACGTGGGGATTTACCTACCGAGCAGCGTCTCGATTCCGGGATCGGCGGGCAACGCCTACGGTGTGTTCAGCAACCCGACATTTGCTTCCTCTGTCACCACTGCCGGGCGTGCGATGTTCGCCCGAGTGCAAACACAAGCCGCCGCCTTTACGATGGCAGCAGGGACGGGGGTTTACATCGCGTCATCAATCCTCGGCAGTGGCTCGGCCATCACGACGCTGTACGGTCTCTACGTTGAGGGCATGACAACGGGGGGTACCAACTATGCGATTTACACCAACGCTGGCGACATTCGCTTCGGCGGCACCATCGTTGCCGGCACTTGGCAGGGGACTGCGATAGCGGCGGCGTACTTGGGAGCGCACAACCACGCTGCTGCTGACATCAACAGCGGGAATCTGGCCTACGCCCGGCTGCCTACGGGCTCCGATTCGTGGGACGTGGGTGTTGGGAATACGTTGACCCTGCCGAGGCTTGTGCGCTTCGGCGATTCCTTCGGCTATGCCACAGGTGTCGGGGGGACAGTCACGCAGCTGACGAGCAAGAGCACGGGCGTTACGCTGAATACCCTGTGCGGCCAGATTACGACGCATAACGCGGCGATGACGGCCGGCTCGGAAGTCTCCTTCCTCGTGACCAACAGCACCGTGGTGGCGACGGACCTCGTGATCGTCAACCTCGCGTCCGGCGGCACCACGAACACCTATGTTATCGGTGTCGAGGTGATCTCGGCGGGCTCCTTCCGCATCCTCATCGAGAATATTTCGAGCGTGGGGCGGAGCGAAGCGCTCGTGCTCAACTTCGCGGTCATCAAGGCGGTCAATGCGTGATATTCCTTTACTGCCCCGCGCCGCTGACGCTCGCGTCAGAGCGCGACGGGCCATGAGAAAGGCAGGGTTACTTCCCGTGTACGTGATCAATTGGCGGCCTTACAAGGCCGGTGACGTGGGCGGCGTGGCCTTCACCTGGGCCGCGATTTGGAACGGCTTTTTCCATCGCGACATCGATCAGCTGGCTCGGCGCATGGTCGCATTGGTGCCGCTGGGCGACGACCCGGAACGGGCCGACGCGTTCAGGGAACTGAAGCGGGCGCTCCGCTCCAGCGCAACCGATCCCGACTCTCCGAACCCAGTGCTCAACCCGGCCGGGTGCGAGTGGGCCATCGACGACAAGACGTACCAGTTGGCGATGGAATGTCTCAGCGCGTGGCGCCGGAAGCTGGGCGGCGCGGATAACGTCGAGGAGTTCGAGGCGGCCAAGGCGTATCTGACGCCGGAGAAGGATGGTCCCACTCGCAAGCTGACGCAGGAGGAGCGGGACCGGGAAGTGGCCGAACGGACGAAGACCGCCGAGGCCGCGACGTGAAGCGGCCGCTCGTCCCCGTCGCGGCGGCCCTGGCGCTGATGCCGCTCGTGCCTCAGGTGCCGGAAAGCGCCGAGGGCGTAGCGCGAGAGCTGCTCGGCGCCTGGGGACTGCCCGGCGTGTTGGTGGCGCTGCTGCTGTTTCTGCTGATCTGGCCTGACATCCGGAAGAAGTGGGCTAACGACAACGGCAAACGTGACCCGAGCAGCGAGTCGCACCGGGATCAGTTTCAATTGTTGCGTGAGCTGAAGGACGTACTCATCAAGCTGGAGGCGAGGCTGGAGCAGATGCCGACGCGAGAATATTTGGCTAACATCGCCAAGGAGAACCGGCACGCGGCGAACAATAACGCGGACGCCATCATCAAGGCCATCGGCAACAGTGAAGCCGCCATCCTGGAGGTGGTTCAACCTCGACGCGGGGGATTCTGATGAAGACGATACGAGAGCTGGCGCTGCGAGTCGCTGAGCGACTGCTGTTCACGCCGTATCTGTGGGGCGGCGACGATCCGCTGGCGGGCTTTGACTGCTCGGGCTTCGTCATCGAAGTGCTCAAGAGTACCGGCGTTCTGCCGCGCCAGGGTGACTGGACGGCGGAGGATTTGCGTCAACGCTTCGTCGCAAAGCAATCTCACATGCTGGTGCCGGGGTCGCTCATCTTCTGGCGTACCGAGGGACAGCCCGGCGCCCGGCACGTGGAGATGGTGTACGCCGTGATCGGCGGCGAGGCGTTTACCATCGGCGCTTCGGGCGGCGGCTCGAAGACATCATCGCTCGCGGCGGCCGTTGAGCAGGACGCCTACATCAAAATCCGGCCGGCGACGCCTGGCTGGTTCGACGCGGTTGATCCCTTTTCCTGAGGAGGTGTCACGTGAAGATTCCCATACTCGGTCCCATCGGCAACGTGCTGCTGCCGCTCGCCGGCCGGCTGCTCAAGGGTAAGCTGACGAACGCGGGTGTAATCGTGGCGGCCACCGGCATGGCGGCGAGCGGAGCGCAAAGCGGCGACGTCTTTGAGTCCATCAAGGCGCTGGTCGATCTCGCGCAGCAGGCGTGGCCACATCTGTTGGTGCTGGTGGGCGGCGTCATGGCCGTCGCGGGGTGGTTCCGCAAGGCCGGCTGGGCGGCGGCCGCCAAGCAGTCCGGCGAGTGAAGACTACCAGTCGCGGCGCGGGCTTTTTGAGCCGCGCCGTGCCCGCCACTTCTCATAGCACACTAACAGCCAGCCGCCGATTATGATCAGCGCCCACACACGGATTCCAAGTTCTAGGTCTGTCATCGCTTCCCCCTGATTCGCCGTAGGATCAATTGAATGATATCTTCTTTGGTGCGGTAGCTCTCCATGATGTCTGCATCTACGGTGCTCGGTACGATGAAATGATAAAAGAACACTTTATGCTGTTGTCCCGGCCGCACCAGCCGCTTGATGGCCTGTTGATAATCGCCCAGCGAAAAGGTGCGGCTGTAAAACGCCGCGTAGCGGGCGCGGGTCAGATCGATGGATTCCTTGCCCGACTGGACTTGCACGTTCAACAAATTGCGCTCGCCGTCCCGCCAGAGACGTAGCTCCTTGACTCGACCTGACAACTCAGCCACCGACCGGCCCGTATTTTCCGCCTCCTGACGTACTACGTCGAGATCGTGAGTAAAGCGGCTGAAGACGACCACGGGCTCCTTAGGCGGCAGGTCTTCCAGCCACTCCCTTATAGCCGTGCGTTTGGCTTGCGAGATTTCTCTGAGCTTTGGCTTTTTGTCCGTCGTCCGGTCCGGAGACACGAAGCCGCTGGTGATCTCCTGCAGACGCAACAGCTTGGTCAACGCGTTGTTCACGGTTACTTGGCGAGAAGCGGAGACCCACGCCTCCAGTTCGTCGTTGAGGGCGTCGTACAGCTTTTGTGCTTGCGGCTCCAGCGTCACCCTCCGCGTGATGGTGACGGACGGCGGCAGGTCCTGCACGTCATCGGCTTTGACGGTCATGGAGATGGAGTTGAAGCGTCGTCGCAGGTGCTTCAGGTTTTTGAAGCCGCGTACCTGCAGGTTCATGTACCCGCCCATCACGGCGTAGCGTTCTCTGAAATCGAGCATACGCGAGCCGAATACGCCCACGTCCAGGAAACGGTACTGCGCATAGAGATCGAGCGGCGAGTGAGGCATCGGCGTGCCGGTGAGCGCCAGCCGGCGTGGCGCCTTGGCTCCCAGCCGGTGTAGAAAATGAGAAGCCACTCCGCCCGCTTTCTTGATGCGGTGCGACTCGTCCAGCACGATCAAGTCCCAATTCTGCTGCAGGAGCCAGCCGGCCATGGGCTCTCGCCACGCCGCCTCGTAGTTGAGCAGAATCAACAAGTGATCATAGTACGGATTGACCTTGATCGGCTGCAGGAGCAGGCGGTCGAACTCCGACAATACGAATTGTGCATCTTCGACTCGTTTCGCTCCGGATTTCTTGATTAGTGACACCGCCAACAGTCCCTGACCCTTTGGACAATGCTTTACGGCCTCCTCCGGCCACACCTCGGACACGGCCGCGTGCGGCCCGATTACCAGTGTCTTGAGGAGATGCAGGTTCATGATGAGATCGATCACCACCTTGGTCTTGCCGGTGCCCATGTCGAGAGCCAGCATAGCGGCTGGCAGCAGGCGGGCGAAATGGAAGGCTCGAAGTTGTTGTCCCCATGGCGGTAGGGCGGTGATGCCGAGAGGCGCCAGCTGCTTGACTGGCATTTTGCGTAGGGCGACGGCCACCCGCCAGTTTTCGTGCTGCTGCTTGACGTAATCGTAGAATGCGCCGCTGACTGGCACCGTGCCGTCGTCAGGTGTAAGAGCCTGGACGGCGCGGAAGGCGCACCACGGCGTACGGGGTAGATGCCAGAACCGATTCCGTTTGTCCCATCGAGCGCCGGGCAGAGAGCGGCAGATATCCGCGAAGGCGTACGAGGTGGTGACGATGATCCTGTCGGCCTCGAGACGGAGCCACGGCTGCGCCGATATTTTTACCGGGATACTCACGGAAACCGCCTTCGGAGAGATATGCTAGAGTTTTTCCGGGGTCTGTCTCTTAGCAGCCCGGCCGCCCGGAGACGCCCCTCGAGGGCGACGAGACCGGCGGGGCCACGCAGGACCAGGGCCATGGCGCCGGCACGGCGCCACTCGAGTAGCGCCCGGCGTTGAAGCGGACGAAGCCGGCCGCGTTGGGTCTTGGTCTCGATGACCACGGTACGGCCTCGCAGGCACGCGATCACATCGGGCTCCCCGGTGGGTAAGTAAGGTGTCATGTTCAACACCAGAACCTTAGCTCCGTGGCGTCGGAGCCAATTCACCGCCTTGGTCCTGAGCGTCACTTCACGCATGGCCAAAACTCATAGGCGTCGGTAGTCAAGGTCTGAAAGGTCCATTGAGTCATGTAAGCCTGTACCTTTCGGTACCACTCGCGATCCGAGGCCCACGTGTGGCGAATCGGCAGGTGGTCTCCGATCTCGGCCCGGTGCCGCATGACCTGCTGGTATTCACGGATTTCGCCGGTAAGCCGGACCAGTGGCAGGTAGAGCCACCAGGGCGTGATGGTGAGCACCGCTTTATCGGCCACACAGAGCGCCGATGGTTTTCGGCCGACTGCTGCCGCCCGCGCCCGTGAGTGGTACAGGCAGAATCTCCACCACCGATAATCGTCAGTGAGTCTTAACACCCACATCGCTCCGCGTTCCACGTGTCGTTCTCCCTCCTTTCCGTCCATGTTCGGCAGCCCCCAATAGCCGGCGTCATGTAGGAAAAAGCAGACCCACAGCTGCCATTTCCACGGAAAGCCGAACAGGCGCCACCACGCCCACGCCACCAGCAGCGGGTGCAGAAGGAACTGATGAGCGCCGAAGAGCAGCGACTTGGTGCCCATTTTCATGGCAACCTCACGGTAGACCGGATTTCGTCGCCCCACACGTCCCATCTTTTGCTGTAGCGACGCCGGGCGAACAACTCAAGATAAGGGCCGTCGCTGTTGCGTTCGATCAGCTGGTAACTCTCGTTGGGCTTCGCTGCGTATCCGTTGTGAGTACCTCGAGGCCAACGGAACCATGTGCCGTCGGAACGGCAACGGGTACGCCGCAGTTGGCCTCGCGTGGCAAAGAGCAGATACTCCGTGCTGGGCCGGAAGTAATAGAGTCCCGTACCCAGCGGCTTACACCAAACCAGCAACGACTTAAATACGAACCCCCATGCCCCAACGGTTTGGAACGCATGCGCCAGTGACCGCTGAGTGGACCACAGATATAGGTGAGCATCTGGCAGCGCCAGTTTACCCACCGAGAGTCCGTCAATGTCGTTGTACGACATGGTGCTGAATCCGCGGTGCTGGCGCCGTCGGCCGGAGCCGCGTAGCACCACTTCAGTGGCTTCGGGCCACGGCGGATCAGCTAAAATCGTCCTATACCGCCTCATGGCCGGTCATCCTTTCCCAGCTTCTCCAGCTGCATCTGCCGTACAATCATGAGCCGGGCGATGGCGTGCACTACATGTGAGTGGCCCGACTCGTCCGGGTCCTGTCGCTTGAGCCATCGGTCGATGTGACGCCGGGCGGCGTCCGCATGCCGGGACCATCCCTTGTCGCTCTTGGCCCACGACCGCTCACCGTATTTCTGATCCCCATGACGAAGTACAGCAGAAATCTCGGCCAAAACGTCGGCAACCCCAGCCAAACCGCCCCTCTGTGTCACGGCCATCGCTACCTCCGATACATGTCGATGACTGAGAATCGTGGACCGCCGGTCCCGACGTACTGCACAGATGTGTCACTGATGCGTTCGATGTAGTCGATGAAAGACCAAGCTCGATCTGATAATTGGCTGGCTTCGGTTTTTCCTTCATCGATGGAGGACAGGTAGTCCATAAACATGACCGCTACCATCCTAGCTCCATTGATGCGGACGGCGTCGGTGAACAATTTCTCATCCCACTCACCGATCCGCCGCACCTTTTTGGTCACGGTGGTGTGCTCGAGCACCGGCTTGCCAATGCGGCGCGACATCTCATCCCATGTCAGTTCATTGAGCATGGGACCGGAGTTGCCGGCGACTCGAATCGGATAAGTGCGGGCCACCAGCAACACGTTGTCGAGTTCTGCCGGCGCCAGCCCGACGTCGGCCAACAGCTGAGACGCCCCGGTGTCGTGGTTGGTGGTGTAAGGCCACGGACCGTGAATCAGGGATAGACCCTGACCCTGCGTGCCCTCAAGCAGCACGTTGTCGCCGCTGTGCAGCCGGTCGTGAATCATGCGTGACGTGCCTTCCACTACGGTGAGCCCCTGACCCAGCGACAGATCGCGCATGAGTCGGAACTTGGTGGAATCTCGCAAGATGCGCCCGATGCGGGCCGGTCCCACACCCTCTCCCGTGGAGCCGTAGCGGCGGTGGGTTTCACCCTGCACGCCACCTCCCTGCTTGTGGTGGCTCTCGTCGAGCACTCCGGCTCCCGCGTCCACAAACAGGCGCCCGCGAATGGTGGGATCGACCGCCTCCACCAGCCTCAACTCCATCTCGAGCCGGTGAGGGTCCACCAGCGCTCCCCGGCCGATGAACAGATCGGCGTCAGGGTTGGTCCATCCCACGGGAATGACCTGCATCTTGTACAACTGGTCTCTGTGATAGAAGGAGTGGCCGGCGTTGGGGCCGCCCACCCGCACGTGAACCCGGAACTTGGAAGCCAGGTGGTTGACGACAACGCCCTTGCCCTCGCTCCCGTACTGAGCGCCCACTACAGCCACAAGTTCGCCCCTCATGCTACCTCCTTAAGTTGGCTCCATCGGTGACCCGTCTTAATCTCCACCTCTAACGGGACGGACAGAATGTCGAACGCGATCATCTTTTCGCGGATGACCGGGACCACGTGCTTCACCTGTGATGTCGGCACTTCCAGCAACGCCTGATCGTGTACCTGCAGTAGCAAATGAGAGTCGCCGCTGAGCACCAACGCCAGGTCGAGTGAGCACAGCGCGTAACGCATCACCTCGGCCACGCCGCCTTGGATGAGATTCGACAGCGCCCGGTAAGGCTCGGCTTGCGGGCAGTTGTAGCGCCTCACCCGACCGGACCACATGCGCACGTAGCCGTGCTGCTCCGCCCAGCGCCGAATCTGGCGATGCAACGGCCGGTAGTTGGGGTGATGCTTATGGGCGCGGTCCAAGAACTCGGCGGTCTTTTCCTCGGAGATGTGCAGTTCTTTCGCCAGCTTCTCGGCGCTGGCGCCGTACAGCACCGCGAAGTTGATGCGCTTGCCCTTGTCGTAGTCCACCTTCAGCTCGTTGGCCGTCTCCTGGTGGACCTTGCGATGCTCCCGGAAAGCACGGATCAGAAACCGGTCCTTGGCGTAGTGGGCGCCGAACCGCAACTCCATCTGTGAGTAGTCGGCCGACACCAGCGTATGACCCGGCCGGGCGACAAACACATCCTTGACTTTGTATACGTCGGTCCACCGGGGGACCGCCTGCATGTTCGGATCGTTGGCTGACGGCCGGCCGGAAATGGTACCGTGTAGGTTGATGTTGGGGTGCAGCACGCCGTCGCCGTCCATGTGGTCTAGGTAGCTTTGATAGTACACTCCGCGAACCCGGCTCCACTGGCGGTAAGCGAGCAACGTCTTGGCTCGGGGGTCTTTCGTGCCGCCCTCCAGGTGCTCCTCCAGATACTCCCTGGCGGAGCTGGGAAGACCTAGCCAACGTTGCAGTTGTGGGGACGAGCGTACATTGAGATCGTAGCCGGCCATGCGTTGAATCCTACGCTCAAGTCGCCGCTCGTGCGTCTCTGCCTCTTTCAAGTGGTGACGCAGCATCCGAAGATCGAGCAGCATTCCCCGCCCCTCCATGCGGGCGGTGACCAACATATAGCGGTTCACCTCCCGCCACAGTTCCAACAGGTCCCACTCCTTGAGCACCGACACGTAGAGCCGGCGCAGTCCCTCGGTGTAGAAGACGTCGTCGCAGGCGTACTGTTCCACCTCCTCCGGCCGCAACCGCCACATGTCACCTTTCCCCAGCTTCCGCTCGGCCAGCATCAGCATCAACCGCCGTTGCGCCCGGTCAGCCTTGGGATCGATGTGACGGACCGCCGTCTCCTTCAGCTTGAAGTTAGGTTCGTTCTCGTTAGCCAGATGCGCCGCCAGCATCACGTCCTCAGCGTAGTCTGGCAATAGCATGCCGTCTTGGAGGAACATCTCCGCGTCGAACTTGTAGTTCCAACCGGTGCAGCGTTTTCGTCTTAAGACGGCGAGCAGGCCTCGATACGCCCGCTGCGACAGGTTGCCGCCCGGAGCGTGCCGGATGGGAAAGTAGAAACAGTCCTCGCGTCTAAGCGGCCGGTGCTTGTGAGGCGTGGCCACGGAGACGCCCACTATTCTGTCTCCGTGCCACGGCCGCAGACCCGTGGTTTCCGTGTCAACGTCGAGCCGGTGATGCGCCTCAATTTGGCGCATCACCGTCTCTACGTTGTCTTGCGTGACGAGCACGCCTTACCGCCGAGCGCGGCGGGCCGGCTTCTTCACCGGCTTGGACTTCACTTTCTTGGACGGCTTCTTCGGCTCGTCCTCGAATGGGTCCTCATTCTCGTCTTCGTCTTCATCGTCGTCATCCTCGTCGTCCTCGTCCTCGTCGTCCTCTTCGTCCTCGTCCTCATCTTCCTCGTCCTCATCCTCCGACTCATCCTCATCGGACTCGTCTTTGGACTCCTCCTCGTCCTCTTCGTCCTCCTCGTCCACCAGTGGGTTGCCCTTGGTCTTGGCAAACCCGCCTTTGGGGTCCGGTTCGATGCCCTGGAGCTTGGACTGCGGGCGCCCTTGGTACTCGTCGTCCACCACGTTCAGGATGCAGCGCCGCCCCATGACGTCCTTCCGCGTGATCTTGAGGCTGTCGCCGGCCTCCACCTCGAAGCCGAGACCTTGCAGCGTCTCGAGAATCTTCCACGCGGCGTCTTCGGTGTCGGCGGTGTACAGCGGGAAGTCCTTCCCCGCGTACTCGCCCTTGGTGATGACGAACGCCCACGTGTACATCGGGTTGCCGGATGACTTCGCCCGGCCATAGACGACACCCACGCACTTACCCGGATGCTTGCCCGCCTCGATCCGAGTTCCCGCTCCCGCGCTCTTCGGAATCTTGAAGTTGAACGCTCCCTCTTTCGGCTTTCCCAGCTTCGGTTTCATGCTTACTCCTTTCGCGCTCGCCATGAGCGTGACGATGGGGTAAATCAACGATCCGGCCGTGCTCGCCGGGACTGCGCCGCCACCAGGGCATCATACAACTGTGGCAGCCGGGGATTCTCCACCACCGGCCCTATGCGTTTAGCGAAGAACCGGCCTCGGGTCTTCGCCTGGATGATGCCGTCCGTCTGCGTGACCATTTCACGCCTCTCCGAGTCCTCCTCCGAACGGCGCATGTACCACACGAAGTCCACCATACCCATGACGCTCTTACAGAGCTTCTGCGTGAGCCACGGCAGGACGACGGTGGGTTCAAGGTCCTCCTGGCGCACGTTGCGCGACATCGTCTTGGGGTAGACGTACTTCGCGTGCGCCGTGATGACCAGGTGAATCGGCAGGTGTCGGAATTTGCGGTAAATCCGCATCAACTTGACGGTGCTCTCGCCGTAGTCCTCCTGCCAGATGTCGTTCTTGGACGTTCGACGCTTGCCGCCCTGCGTGACCACGTGCATTTCTCGCTCAACGATCTGCTGCAGGTCGAGGTTCTGCAATTCGGTGCCGTTGTCGATCACCACGGTGCGGATGCGGCCCCACCACTTCTTGCCCGTGGCTATCTTGGTGGCCACATCCTCGGCCTCGTCGGGAGACGACACATCGATGGCGTGCAGATCGCGCCGGTGGTTGACCGAGAGCAGGCCGCCCTCGATGTTAAGGAACAGCACTGGACGCATCTTGGGGTGGTCCTGAGCGCTGGCTGCCAGCGTCGTCTTTCCAACGCCCGGCTCCGAGTAAATCAGCGTCTTGATGAACGGGTCCTCGGGGCCGACCCGGTAGATTTTCAGCGTCACGTTCCCTCCTCTTCCAGCTCCATGGTTTTGACCGCTGAGCGCGGAGTCGGATGGTCCTTATGCGCGTAGTCGGTCGCTAGCAGGAAATCGGTGTCCTCGCCTCGCAGTTCAGCGAGGCAGAAGGCGCGAGCCCAGCAGCCGGGGCATCCTCGCTTGGTCAGGATGCGTTGCTGCGTCGGCCAGCTCTTCGGCTTCTGCGTCAGCATCTCGGCCGCCGTGGGGACGATGATGCTGTTCCAGGCGGTGGTGATTTCCTCCTTCCCCCGGTAGGTCTTGACCATCCGGAAGAACTCGACGTCAAGCTTCGGCTTCATCTCCTCGACGTAGTCGGCCGGCTTCAATCGATGACGTTTGAGCGCCGCCTCGTAGGTGGGCCAGTCGGTGGCGATCCGCGCCCGAGACATCGATCCGTCCTTATTGACGCTCGGCTCCTTGGGCGGCTCGGACCGGAGCATGGTGGTGCAGGACCCGGCGGCGGAGATGCCGTGCATGCTCACGATGGCCTGCTCGGCGGTGGCCTGCAGGTTGGCGGCGTCGGCCTCTTCGTCCCAGAAGCTGCCCGACGTTTTCCAATTGAGAATCCAGGTGCCGCCATCGCGCCGGTCCTTGGCGATGGCGTCAATGAAGCACCGGTAGCACTTCCAGCCCGGCATCGGCACCTGCAGTTCCACCTCCACGGCGGGCTTTCCCTTGAACTTCAGGATCGACCAGCGGGGCAGATCGAACCACTCCAGCGTACGGGCCGTCAGCACGGCCCCTTGCTCAGCAATCCGCGCTATCTCCAGCCGCTCGGTCTCGTTCACCTGCTTGTTGCCGCCCCGGTCTTTCACCCATGCCTTGAGCCACGACTGGACGCCTTGGTCCGCTCGTCGCAGGATTTCTTTCCAGCTGGCCTTGACGGCGTGCGCCAGCAGCCCCGCCTCGAGCCCCGCGTGCGTGGCGGAGCCGAAGTCGAGCGGACGCACCGGAGCGTACCGTGTGATGCGGCGTGGATAGCCCAACGCCCACCGATAACGGCAGAACAGGTAATCTGCCACCTGCGAGTACGAACACGTGATCTTGGAATAGTCCACTTCAGCTCTCCTCTCGACGCCAGCGACCTTTGTGATGAGTCAGACGGGATTTACACTTATGACAGCACAGAGCATAGCCCGGCCGCTTCGGGTGCCGGACGATTCCGTATTGCTTGATGTGCTTGAGACAGCAGGGACGCGACTTCATGGCAGAACTCCTGAATACGGCTCGCGGGGAGTCACCTTTCGGTCACTCCCCGCGTGATGCCCGCCGAACTGCGAGGTTACTTCTTCAGGCGCATTCCCGCCACGCCGACGCTGCGCAGCAGCGGGAGCGCGATGGCCGGAATCGCGGTCTTGGGCAGCTTGCCCGCCCGGACCTTCAGCATGATCGACTTCAGCTTCGAGTCGTGACCCTGCAGGAACCGGCTCCGCTTGTTCTTCAGGGCGCCCTTGCAGCCGCAGTGACAGACGCCGACGCCGGCAGGCGCGGCCTTCGCGGCGGGGGTCTTCGGGGTCTTCGCGCTTCGACGGGCCATAACTACCTCCATCGGGGGTGAGTGCCGTTTTCGAACCTACCCCAAATTTAGCACATCGAACCGACCTTGTCAAGTACTTCACGCGATCCTACCTTTGACCAGGCGCCTCCGATGAGTTCGTACTGCATGGCAGTTGGCGCACACCAGCTCGCACTTGCTCAGCTCCTTGAGCAGTCTAACACGGGAGCAATTCGACTTCGCGACGGCACTTATTTCGACAAGTTTGCGCCCCCGGACGTGGTCGAATTCCATCACGTAATAAGGGTAGCGCCTGCCGCAGTCGGTGCATGGTTTATCTTTGGCCTTGCGAATCAATTGCCTGCTGCGTGTTAGGCGGTTTAGACGGCTAGAACGCCGCCGAGCGGCTCTTTGCTGCGGAGTCAGCCGGTAATAATAGGCCAACGAGTATGCGGCGGCTCGTTTACGCCGCTCGGCAGCTAATAGTTTTTTCTGCGATTTCACGCTGCCTCTGCTGTTCCTGACAAGCTTAGAACCCCATCTGAGGACTCTGCCACTTCTCCAGCTCGAATCAAATTGGAGATGCGGCGACTGATGGTCGCCGGAGACCGGTTGATCTGACGGGCCAAGTCGGCGCGGGTCATGGGTCCGTGGTCGGCCAGCGTAGCCAGGAGATGCGGCTCCTTCTCGTCGGCGGGTGACAGGTCCCGTACGGTGACGGCATATCGGGCCGGCCGTACCTCGGTGTCTATGTCGAACTTGATCACGCTGGGGGCCGCCTCCTGGGCTGACTTGAAGTGTCGGAAGACCTCGGCGGTATTTTGCTCGTCCCGTCGCCGCACCTGCCACCCGGCCTCGATCCATGCATTGAGAAACTGAGAGCCCCACAGGCGCTCCCGGTCCATCGCCTTACTCTTGTCCTCCCGCTTGCCGGTGTGATGCGCTATCTGGAAGGTGGTACCCAGCCGGTCTCTCAGGCTCTTGAATAGGAACATCTGCCGCGCCGTGCCGGCCATGAAATCGTCCACCGAGCCGGCCGAGTACAGCGGGTCCAGGACCACCAGCCGGGGCCGTAGCTTCTCCACCACCTCCACCCAAGAATCGATGAGGGCCTGGTCGTCGAATCGGAAACGCCGGTATTCGTGGAAGTAGATGGGCAGCTCCGGCGGAATCTGAATGTGCAACGCCTCGTGCCGCCAGTAGGGTGCCTTGAGCCGGAACCGGTCGTAGGTGATCAGCGCAAACCGCTTGGCGATCTGCGGATGCGAGTCCTCCTGCTGCATGAAGAGAACGGGACCGGGGCGCTCGACGGTGAACTGACCTAGGAACGGCTGACCCGACGCCACCGACACGGCGAGGTCCTGCAGCAGCCATGTTTTGAAGCTGCCGGGCGGAGCCACCGTCATGGCGACGGAGGCATCCGGCAGCCAGTCACGCACCAACCACTCCACATTCACGGCGCCGTACTTTGCGAGATACTGATTCCAGCCGATCAGCGTATAGCCTTCGTCCTCGCCGGTACCGCGTCGTTCCTGCGTCTGCGTCACAGATCGGAGCGTTCGTTCCACTTCCGTTTGCTCGAGCGGCGGATCATTGCGTTCATTCCAGAGCAAAAGCTGTTCCCGGATCACCTCCAGCGGCATCTGCTTGCTGAGATAGTAACCGGCCAGACGAGCGCAGGCGTCATTTCTCAGGCCGTGGCTGACGCCGCCTAAGGTCTTCTCGAGCCAGCGTTCGGCGTGGCCGTCACGCTGCTTACCGTTCACCGAGAGCTGAGTTAGATCGGCCGGGTACGGTCCAATTTTCCCCTGTTCAGTCCACTCATAACGGCGGCCGTTGGCGTGCCGGGATGGTGGAGCCACGACGAAGCCGCCGTCACCCCGGACGTCGTATCCGCCTTCTCTGCTGACCTGGTTGGGAACTCGGCGGCCGGGATGCTGGTAGTAGAGGTGCCAGCCTCCGGAGCCGGTGCGCACGACTCTGGCCGTGGGATTGTCTTTAAGGAACGCGTTGACGTCGGATTTGTGGCGGGCGTCGAAGTCGGCCACGGCTAAGCCGGAAACTTCACCGCACACGATGCCGACGTTGGCATTGGGCCATTGCGTCCACCAGCGCTTTATCTGCCGGGCTGTCGCTCGCTGGGTCTGATAAGCCGCCCATGGAATGAGCGGTTTCTTTCCGCCCGGTTCGATGGGGATGACCGACCAGCCGCGCTCCCGAAAGCGGAGCGCCGCGCCCTTGAAAGTGGCTGCCACGGATTAACTATCCGTAGACTTTACCGACTCGGGCTCGGTGTTGAAAAACAGGCGGTGACTGGCGACTCGGTAGAGCTTGGCGTACTGCCCAATCCGCTCCGGCGAGAGCGGCCGTTGTCCGGTTTCATCGCGAGACACGGTGCTGACGTCGAGATCAAGCAACTTAGCCACGTCCTCTATTGAAAGTAGGACGCCTTGACCTCGCAATTCACGGAGACGATTCTTGCGCGGCTGTTTCACAGTTTCTCCTCTTTGAGGTTGAGCGCGGCGGGCGGCCCGAGGCAGGGAGCGGCGAGGGCGGCATCGAGAACGCCGGCAGGCCCTCAGGACCAAAGCGCCTACCACAACCGGAGTCGCATTCCCACCACCCGCGCACGCCAAGGCCGGGTACGACTTCACCCCGGACGTTTCGACCATTACACGGCTCAGTTCGATAGCTCACGCGCAAGTGGGCGCAACAAGCCACCTCCCCCGGCGGCGGCGCGGGAGCGTCGTTAGGCGTCGGCATTAACAACCTCCTTCACACGCCGCGTCGTCTTACACCAGAGACATCGCTCCCACTCACCGGGGCCGTAGGTCGAGCCATCGGGTAGCAGCTTCCACTCGCACCGACAGTGCGTGTCGCCCCATCGAAGGATACGATCCACCATCCAGTCGTATCCACAGAACCCGGCGCTCCGCTTCGGCCGCTCGCCCTTCCCCAGCACTCGCGCCGAAACAGATGCGCCCCAGCCATCCCCGAAGTTGTGATACCACGACTGGGGAAGCCCCAGCCGGTTCACGTCGGCATTGGTGAGCCGCCGCACGATGGTGTAGTGCTTCCCCTCGCCAGACCAGCGGCCATTCCACGAGCCGACGTTCGGCATCGTCAGCGTAAACTCTACCCGTTCAGTCATTCTCCCTCCGCCGTTCTTGGCCCCACGGGCTCACCGCTCAATCGGGTAGTTTGTGCTTTGGCCATCGCTCCATCTCCGTTGCCCAGTCGCGCGCCTCACGCACCTTGCGCGACGTGACATCTTCCGCCTCGGCGCGGTCGGCCCAATACCGCACCACATCGGCGGCGAGTTTGTCTTGCGCCCGCAGGATGAAGATGGGTTCTTCTCCTGGGATACGTCTTAATCGGTCAATCTCCTGCCACGCTCTCATACTCTCGCTCCTTTCTCGCCCACGGGCTCACCGCTCATGGGGTGGGCCTCCCGCCTTGGTGATGTAGGTATGGCTTGACCGACTCGGCCTTGTTGAGCCGGGCGTCTTGTGCAAGTTCGAGTGTTGGGTTGATCGTCTCCCCCGTGGCGGGGCGCTCCCCGACAGTTGGATCAAGCTCATCAGCGTCTGGACCGAGTGAACCGTGGCGTAAGCCCGCATCTTCTATATCGTTCATTTGCTCGCCTCCTGCTTCGGCGTGGGGGATAAAAAGGTAGCGCCACGGCCGAACCCCGTCAAGTGGTCTCTTTGACGGGGCCGGCCGGTGTCGCACTAGCGGCCCTTGCCACGGGGGACGTGGCGGCCGGGGCGGACATGGGAAGACTTTTTCGTGCGGGGTGCGATGTCCGGCCGCCGCTCCTCTTTCAGCGCGGCGAGACGGCGGCGGTGGGTCTTCTTGACCTGACGGCGCTGCTTGGTCCGGACCTTGGCCCGTTTCTTCTCGACGCGCTCCTTGCGCTCTACCCTCGCTATCGCCCGCTTTTTGGACGACGCGGCGAAGATGCGGAGCCGGGACGCCGGCAAGCCGGGAACGTCGTGCTTGACGATCAGATCAGCCCGCTCCATCACGTGGGCTTCGACGTACTCGGTGCCGTCCGGTCCCATGTGTACGGTGAAGAACCGGCGGGCGGCCGGGTCGTGCTGAGTGCGCCAGGTCCAGCCGTCCTCCTTCGAGGCGCCTTTGATTTGCTTCACCTTGGAATCGTCGGGCGCCGTGGGCGGCTCAGGCTTCCAGCCGTCCGGACGAGCCACCTTCGGTTTAGCGATGGGCTGTGGCTCCCCAATCAACGCGGCCAGGTTGCGGCCCTTCTCGGTGAGACCCCACAGGCCGTCTTCCCGCACGACCAGTTCCCGGCCTTCCATGCCCTTGAGCCGCGCCGTGATCTGAAAGACAGTCAGCTTGAGTGCCTGAGCGATGGTGTCACTGGCGAAGCAGGTCAGGAGGCCGGGTTTCAGCAGCTTTGGCTTTTTGCTCTTGCCGTGGGTGGCGACGACCGTCAGCCCCTCGATGGCTCGGGCGACGGACCAATCGGTGGTTACCTGTGATCGCATGGAACGGCTCCTCCTCTTGGGTGAGTTAGGATCACGTGGCGGCGCGGCGATGCCCCTCTCGCGCCAGACGATAACGTAGCCGGGACCGGACCGATGCAGCACGGCGCGGCGGTTCCGCGCCCGCATACAGGTCCGGTGATGGAGCGCCTGTGCCCGGCTCATGAAATAGTCACGGTGCCGGGGCGTTTTCATACCAACAACTCCCGCGCCCGGCTCGCGGTCTGCTCCAGGCTCTTGATGTGGTGTCGCAGCATCGAGCACAGCATCTCGGTTTGGAGACTGCCGGCCTTTCGTTGCTCGACGGTGGACAGCCGCAATTCTTCGGCGTGTTCCAGGGCGACGGCCAATTCAGCCTCGGCCCCGGAAAGACGGAACAGCACGACGGCGGTCAATTCATTCGGCGTCTTGGTCATAGGCGTAGCCTCGCGTGGGCCTGAGTCATCACGGCGTTGGACTCGGCCGCGATCTTGCGCAAAGCCAAAGTCTCGTCGTATGCCAGCTCAATTCGGTTCCTGAGAGCTGACGCCAGCCCCTCGTCGAGCATATCGCCATGAGCGCGGGCGGCGCTGAGCAGTTGCAACGCGTTCGCCAGATGCTCGTGCAGCGTCTCCCGATCCTGAAACTGCTTCAGTTCCGGGGCGGTCTGTTCTCGTCTCATGCTCTCACCTCCTTGCGCTCCAGGTGGACCAGCCACCAGGCGAGCCGGATGGGAATATTCCGATGCCGGGCCACCACTACGTGGAAGCCGTAGCGGTTGGCCCTCTGCACCTCGAACGGCTCCCACTCGTGCAGCTCCTGCCGGTGAAAGAACTCACTGAGAATGCCCCGCACACGGCGCTCGATGTTGGGGTCCGTCTCCAGATTGGGATCGTGGTCAGTCATGTCACCTCCGAAAAGTGTCAGTTGAGAGCCGAAGAGAATCATACGCGATAGGCCGGCACGAGGCGCAGCAGTTCGGTGAGAATCTGTCGGTAGCCGAGCCCCTGAGCCTCGAAGTCGCGAATGAGTCGTAGGGTCTCGACCAGGGGCAGGCAGGAGAGCCGGCCGTCGCGGATCAGAGCGTACAGCTGAGGACGGGTCATCGGCCCACTCGGGCGTTATGGACAGATAGTACGATGTGCCCCACAGTCAAGACGGCCATCGGAACCCACCAGCCGATTGTCCGATCTCTTCGCGCTCCAGCCGATACCCCAATTACGGCGGCCGTGGGGACCGCCACATACAAAATCAGCGCGGCGTCGTTGCGTACGAACGGTCGAGCCGGTGGATTCAACTCGACACAAGTCGGACAGCGCGACAGGGCGGCACGAGTAGTTAGAACGTCGGCGCCCGTGCTCCCGACGAAGAGCCCCACCAGCAGCCAGAAGTTCATTGGTCAAACCTCCAGGGACTCGGATGAGGGCCGGTCTGGCCCCACAAAAAGAAAAAAAGCACCCCGGACGGCCCCGTGCAAGTATCTCCCCTGCCGGGCCGGAGAGGGGTGGCAAGGCAGGTCCTTGGGGAGGGGTGCAAAACCCTCCGGTTCACCAGGAGAGCGTCTCTGTGGCGTTGAACCGGGCCGAGTGCAAGACCCTGAACCGTATTTACCGTTCAGGCCGGGAGAAGGTTCAGGGATTCACTCAGAGAGTACCGGCTTTCATGGGCGTTGCGGCGTTGCATGGACGGCTCGAGGTATGCTAAAGGCTTAGCATCTCCCGCCGGGCAAGGACCGTCCTTGACAGGATCGTTTCATGGGCATTGCAGTGTTGCATGAGAGGTCCGGAGAAGGTTCTTCGAGCGGTTCAGGACGAATGTGTTTCTTTCATGATCTTTCATATGTTTCATCAGGCTCGATTCTCGGGGGGACGAAAAGCACGGTACGGGAAGGGATTCCCCCCTAAAGGGGGAACCCTCCCCGACCGCGATTCGTACGGCTGAATTTAAATTCAAAGAGGGTACCGACAAGACCTGTTGACAGGGTTCGGAAGGGGTGCTATCTTCTGTGGGTGCCCAAGCGTCTAGGTCTCAATGCCAAGGGGCAGGTGACGAAACTCTCGACTCGGCGGGCTGTGAATGCGGCCTTGGACGAGATGGACGGTTCATCGCCACGAAAGACACCGAAGGCGGGAAAGCGAATTCAGTTTCGAGCCGAGTTGATGCGGCCGGACTGGACTCCTGACCAGCCACTACCCAACCCACGTCAGGAAACTTTCTGCCAGCTGTACATCAGTCCCGGCTATGACGGCCGCAAGGCTTACCGCGAAGCCTACGGTCACCCGCCCGGTTCCCATCCCGACCTTCGAACCGAGAAGACGCTCAGAGCACCGGTGGTGCAACAGCGGATTCGGTATTTGCGGGAAACGGCCGCCGAGGACTGGAACGTCACCCGGAAGTACATCATTCAACGGCTTAAGCTCAACGTCGAGCGGGCACTCCAGCTCATTCCGGTGTACGACTCGGCCGGCCGAAAGGTGGGCGTCTTCGCCTACAACGGCCACGTGGCGAATCAGGCGCTCAAGCTGCTGGGCCATTCGATAGGCATGTTCACGGCCGAGGGCTTCGGCGGCGGGAACGGAGACCTGCCGATCCCCGACCAGGGCGCTCGCGTCACCTTCTACATCCCCGACAATCAGCGCGACCGTAAGCTGTTGACAGCCGGCGGGGCCAAGAATCCGGTCGAGGTGTATGACCGCAGTCGCTGAGAAGATCATCGAGATTCGCCCGCAGTCGGGCATGCAGGAGTTGGCGCTCGCCTCTCCCGCCGACATCGTGATCTCCGGCGGGGCGGCCGGTGCCGGCAAGACGTGGCAATTGCTGATAGAGCCGACGCGGCATCGCGACGTCAAAGGCTTCGAAGCGGCCATCTTCCGGCGTACCAGTCCCGAGGTGAGGAACCCCGGTGGGCTGTGGACCGAAAGCATGAAGCTGTATCCGCTGCTGGGAGCGTGGCCCCGGCTCAGCCATCTCGATTGGGTGTTCGCCCCGGCCGGAGCCACCGTCAAGTTCGCCCATCTGCAGTATGAGAACACCGTATTTGACTGGCAGGGGGCGCAAATCTGCTGTCTCGGCTTCGACCAGCTGGAGCAGTTCACCGAATTTCAATTCTTCTACATGCTGTCCCGTAATCGCTCGACCTGCGGCGTGCGGCCCTATGTCCGGGCCACGTGCAACCCGGTGCCCGGCGAGGACCTGACGGGCGGGTGGCTGCGACGATTCATAGCGTGGTGGATCGACCCGGCCACCGGATTTCCCATAGCGGAGCGGGCCGGCGTGGTGCGCTGGTTCGTGCGGATCGACGATGAGTTGGTGTGGGCCGACTCCGAGGAGGAACTACTCGAGGCGCACCCCGACGACAACCCGATGTCGGTCACCTTCGTTCCCGGCTCGATCTACGAGAACGTGGAGTTGATGGAGAAGGACCCCGGTTATCTGGCGAAGTTGAAGGCGCTCCCGCTGACGCAACGGGAGCGGCTGCTGGGCGGCAATTGGAATGTGAGGCCGGGCGCGGGCCGCGTCTTCAACCGGGCATGGTTCGAGATCGTCAAGGCGGCCCCCAGAGGTGAGGGTGTACGGGCGATCCGCTATTGGGACAAATCCGGTACCGAGGAGGCGAAGG
>Ga0214473_10001126_pt1 | contig 36075 bp, 39 predicted proteins | sample RVTome_7_FD_203509 | JGI IMG/M metagenome (GOLD analysis project Ga0214473, IMG submission 203509) | Soil microbial communities from uranium-contaminated site in the Upper Colorado River Basin, Wyoming, United States - RVT98D197 | ecosystem: Environmental > Terrestrial > Soil > Contaminated >... | reverse complement strand
TTCAGCATCGGGATCGACACCGGCGCCGTGTACGGCGGACGCCTGACCGCGCTGCGGCTACCGGACGAGACGCTCTTTCAGGTTTGATGAACTCCGCTCGCCTTCGGCTCGCTGCGCGCGCTTCGCGCTTGCTCAGCCTTGACGCGGGGTGACGACGGGGATGACGAGGGTGGTGCCCGGCGAGAGCGCGCCGAAGTCGAGATCCGGGTTGTACTGCACGAGGAGCCACATCGGGATCTCGTAGCGCTGGCGCGAGAGCTGCCAGAGGGTCTCGCCGCGAGAGAGCGGGTGGGTCGTCGTGCCCGTCACCTCGTACGCGTCGAAGAACTCTTCCTGGATGGTGCGGTGGTACTCGAGCCGGCGCTGCTCGAACACCTCGGGCGTGACGCGACTGAAATCGAGCTTGCGCTGGCGACCGATCACGAGCGGAGTGCTGTGGCGCATGCCGTTGATCTGGCGCAGCCGGCTCGCGCTCACCTCGAGCCACTCGGCGTAGTGACCGATCGTCTCGTCCGCGTGCACGGTGATTCGCTGGTCCGCAGTCACCGCGTAGTCCGAGGGGTCGGGAGCCGGGGGGCGGCCGGAGGTCGGCGTCGCGCCAGGGGCGGGCGCCTCGGCCACCACGGCCTCCGCGAGGCGCGCGTCCTCGGCACCGGGCACCTCGCCGGCCTCGAAGGCGGCGTCGGCGGCGCCGACGGCGACCGCGGGCTCGTCGGGAATGGGTTCCGGAGCGGCCTCGGCGACCACGCTGGGCTCGGGCTTCGTCGGCGCGGCCGGGGGCGGCGCGGGAGCGGCCTTCGGGGCGGCTTCCTCGGGCGCCGGCCGCAGGTCCGCGGCGGGCGACCCGGCGGGCTTCGCGGGCGCGCTCGCGGGGGTCGCGACGCCCTTCGCGGCCTCGTCGGCACTCGCCGCGCTGACGACCTGCGTCCCTTCCGGCGCGACGCGCAGGCGCTGGCCGACGGCGATCCGATGCCGGTTGCGCAGGCCATTGAACTGTGCGAGCTCGCGTTCGGTGAGCCCGAAGCGCGACGCGATGCGCGAGAGCGTGTCGCCGCGCCGCACCTCGTAGAAGGCTGGCACGGCTTCCGCCGCGCCAGGGTCGGGCCTCGCGCTCGCGGCGAGGACGGCCGGCGCGCTCGCGCCCCGGCTCGTCTCGGGCATCGTCGCGACCACGGGCGCCGCCTCCTCGGCCGGCGATGCTTCGGGGCTCGGCTGCGGGGGCGGTGCCGCTGCGACGACCTTCGGCTCGGGGCTCGCCACGACGGGCGGCGGGCTCGCCGGCGGCTCCGGGAGCTCGGCCTTCGCCACCATCACCGGCGCGAGCTCCGGTCGGGTCGGGAGTCGCAGGATCTGCCCGACGCTGATGCGGTGGCGGCTGCGCAGCCCGTTCACGGCCACGAGCTCGCTCTCGCGGACGCCGTAGCGGCGCGCGATGGCGGAGAGGGTCTCGCCACGGCGGATCTTGTGGAAGCGGTCGAGCTTCTGCTCGGCGAATCGCTCGCTGCCCGGGACCCTCGCCATCGCGACGGTGAGCGGCTCGCTAAGTGCGTTGCGCGGAATGCGCAGCGCGTAGCCCTTCGGCACGTGCTTCGCGCCGTTCCACACCGCCGGCCGGAGTGCGAGGTTGTGATCGCGCAGGACGTCCAGGTCGATCCCGAGCGCCCGGCCGAGGGCCGGCGCCCGGTAGTAGTGATCGGTGATCAGGATCTCGTAGGCGACCGGGGGCTCGGGCGTGATCGGGCCGAAGTAGCGCTCCGGGTCGCGGTGGATCTGCGAGGCGGCGAGGAACTCGGCGTAGAAGTTGCGCGAGGCGAAGCCGAAGATGCGGCTCTGGTAGCGCTGCGCGATCACGCCGATGTCGCGCGTCCCGAGGCTGCGCACCGCGCGGGCCATGCCGGCGACGCCGTGATTGTAGGCGGTGATGGCGAGCGGCCAGGCCTGGAGGCGGCGGTAGTTGTCGCGTAGGAGCCGAGCGGCCCCGACCGTGGCCTTGTGGGGATCCATGCGCTCGTCGACGATCTCGTCGACGCGCATGTACAGGCGCCCCGTCGAGCGCATGAACTGCCAGAGCCCCGCGGCGCCGACCCGCGAGTACGCACGGGGGTTGAAGGACGACTCGACGTGGGGCAGGGCGACGAGCTCGCCGGGGACGCCGTGCTCCTCGAGGGTCTGCGCGATGTGGTCCGCCCACTGGGCCGAGCGGGCGATGCCGGCGCGGAACTTGTCGGCCTGCCCGAGCTGGAAGCGCAGCTGGGTCGCCGCGCTCTGGAAGGTCTTGTCGGAGCTCCCCTCGGGCCAGAGTGCCCGGACGCGGCGCTCCTCCTCGGAGAGGCCGCTGCGCTGACCGCGGCCGAGCTTGCGTAGGATCTCGCGGTAACGGCTCTTCGCGTCGTCGATCCGTCGCTCGCGGGTGCGGTCGGCGATGCCCTCCGGAAAGCGCAGCACCTCGTAGACGACGTCGAGGTTCTCGACGTCGTGCAGGACCCCGCTCGCGGTGTCGACCTCGGTGTAGACCCGCGTCCAGAAACGCACGTTCGGCTCGAGCGACGCGGGCCTCGGCAGGTCCGGATTGGCCGACGCGGAGGACGCCGCGAGCGCGGCGGCGAGGGCGAGGACGAGGGGGCGCATGGGTCCGACACGGATCGGCAGCATCGCCCGGGAACCTGACCGGCGCGGTGCGGAAACCGACCAGGGCCCCGCGGGGCTCTCGCTTCGCTCTCGGCCCCTCATCGCTTCCGGTTCCTCTTGCGGGCCTTGCGCGCCTGCTTGCGCTTCTCCTTCTGGCGAGTGCGCCGTCGGGCCGCTTCGCGTCCGCCCGCGGCGGGCAGGGCCGGTCCGGCGAGGAGCGCCGAGGGGTCGGCCGCTCCGGCCGGCGCGAGCCGGCCGAGCCCGGGAATGCGCGAGAGGAGGCCCCCCGCCGACCCCATGGCCCCCATCACCTGGCGCATCTGGGCGAAGCGGCCGACGAGCTCGCGAACGTCGCGGGAGCGCCGCCCGCTTCCGCGGGCGATGCGGGCGGCTCGGCTCTTGTCGATGGCCTCGGGCCGCGCCCGCTCGGCGGGGGTCATCGAATGGATCAGCGACTCCACCTTCACGAGCTCGCGCGCGTCCACCTGGTCCGCGAGGCCGCCGATCCCCGGCAGCTTCGCGAAGACCTCGCGCAGCGGCCCCATGCGTTGGATCAGCCGCAGCTGCTTCAGCAGGTCCTCGAGCCCGAACTGGCCCCGGAGCAGCCGGGTGGCGTCGGCCTCTGCCTCCTGCTGATCCACGACCTGCTCGAAGTCGCGCACGAGGCCGACCACGTCGCCCATGCCGAGGATGCGGGACGCCAGCCCCTCCGGTCGGAAGGGCTCGAGGCGCTCCAGGTCCTCGCCGGTTCCCACGAACTTGATCGGGACTCCGGTCACGGCCTTCACGGCCAGCGCCGCGCCGCCCCGGGCGTCGCCGTCGAGCTTCGTCAGCACGAGGCCGTCGAGCGGGATGCGCTCGTTGAAGGCCTTTGCAACGTTCACGGCGTCGCGGCCCATCAGCGCGTCGCACACGAGGATCCGGTTGGCCGGGGCGGCCGCCCGGGCGGCATCCTCGAGCTCGGCCATCAGCGCGTCGTCCACGGCGAGGCGCCCGGCCGTGTCGTACACGATCGCGTCGAAGCCCTCGGAGGCGGCGCGACGCGCGGCGGCCGCGCAGATCGCCGGGGGGGCCTCGCCCGGCGCGCCAACGTGCACCGCTGCGTCGATCCGGGCGCCGAGCTGCTGGAGCTGGAGCACGGCGGCGGGACGCTGGATGTCTGCGGCGACGAGCAGCACGCGGCGCCCCTCGCGCTGGAGGTGGCGCGCGAGCTTCGCCGCCACCGTGGTCTTGCCGACGCCCTGGAGGCCGAAGAGCATGACCGAGGTGGTGCCGCGGGCGTCGCGCCGCAGCGAGGCGTCCACCGGCCCCATCAGGGCCGAGAGCTCCTCTTCGCAGCTCTTGACGAAGTGCTGGCCCGGGCTGACCCGCAGTGTCCGGCCCGCGGCGTCGCGGACCCGGGTCTCCACCCGGGAGCCGAGCGCCCGCTCCTTCACGCGGGCGAGGAAGTCCCGAACCACGCCGAGATCGACGTCGGCCTCGAGCAGCGAGAGGCGCACGTCGCGCAGCGCCTGCTCGACGTTCTCCTCCGACAGCTGACGGACGCCCGCGAGCCGCTCGCGCGCCGCAGCGAAACCTCGGGTCAACGTCTCGAGCATCGGTCCGGCAGCATAGCCAATGACGTTGCGTGGAGTTGGGTGGTGGCAGCTGTCTCCGCTCGGCTTCGCCTCGCTGCGCGCTTCGCTTGCTGGCCTCGCTGGCGAACCAACCCGGCCCGCGATCGAGTCGGCAAGCGGAGCGCGCAGCGAGCCGCAGGCGAGCGGAGCTGGCTGCAACCGTTCGAATCGACGCCACGTCCTAAGACTTGCTGCGCGGCGCGCGGGCGTGCAACATGGGGCGACCGCTGCCCAGGGGAGGCCGATGGCTACCGAGGTCGAGGCGCAGATCGCCGGAAACGTCTGGAAGATCGAGAAGGCGGTCGGCGAGAGGGTCGTGGAGGAGGAGGTCATCCTCATCATCGAATCGATGAAGATGGAGATCCCCGTCGAGGCGCCGCGCGCCGGGCTGATCCTCGAGATCCGCGTGGCGGAGGGCGACTCGATCGAGGAGGGCGTGGTCCTCGTCGTGATCGAGTGAGCCCATGGGTCGGAGCGTGGAGGCGCGGCTGGTGCGGCTCGCCGACCGCGGCGCCGTGATGGCGCGACTCGCGCGCAGCCCGGAGCGCAACCTCTTCCTGTTGGACATCGCGGGTCGGCTCGGCCTGCCGCCCCCGGCCGGCGAGCTGCGCAGCGAGGTGGCGGCGGCCTGGCTCGGTGACGAGGTGATCGGAGTCGCGGCGCTGCGCCCGAGCGTCGTGCTCGACGCGGACGCGACCCCCGAGGCGATCGACGCCCTCCTACCCTACCTCGACGCGCTCGGCGTGGGGCTGATCAAGAGCGCGCGCCCGGGGGTCGACTACGCCTGGTCGGCGCTGCGCCGGCGCGGCCGCCGCCGGGCCCTGCTCGACCGGCTCGAGACGGCGTACGCGCTGCGCCCCGCCGGAGCGCGCCTGGGCGCGGCGGGCACCCCGCGGTCGCGGCCGGCCGTCGTCGAGGATCTCGACGCGCTCGTCGTCGCCGCCCGTGCGAGCCTGCGCGAGGAGGACCGCCCGGATCCCTTCGCTGGGGACGTCCGCAGCTTCCGGCGCTGGGTGCGGGGGCGCGTGCCGCGCGCGCGGGTCGTGGAGTGCGACGGGCGCGTGGTGTTCGTCGCCTACGCCGACGTGCAGCGACCCGAGGGCTGGCTGATCCAGGGGGTGTACACCTGGCCCGAGTTCCGCCGCCGGGGCTTCGCCGCCGCCGGCGTCTCCGATCTGTGTCGCGAGGCCTTCGCCGCCGGTGCGAGCCACGTGCAGCTGGCCGTCGTCGAGGGCAACGTCGCGGGTCGGGGGCTCTACGCTGGGCTCGGCTTCGAGCCCTTCGGCGAGCTGCACACGATCCTGTTCGCCCAGGCTTGATCGGGGCTCGCGCGCTCCGGTAGGATGCGCGCTGGTTGCTGCCGACGGCGGAGGAGAAAAACGTGGGTCTGCTCGATGGAAAGGTCGCGATCGTGACGGGCGCGGGTGGCGGGCTCGGCCGCGAGCACGCCCTCGCGCTGGCGGGCGCCGGCGCCTCGGTGGTCGTGAACGATCTCGGCGGCGCGCGCGACGGGCGTGGCTCCGGCTCGGCGATGGCCGATCGGGTCGTGGCCGAGATCCGCGCCGCCGGTGGCGAGGCCGCGGCGAGCACCGACGACGTCGCGACGGTCGAGGGAGGTCGGCGCATCTGCCAGACGGCGCTCGACGCCTTCGATCGCGTCGACATCCTGGTGAACAACGCCGGGATCCTGCGCGACAAGTCCTTCGTGAACACGACCGAGGAGCTGTGGGACCCGGTCGTCGCCGTGCATCTCAAGGGCACCTACTGCGTCACGCACCCGGTGTACTGCCAGATGAAGGATCGCGGCGCGGGAGGGGTGATCGTCAACACCTCCTCGACCTCGGGGCTCAACGGAAACTTCGGCCAGTGCAACTACGGTGCGGCGAAGGCGGGAATCTTCGGCCTCTCGCGCTGTCTCTCGATCGAGGGTCAGAAGTACGGGATCCGCGTCAACGTCCTCGCGCCGGTGGCGTTCACGCGTCTCACCGAGGACCTCCCCGGCTTCGGCGACGAAGCGCGCCAGGCCCAGCTCGACCCGAAGCTCGTCTCGCCGCTCGTCGTGTACCTGGCGAGCGACCTCGCGAAGGACGTGACCGGGCGCACCTTCTTCGTCGGGGGAGGGCGCATCGCCGAGATGCGGATGGTGACCCACACCGGCGTGACGAAGTCGAAGGCGGGCGGTCTGTGGACGCCCGAGGAGATCGCCGCGCAGATGCTGCCCGGGGGCATCCTGCTTCCGGATTGATCGACTCCGCTCGGCTTCGCCTCGCTGCGCGCGCTTCGCGCTTGCTGCGTTGGCCACGTTCGCCCGGGTCGGGGGCGAGAGGTAGATTGTCGGTCTATGGCGGACCCGGCCCTCCACTCGCCGGCCGAGCGGGATCTCGCCGCAGCGGCGCCGGCCCCCGATCCGCTCTCGGCGATGACGCCGCGCTTCAACCTGCCGTTCCGGTGGTTCGCGCGGCGCTTCTTCAGTCACCTCGGGCTCGACGAGGCGACCGTGGCGAGGCTGCGCGAGCTCGAACGGCGCGGTGCCCTGGTGTACGTGATGCGCTACGCGAGCCGCCTCGACTACTTCCTCTTCAACGCGCTCTTCCTGCGCGAGGGGCTCCGGCTCTCGGCCTTCGCCAACGGCATCCGCTTCTACTACTACCGGCCGCCGTGGGAGGCCCTGCGTGCGTTCCTCTCGCGTCGCGAGCCGGGTCCCCCCCACGAGCGCGATCTGATCCACGTCCGTCGCCTCGCCCGGGAGGGCGGATCGGCGTTCCTGTTCCTGCGCACGGCGCGCCTGCGCTCCGTGCTCTGGGGCCGGCGGCGCGCCGCGCTCGAGGGCAAGGCGGAGCTCGACCTGCTCCAGGAGGTCGTGCGATCCGCGTGGGACTCCGAGCGTGCCATCCATCTCGTGCCGCTCGCGCTCTTCTGGCGCAAGGGACCGCGAGCGCGCAGGAGCTTCCTGAACCTGTTCTACGGTGCGGCGACGCGACCCTCCGACCTCGCCAAGGTGACCTCCTTCCTCACCACCTACCGCGACCTCTCGGTGAAGGTCGGGGAGCCGATCGACCTCGCCACGTTCATCGCGAAGCGACGCGAGGAGGGGCTCGAAACGGTCTCTCGGATGGTGCGCCGCTCGATCCTGACCTTCCTGTACCGCGAGGAGAAGGTCGTCGAGGGGCCCACCCTGCGCCCGCGCCAGAAGGTGCAGGAGCTCGTGATGGCCGACCCCCGCGTCGAGGCGGCGATCCGGGCCCGGGCCGAGGAGCGCGAAGTTCCGCCGGAGCGCGCGCGCTTCGAGGCCGAGCGGATGTTCCGCGAGATCGCCGCGCACATGAACTCGACCTTCCTGGCGGTGCTGAGCGCGCTCGTCGGCGCCGTCGTGCGGCGGCTCTTCGCCGGGGTCGAGATCGCCGGGCTCGAGAAGGTGGCGGAGTACGCCAAGCGACACCCGATCGTCCTGGTGCCGAGTCACCGCTCGTACTTCGACTTCGTGATCGTCTCGCTGCTCTTCTACGCGAACTACCTCGTGCCCCCGCACATCCTGGCGCGCGAGAACATGGCCTTCGGCCCCTTCGGCTTCCTGTGGCGCCGCTGCGGCGCCTTCTTCGTACGACGTTCGCTCGACGACACGCTCTACAAGGAGGTCTTCCGCGCGTACGTGGCGCACCTGGTGAAGGAGGGCGTCACGCAGGAGTTCTTCATCGAGGGCGGCCGCTCGCGAACCGGCAAGACGCTGGCGCCGCGCCTCGGGATGCTGTCCTGGGTCGTCGAGGCCTTCCTCGAGACGGCGCGCCGCGACCTGTTCTTCGTCCCCATCGCCATCACCTACGAGCGGCTCGTCGAGGAGGGGGCGATGGTCGAGGAGCTCGAGGGCGCCGAGAAGAAGGACGAGAGCGTGCTCGGGCTCGTCCGCGCGCGGAAGTACCTCCAGCGCCGCTTCGGAAGCGTCTTCGTGAACTTCGGTGCTCCGATCTCGCTGGCGGAGGCGCTCGGCGACCGCCGCGACCGCTTTGCCCACGAGGCCGACGAGGAGGCGGCCCGCGAGCGGCGGGAGTTCGTGGGCGTGCTCGGCAACCGGATCGCCGAGCGGATCAACTGGGCGATGGTTCCGGCGGCGACCGGCGTCGCCGCGAGCGCACTGCTGGGAGAGCGCTCGCGCGGGGTCTTCCGGGCGCGGCTCGTCGCACGCATGCAGCAGGTCGTCGACCTGCTGCGCCTCCAGGACGTGAGGCTCACGCCGGCCCTCGAGGCGGATCTTCCGGGCTTCGAGGACTCGATTGCCTCGATGCTGCGCGCCGGACTGATCCGCGCCTCGACGGACGCGCGCGGGGAGATCCTCTACTTCGAGGAATCGAAGCGACGGGCGCTCGATTTCTACCGCAACTCGATCGTGCAGTTCCTCGCGGCGCCGAGCTTCCTGGCCCGCGCCGTCCTGCGCGGGGGCGATCCCGCGGCCTTGCGCGCCGAGCTCGTGGGCTGGCTCGACCTCTTCTACGCCGAGTTCTTCGCACCGCGAGGGGAGGTGATGGCCGCGCACCTCGACGCCTTCCTCGACCACTTCGAGCGCTCGGGCTGGGTCCTGCGACGCGACGGACAGGTGGTTCCCAGCGAGGCGGGGCTCTCGCCGCTGCGCTTCCTCGCCGAGCAGACGCGCGCCGTGCTCGAGGCCTACTGCGCGACCTGCTCGGCGCTGCTCGCGGCCCCGGGACGGCCGCAAGGCGGCAAGGAGCTCCAGCGCGCCGCGGAGGAGCAGTTCGCGCGCGCGGTGCTCCTCGGCGAAGCCGAGCGGCGCGAGGCCTCGAACCCCGTCACCTTTTCGAACGCCGCCGATCTGCTGCTGCGCCTCGGGATCCTGGAACGCGCCGAGATCCCCCGGCGCCGCGGCGAGGGGACCGAGTCGGGCCTTGCCAGGGGCCCCCGCTTCGACGACCTGCGCGAGCTCCGGGAGCGTCTGGCGACGGCTCTGGCGAGCGGGTAGGCTCGGCGCCCCCATGGACCCCTTCGAGAGCGTCGATTTCGGGAAGTCCGGCGGGCTGGTGACCGCGATCGCGGTGGACGACGCGAGCGGCGAGATCCTGATGGTCGCCCAGATGAACGAAGAGGCCCTGCGCCGCACCCTCGACTCGGGCGAGGTCCACTACTGGAGCCGCTCGAAGGGCCGCCTGTGGCACAAGGGCGAGGAGTCCGGCAACACGCAGGCCGTGAAGAGCGTCTGGATCGACTGCGACGGGGACGTCGTGCTGCTGCGCGTCGAGCAGCGCGGCGGAGCCGCCTGCCACACCGGCCGGCGGACCTGCTTCTTCCGCACGCTCGAGGGCGGGGGCTGGGTCACGAAGTTCGCCCCGCTCTTCGATCCGAAGCAGGTCTACCGCAAGTGATCGGCGTCTCCCGCAAGTCCCGCCGCGTGCTCCGGATCGGGCTCCCGAAGGGGAGCCTCCAGGCGACGACGCAGCGCCTCTTCACGCAGGCCGGGTTCAAGCTCCGGATTCCCGAGCGCTCCTACTACCCGGACATCGACGATCCGGAACTCGAGTGCATCCTGATCCGCGCGCAGGAGATGGCTCGCTACGTGCAGCAGGGGGTCCTCGACGCGGGCATCACCGGGATCGACTGGACGCTCGAGAACCGCGCCCGCGTCAAGGAGCTGGCCGACCTGCGCGCGCCGTGGCCGAACTACGGTCCCGTGCGCTGGGTGGTGGCCGTGAAGGAGGGATCGCGGATCCACGGTCCGAAGGACCTGGCCGGAAAGCGCATCGCGACCGAGGTGGTGAACCTGACGCGTGGCTATCTCCGCCGCCACGGCGTGCGCGCGAAGGTGGAGTTCTCGTGGGGCGCCACGGAGGTGAAGCCGCCGGTGCTCGCCGACGCGATCGTCGACGTCACCGAGACAGGGTCGAGCCTGCGGGCGAACCAGCTGCGCGTGATCGACACGGTGCTCGAGAGCACGCCGCGCTTCATCGCGAACCGCGAGGCCCATTCCGACGCCTGGAAGCGGCGCAAGATGGAGCGCGTGCTGCTGATGCTGCGCGGCTCGATCCAGGCGATCGACCGCGTCGGTCTGATGATGAACGTACCCAAGCGGCGACTCGACGCGGTGCTCGGCTTCCTGCCGGCGCTCGGCACGCCCACCATCTCGAATCTCGCCGACGAGAAGTGGGTCGCGATCAACACCGTCGTCGAAGAGTCGCTCGTGACCGAGCTCGTGCCGAAGCTCGTCGAGGCCGGTGCGCGCGCGATCGTCGAGTATCCGCTGAACAAGATCCTCGAGTGATCCGTGGCGGGGCTGCTCGGACGCCTCGCGGGGATCCCGCTCACCTGGGCCCGCATCGCCTGGTTCGGGCTCGTGGCGCCCCGCGTGAGCGAGCGAGGTCCGCTCGTCGTGCACCAGGGCGTGGTGCTCTCGGAGCGCGGCGTGCTGCTCGCGGTGCGCGGCGACCTGCGCGGGTGGGAGCTCCCGGGCGGGAACGCCCACCCCGGAGAGCCGGAGGAGGCCGCCGTCCGGCGCGAGATCCGCGAGGAGACGGGCGTCGAGGTGGAGGTCCTGGCGCAGGTCGGCGACTGGGTGCGCAGCGGCTTCCGCCCGCACGTGGCGCGCATCTGGCGCTGCCGCGCGGTGGGGGGGCGCCCCGCTCCGAGCGAGGAGACGCTGCAGGTGGCGTGGTTCGACCCGGCCGCGCTCCCCGCGACGCTCTTTCCCTGGTACCGGGAGCCGTTGGCCCAGGCGCTCGCCGGCCACCCGAGCCCGATCGAGCGCCACGAGCGCCTCGGGATCCGGGCCGTGCTCGCGGGGATGCGGATCGACCTGCGCATGCGCGTCTCCGGCGAGCCGCCGACCGCGCGCTCCTCGGGCTCGACCCCGACTCGTTCCTGATCTGACCCGAGGAGGCCCCGCATGCGACTCTCCTGCGCCCTGGTTCCCCGCCCCGGCGTCGCCGACCTCGCGGCGCGAGCCGAGCGCCTCGGCTACTCGCGCGTCTGGCTCGCCGACTCGCCGGCCCTCTACGGCGACGTGTGGATCGCCGTCGCCGAGGCGGCGGGCGCCACCTCGCGCATCGGGCTCGGGACGAGCGTGCTGATCCCGAGCCTGCGACACGTCGTGGTGACGGCCGCCGCGATCGCTCACGTGGAGGCGCTGGCTCCGGGCCGCCTGCGCGTCGCCTTCGGCACGGGCTTCACGGGCCGCCGCATGCTGGGCCAGCGCGCTCTCTCGCTACGAGCGCTCGAGACCACCGTGCGTCAGCTCCGCGGACTCCTGCGCGGAGACGAGGTAGAGGTCGACGGGGCGATGACGCGCCTGATGCACCCGGAGGGCGTCGTCGCGAGCCGACCGATCGCGACCCCGATCTGGATCGCGGCGAACGGCCCGCGCGGCGCAGCGCTCGCCGGAGAGATCGGCGACGGTCTGATCTGCGCCGGCGTCGTGCCGCCCGGTGCGCGCGACGCCGCCTACCTGGCCATGGGCAGCGTGCTCCGCGAGGGCGAGCCGGCGGCGTCTCCCGCGGTGCTCGAGCGCATCGGTCCGGCGATCGCCGTGGTGTGGCACGGCACCTACGAGGCGGCCGGCGCGGGCGTCGACCAGCTCCCGGGCGGCAAGGGCTGGCGCGCGGAGATCGAGCGCTTCCCCGAACGCACGCGCCATCTGTACGTGCACGAGGGCCACCTCGTGGAGCTCACCGACCGCGACCGGCGCCACCTCGCTCCCGAGCTCGCGGGCCTGACCTTCACCGGCACGCCCGCGCAGCTGCGCGAGCGCGCCGCGCAGCTCGCCGCCCAGGGCGTGGGCGAGATCGTCTACTGGCCGATCGGCCCCGACCTCCCCGGCGAGCTCGAGCGCATGGCGGCGGTCGGGATCCGCTGAAGCGCAGAGCCGGGCCGCGATCCCGGCCGGCGCCGGGCCTCCGCCCGGGGCGTGAAGCCGCGTTCGGGGTTACCCTCCTGCTCTCCCGGAGGACTCCCGCATGGCCGCGACCGACTCCCTCGCCTTCGACGCGGACAACCACTACTACGAGGCGCTCGACGCGTTCACGCGCCACCTCGATCGGCGGCTCGCGCCGCGCGCGGTGCAGTGGGCCGAGATCGACGGGCGCAGATATCACGTGATCGCGGGGCGCGTGAGCCGCGCGGTCGTGAACCCGACCTTCGACCCGGTGGCGAAGCCCGGTGTCCTCTCGAACTACTTCCGGGGCAACCCCGAGGGCAAGAGCCCGCTCGAGTACCTGCGTCAGCGCGAGCCGATCCGCGCCGAGTACCGCGACCGCGAGGCGCGCCTGCGCACCCTCGACGAGCAGGGGCTCGAGGCCGTGTGGCTCTTCCCGACGCTCGGCATGATCTACGAGGAGCTGCTCAAGCACGATCCCGTGGCGGTGGTCGCGACCTTCCGCGCCTTCAACCGCTGGCTCGACGAGGACTGGGGTTTCGCCTTCCGCGACCGGATCTTCGCGGCCCCGTACCTGACGCTCGCCGACCCCGACGAGGCGGTGCGCGAGCTCGAGTGGGCGCTGTCGCGTGGAGCCCGGGTGGTGGTGATGCGACCGGCGCCGGCGTGGACTGCCGCGGGGCCGCGCTCCCCGGCCGATCCCGTCTTCGATCCCTTCTGGGCGCGGCTCGCGGAATCCGGCGTCCCGCTCGTCGCGCACGCCGGGGATTCCGGCTACACGACCCACGGCTACGAGTCCGACGGCTTCGGCGCGAGCTTCGAGGGCTACGGACGTCCGTCGATCAAGTCGTGGAACATCGAGCGCGCGGCCCACGACTTCCTCGCGACGCTGGTCTTCCAGAAGCTCTTCGAGCGCTTCCCGAAGCTTCGCGTGGCCTCGGTCGAGAACGGCTCGGAGTTCCTGGCCGACCTCTTCCGGAAGCTGCGCTCGAGCGGGCGCCGGCATCCGGGCTACTACGCCGAGGACCCCGTCCTGACCTTCCGCCGCTGCGTCTGGATCAATCCCTTCTGGGAGGACGACGTGAAGGAGGTCGTCTCCCTGATGGGCGCGGAGCGCGTGATCTTCGGATCCGACTGGCCGCACATCGAAGGCATGCCCCGGCCGCTCGACTACGCGGCGGAGCTCGTCGGGTTCGATCCGGAGACCCGGCGGCGCATCCTGCGCGACAACACGCGCGAGCTCACCTGGGGCGCTCGCGAGCGCTAGCCCGATGAACTGCGCTCGCCTGCGGCTCGCTGCGCGGAGGCCGACTCCGGAGTCGGCCTCCTAGCGCCCCGAGCCCTGGAGGTCCGATGGACGTCTACGAGGCGCTCTACACGACCCGCGCGATGCGGCGGGTGCGGCCCGACCCGATCCCCGCCCTGGTGCAGCAGAGGATCCTCGACGCGGCGATCCGCGCCCCGAGCGGAGGCAACGCCCAGATGTGGCGCTTCCTCCTCGTCGACGATCCGGCCGTCAAGGCGCGGCTCGGCCCGATCTATCGCGCCTGCATGGCCCAGGTCTGGGAGACCGTCTACAAGCCGCGCGTCGAGGCGGCGGAGAAGGACCCGACGAGCGCCGAGTCGAAGGCCTTCCGCACGATGCGGCGGTCGGCCGACTGGACGGCCGAGAACTTCGAGCGCTATCCGCTGCTGCTCTTTGCCATGAGCCGCTTCGACACGACCGGCGGCTCGATCTTCCCCGCGGTCTGGAGCGCGATGCTCGCGGCGCGGGCCGAGGGCGTGGGCTCGGCGCTCACGAGCGTGTTCCTCTTCCGCGCGGCCGAGGTCCTGGAGGTGCTCGGAGTCCCGGCGGGCGAGGGCTGGAACTTCGCCTGCTGCGTTCCGATGGGCTACCCGCTCGGCCGCTGGGGGATAGCGCCGCGCCTGCCGGTGCACGAGGTCGCGCACCGCAACCGCTGGGGCGCACCGCTCGGCTTCGAGGTGCCGAAACCGCTCTGGCCGCGCTGATCCGCCGGCGGCGGGAAGCGGTGAAAGCGAAGGCCCCCGGTCCTGACGGGGAAACCGGGGGCCTTCAGGCTCCACACGAAAAACTCTGGCGTTTCTCTCAGCGCTGCCCCTCGCGGAGACCGCTTGCCTCCCACTCCTTGGAGAGCTGCTGGAGCTTGCGCGCGAACTCTTCGAACTCGTCGTCGAAGGAGAGGATGATCTCCGTGGTGCGCGGGATGTCGTCCGAGTTCAGGAGCCCGCGGTAACGATTCAGGTTGGCGAGGATCGCCTCGGCCACCTTGAGCGCCCGCTTCTCCGTCTTGATCAGCGGCGACTGGAGCGTGTAGACGTTGTTGCGCCCCCACAGGCTCTCGTCGCGGACGATCGCGATCTCGCGGTACACGGTGTTGATCGGGTCGAAGTTGTACTCGACCCGGACCTCCTTGAAGACGTCGGCGTTACCGGTGTAGAAGCCGCGCTCTTTCTCGACCTTCCCGAGCTGGCGACAGCGGGGGCAGTAGAAGGTGTCGCCGTGGTTGAGCAGGAACACGCCCTTCGCGTAGTCTTCGCAGTCCGTGTTCTCGCAATAGCCCACACCGCGCTTCATGCTGGCCATCCTCTCCTGGATCGCCTCCCGGGCCCAAGCCGGGGGATCATCGTCGCACCCGAGATCCCCCCGGGCCCTTGCGGGGGACCTCGCAAACCCCATGCCAGCCGCGTGCCGGTCCGGGTGTTCCCTTTGGAGCACCCGGCCTTGACCGCTGCGACTGCGGCTTCCCTGCGTGTGGGCGATGGTCGGCCGATCCGACCCCGGCGTTACGCGAAGGGGTGCCCGATGGGAACCGCACTTCCGCGAGTTGCCGATTCGCTGTCAGGTCCGCAAGAACCTTGCGGACTCGGGGGCTTGGAAACCCCTGCGCGCACACGCTTCCCCCCTGGGGGGATGGGCAAGCGGTCGCCTCCGTCCTCTCGTGTTTCAGTGCCGCGAAAACCCTAGCCGGCACGACTGGTTGGAACAATTGAGCTTATACTGCCGAGACCGCTGTCTTGTCAACGGGGATGTTCGCCCCAAGCCACTGTTTCATTGCTCGCCACCGCTCGCAAGCGACCGGGCCAGCTCGACCCTTCGGACCTCGAGGTCGATGCGCAGGAGCCACAGGTGCAGGAAGGCCGCCGCGGCTGCGAACATGCCCAGCGCAAAGGGCAGCCCCATGCCTTCGCCGAGGCTCCCGCGCCGCAGGTTCTCGGGGTGCATCGCGGCGCCCCCGAAGAGCTGGATCGCGAAGTAGTTCAGGGGGATCGCAACGGCCCCTAGCAGGCCGTACACGGCCGCGAAGCGCGCGGTGCGCTCGCTCCCGTCCGTGAAGGCGCGCAGCAGCAGATACGCGAGGTAGATGAACCACAAGAGCAGCGTCGCGGTGAGGCGCGGATCCCAGGCCCACCAGTGACCCCAGGTTCCGCGGGCCCAGATCGGGCCGCTCGCGATGTTCAGGCTGCAGAAGACGACGCCGACCTCGGCGGCGGCGAGCGCCGCCCGGTCGTAGCGCGCGTCCGAGCTCCGGAGATAGAGGGCGCCGCAGAGCGCCGTGGTGAGGAAGCCCAGGTACGCGCCGATCGCGCAGGGGACGTGCACATACAGGATCTTCTGGACCGACCCCTGCATCGAGTCCACCGGCGCCGCGACGACGGCCCACGCCCAGAGGGCCGCGATCACCAGCAGGGCTGCGCCGCTCGTGCGAATCATGCTCGCTCACTCATCGAGGACGTACTCGAAGGTCAGGAACGAGAGTATCAGATAGGTCGCGTCGGTCACGAGCAGGAGCTGGACCGGCTCGAAGGAAAGGCTCCCGCTCTCGAGCAGCTCCGCGGTCCCTCTCACCGCTCCGGAGAGAACGGGCCACAAGAGCGGCAGCACGAGCAGCGGCAGCAGGAGCTCGCGGAAGCGCGTGCGGACGGCCACGGCGGCCGAGAGGGTTCCGATCGCGCACAGGCCCGCCGAGCCGAGCGCAGCGACTCCCGCGAAGCGCCACAGCACCGGCAGCAGGTCCACCTCGAAGACGACCGCGAAGACGAGCGCGGTGACCGCCTGCACGACCGCGAGGATCACGACGTTGGCCGCCCACTTCCCGAGGAAGATCCAGCCGCGCTCCGCGGGGGCGAGCGCGAGGCCCGCGAGGGCATCGTTCTCGAGCTCGATTGCGAAGGCGCGTCCGAGCCCGAGGAGCGCTGCGAAGACGGTGGCGACCCAGAGCAGCCCGGGCGCGTTCGCGCGCGTCTGCGCGCCGGCCCCTCCCGGCAGCGCGAAGTGGAAGACCACGACCACGAGCGCGGAGAAGACCAGCATCGCGACGAGACGGTCGCGGCTGCGCCATTCGCAGAGCAGGTCCTTCCAGAGCACCGCGAGGAAGGCGTTCACGGCGCGTCCGCCGCCGCAAGCGCCCGGTCGAGGCAGAGGGCGTCGATGGCCCGGCCGTCGCTGCGGTAGACGATCCGACCGCGCGCCAGCACGATCGCCGAGTCGACGAGTCGCGCGGCCGACGCCACGTCGTGCGTCACGAGCACGAGGGTCCGCCGCTCGCTGCGGAGCGCCGCGAGGCGTTCCGCGAGCCGGGCCGCCGACCGGCGGTCGAGGCCGGTGAAGGGCTCGTCGAGCAGGACCACCGGCGGATCGTGGACGAGGCCGCGGGCGATCGCGACGCGCTGCGCCATGCCGCGCGAGAAGCTGCCGACGGGGCGGTCGGCGACTCCCGAGAGGTCCGCCTCGGCGAGCAGCCGGTCGGCGCGGGGGCCGGGATCGGGCACGTCGTGCAGGCGTCCCGCGAAGACGAGGTTCTCGCGCGCGGTGAGCGCCGGGTAGAGGAAGGTCTCGTGGCCGATCAGTCCCACCTTCGCGCGCGCCTCGCGACCGTGCGCACGCCGCCCGGCGATCTCGACGGAGCCCGCGCTCGGACGCGCGAGCCCGGCCAGCAGCCGCAAGAGCGTCGACTTGCCGGCGCCGTTCGGTCCGAGCACGGCGAGCGCCGATCCGGGCGGCACGACGAGGTCCACGCCGGCCAGTGCGACCGCCCAGCCGAAGCGCTTCTCGAGGCCGCGGGCGGCGATCGCGGGGACGCTCAACCGCCGCCGCCGGCGACCGCGAGGGCGGCTCCACAGCGGTGGCAGAAGCGGGCGTCCGGGAGGAGCTCGGCCGCGCACGCCCCGCAGGCGGGCCTCGGCGCGCCGGCTTCCGCCGGGGAAGCGCCGGCGGCGCGCGCCTGGGCCGTCCGCTGCCGACGCTGGATCAGGTCCGCCGCGCGCGTTCGCAGCTCGGAGCGCAGCTCCTCGTAGTCGGGAGCGTCGAGCTTGCCGGTCTCGAAGTCCTCCTCGAGGCTGCGCAGGGCCGCGAGCACGGCCTCGCGCTCCGTGTCGAGCGCCGCGAGGGTCGGGTCCACGCCAGGCTCGTCGCGCCGCCCGCGCAGCGGGCCGATCAGGAACGCGATGCCGGCGGCCGCGAGCGCGAGCGAGAAGCCGAGCGTCGCGAGGCGCGGGGGCGGTCGGCTCGGGGCGAGCCTCTGGAGGCGGATCGCGACGGGCTCGCCCGCCTCGATCTGGAAGCCCTCGAGGTGGAGGAAGCTGCGATCGCCGCTCTGGACGGGGCGCCGGCGGTGCAGGCGCGTCGTCTCGGCCGCGACACCCGTGTCCGCGACGAGGACGCTCACCACGCCGACGCCGCGATCGAAGCGCTGCACGAACTCGGTAGCGTCGCCGGCGACGGGAATCCGGTAGCGGAGGGCCACGGCGGAATCACCGGCGGGAATCGGGCCGCGCAACGCGAGCTCGCCCGACGGGTCGGGCTCCGCGCCCATCGCGAGCGTGCCCGGCGAGAAGCGCAGCGCCTCGGCGCCGGGCGGAAGTGCGATGCACAGCAGCGGGGCGTCCGAGCTGGCCTCGAGCGGCGCCGTCCCGGGCACGGCGAGGCGGTATTGCTGGTCCACGACGAGCGCGGCGTCGTCGAGCTCGAGCCAGCTCTGCGCCTCGCCGAGCTCGACCGTCGAGGCCGCCGCGGGCGGGAGCTCGAGGCGGAGCTCGAGCGTGGAGCCCGGCGCGAGCGGGCCGGCGGCGCTGACCGCAAAGCGGCGGCCGTCCTGCGTCTGCGCTGCGCCGGGCACGAGGGCGTCTCCGGTCGCGCGCGGCCCGCGCTCGTCGGTCAAGATCTCGAGGCGGCCCACGCCCTGGGGCAGACCCCACCGGAGCAGGGCCGCGTCGCCGACCGCGGGAAGCGAGTAGGCGAACTCGATCTCGTGGACGCCCGGATGGAGCGGGCCCCAGAACCTCACGCGGGCGCCGTCCTGCTGGATGTCCTGCGAGGCGAAGGGAACCGAGATGGGGCCCGCGTCCGGCGGAAGCTCGAGCTCGAGGAGCGGCTGCGCTCCCTCGCGCTGCGACTCCGGAACGAACACGACCCGGTCGGAGGGATTGCGCAGCGCGTGGGTCTCGGCCACGCGCAGACCGCCGCAGCCCCGATCGATGCGCAGGCGCGCCGAGGACCGCTCGATCCCGCTCGCATCTGCGACCGGGAGCGCGATGCGCACCTCGACCTCGTGCACGCTCTCGCCGGGCTCGAAGGCCACGCGGGTCCCGAAGGGGAGGCCCTCGGCGCGCACGCCGATGAGGTACACGACCCCGGGCGCGTTCGAGATCCCCTCGAAGGCGAAGCGACCGGAGGCATCCGACCGGGTGCGCCCGAGGCCCGGCGTCCCGTCCGCGGGCGCGGCGTACAGGACCACGGGAAGGTCCGCGACCGCGCCGCCGCCCTCGTGCACGATGCGCCCGCGCAGCGTCGCGGGACCCTCCGGCAGCCGCTCGGCCGCCTCCTGCGCCGATGCGCTGCCGAGCGCTCCCAACAGGCACGCGACGAGCGCCAGCCCGGCGCGCGTGCTCATGCGCCGCGCGGCTCGCGAGCGGGGCGCGGGTGCGGCCACATCACGAGCGCGCTGCCGACGACGAAGATCGCCCCTCCGATCCAGATCCAGTTGACGAGCGGGTTGCGATAGACCTTGAGCGTCGCGGAGCCGTCGGGCTCGAGGGCCGTCAGGATCACGTAGAGGTCCTCGCGAAGCGTCGAGTGGACGGACGGGATCGACGCCGGCTGCTGCTCGAGCCAGTACATGCGCTTCTCGGGCGTCATCACCCCGAGCGGCTCGTCGCCCCGGTAGAGCGCGAGCCTCGCGACCGCGCCGCCATAGTGCTGGGCCGGGATCGGTCGCGCCGTGAGGTAGCGCAGGGTGTAGTCGTGGATCCGCACCTCGCTCCCGGGGCGCACGTTCTCGAGGCGCTCCTCATTCAGCACCGAGCCCGCCATTCCCATCAGCACGAAGACGAAGCCGAGGTGCACGATGTAGCCGCCGTAGCGCTGCTGGTTCTTGCGCAGGAGCGCGAGGAAGGCCTGGCCGGCGTTCTCCCCCCCCTTGCGCACGCGACCGCGGATCGCCCGGGCGTATTCCTGCACGATCGTCGCGATCACGAACGCGCCGAGGCTCCACACCACGAGCCCGTAGAGCTCGACTGCGCCTCCGAGCAGGACGCCGAGCGCTGCCGCCACCGCGACGCCGACCGCTGCCGGCCACAGGAACTGCCGGCGCAGCGCCGCCGGCGTGGCTCGCCGCCACGCGACGAGCGGGCCCACGCCGGTCAAGAGCAGCAGGAAGATCGCGAGCGGCCCCGCCAGCGTGTTGAAGAAGCGCGGCCCTACGGCGACGCGCTCGCCCGTCACCGCTTCGGAGAAGACCGGGAAGAGCGTCCCCCAGAAGATGACCATCAGGATCGCGATGAAGACCCAGTTGTTGAGCAGGAAGCCCGCCTCGCGCGAGAGCATCGACTCGAGGCGCTGGGGGCTCTTGATCTCGCCGCGCCGCAGCCAGAGCGCGCCGAGGAAGACGGCCGCCGTGACGACGACGTAGCCGAGGAAGACGCTGGTGAAGAGCGGCGTCTGCGCGAAGGCGTGGACGGACTGCACGACGCCGCTGCGCGTCAGGAAGGTGCCGAAGAGGCACAGCGTGTAGGTGAGGCCGATCAGGAGCAGGTTCCATGCCTTCAGCATGTTCCGCTTCTCCTGGATCATCACCGAGTGGAGGTACGCCGTCGCCGGAAGCCACGGCATGAAGGACGCGTTCTCCACGGGGTCCCAGGCCCAGTAGCCGCCCCAGCCGAGCACCTCGTAGGCCCAGCGCCCGCCGAGCATGACCCCGATCGAGAGCGCGAGCCACGGGAAGAGCGTCCAGCGCCGCGTGCTGCGGAACCAGCTGGTGCCGAGCTCGCGGGTCACGAGCGCCGCGAAGGCGAAGGCGAAGGGGACCACGAAGCCGACGAGTCCGGTGTAGAGCATCAGCGGGTGGATCATCATCACCGGGTGTTGGAGCAGCGGGTTGAGCCCGTTCCCGTCCGACGGCGGCTGGGCCATGGGGATCCGCTCGAAGGGGTCCGTGATGAAGTTCAGCAGCACCAGGAAGAAGCTGGCGTTCGCGAGCAGCACCGCGACGACCCACGGCATCAGGGTCCGGTTCTGGTGGCGCTGCGACCACACGCACGCGGTCGCATAGGCGAGGAGCATCCACAGCCAGAGGAGGAGCGATCCGGCCTGGCCTCCCCAGAGGGCGGCCAGCCGGTAGGGCATCGCCATGCTGCGCGCCGAGTGCGCGGCGACGTAGCCGATCGAGAAGTCGCCGGTCGCGAAGGCGTGGAAGAGCAGCGCCATCGCGAGCGTCGCGCAGGCGAAGACGAGGCCCACGGCCCGCTCGGCGACGCGCGTCCACTCCGCCCTCCGCCTCGAGCCCGCATAGACGGCGGCGCCGAAGCCGAAGAGCGCGATGGCGAGTGCGAAGCGAAGCGCGTGGGCGCCGAGGTCGGCCATGGGGGTCTCCGCCCGGGAGGGCTGCTAGGCGCCGGGCCCTTCGCCCGGAGCCGCTTCGAACTTCGACGGGCACTTCGCGAGCACCTTGTCGGCGTGGAAGGGCCCGCCGGCGCTCGCGAGGCGACCTTCGACCACGACCTCCGCTCCGTCCTTGAAGAGGTCCGGGGTCTCGAGGCTCCAGAAGACCACGTCGAGCGGCAGCCCGGGCGGGCCGCCGGCGTGCGGAGGGTCGTTCACGACGCGGAAGCGCACCTGCTTCGCCGGCACGTCGCGTTCGATCGAGCCGGGAGCGACGTAGCCGTGCACGCGAGCGTCGCGCCCGGCGAGCTCCGGGGCGCGCGTCTGGAACTCGGCGAGGTGCTGGAAGTAGGCGAACGAGGCGCCGCCCTCGAGGTTCGTGACCGCGTACCAACCCACGAGGATCGCGACGAGCGTCGCCCCGCCGGCGATCTGGAAGCCCTTCGTCACGGCGCCGGAGTGTATCGGTTTCCCCCGGGGACACAAACCGCGCGAGCCTGGAAAGTGATCGAAATTCCAGTCGGTTGCGCGTCCGGCGCGGTTGACACCCCCGAGCCGCGCGGCTAACCGACCCGGATGCCGCACCGCTTCGCAGCGCGCGTGGAATCGATCCGGCCCTTCCTCGCGATGGAGGTGCTCGAGCGGGCGTTTGCGATGGAGCGCGAGGGGGCGCGCGTGATCCACCTCGAGGTGGGCGAACCGGACTTCCCGGCGCCCTCGGCGGCGGTCGCCGCCTGTGTGCGCGCGCTCGAGCAGGGCGAGACCCATTACACGGATAGCCGCGGGCTCCTCGAGCTGCGCGAGGCGATTGCGAGCGACCACGCCCGGCGCTTCGGCGTGTCGGTCGAGCCCGGGAACGTGATCGTGACGGGCGGCACCTCCGCGGCGATGCTGCTCGTCTTCTCGCTGCTCGTCGACCCGGGTGACGAGGTAATCCTCGGTGCGCCGCACTATCCCTGCTACCCGAACGTCGTCCGGCTGCTCGGGGGTGTTCCCGTCACGGTCCCGACGCGCGCAGAGGAGGGGTGGCGCCTCGACGTCGACGTCGTGCGACGGGCGATCGGGCCTCGGACGCGGGCCATCGTCGTGAGCTCTCCCGCGAACCCGACCGGCGCGGTCCAGGACCGCGCGACGGTCGCCGGGCTGGCCTCGCTCGGGCTGCCGCTCGTCTCGGACGAGATCTACGACGGGCTCGTCTACGGCGACGCGCGCGTGACCTCTGCGCTCGAGGTGAGCGAGGACGCGTACGTCCTCGACGGCTTCTCGAAGCGCTACGCGATGACCGGCTTCCGGCTCGGCTACGCGATCGTGCCGAAGCCCGCGCTGCGCCCGCTCCAGGTGATGCAGCAGAACCTCTTCATCTCGACGAACCACTTCGTGCAGCGCGCGGGGATCGCGGCGCTGCGCGAGGGCGGGCCGCACGTCGCCCTGATGCGCGAGGCCTACGCGCGCCGGCGCGATCTGCTCGTGGACGGTCTGCGCCGGCTGGGCTTCCGGGTGCCGGTCGTTCCAGAAGGGGCCTTCTACGTCTTCGCCGACGCGCGCGCCTTCGGCTCCGACTCGCTCGCGCTGGCCTTCGAGATCCTCGAGCGGGCGCACGTCGGGACGACCCCCGGGATCGACTTCGGGGCGGAAGGGGAGGGCTTCCTCCGCTTCTGCTACGCCGCCTCCGAGGAGTCGCTGCGCGAGGCGCTCGCGAGGCTCGCCGACGTCCTGCCCTCGCTCTCCGCGCGGCGAGCCGCAAGCGAAGCGCGCAGCGAGCCGAAGGCGAGCGAAGTTCATCAGGCCAGCGAGCGGGGTTGATCGGTGAGAGTCCTCCACGCCGAGCTCCTCACCGTGGCCTCGAGCCCGCGCGAGTTTCCGCGCGCGGAGCTTCCCGAGGTCGCCATCCTCGGCCGCTCGAACGTCGGGAAGTCGAGTCTGCTCAACAAGCTCGTCCACCGCAAGCAGCTCGCGCGCACGAGCACGACCCCCGGCAAGACGCGCCTCGTGCACTGGTACCGGGTCGAGCGCTCGGCCGGCTCCCTGTGTCTCGTCGACCTCCCCGGCTACGGCTACGCAAAGGTGGGTCAGGACGAGCGCCGGCGCTGGAAGCGCCTCGTCGAGGCCTACCTCGAGGGCCGGAACCGGCTGCGCGCGGCGGTGCTGCTCCAGGACGTGCGGCGCGACGTGTCGGACGACGAACGGCTGCTGCTCGCGTGGCTCGCGGAGCGGCGCATCCCCGCCCTCGTGGCCCTCACCAAGGCCGACAAGCTCGGCCTCGGCCTGCGCGCCGCCCGCGCCCGCGAGCTCGCCGCCCAGCTCGGTCTCGCGCGCGAGCGCGTCATCGTGACCAGCGCCGAGCGCGGCCTCGGCATTGCCGAGCTCTGGCGCGCGATCGACGCGGAGCTCGGCTAACTGCGAGTCCTCCCCCGCGCACCCGTTTGCGGCCGTGGGCGAGGGTTCCGGAGCCGACAACACGAGCTCCGTCGCGGAGCCCTGGCTCGCGCACCCGTTTGGGGATTCTTGTTGCGGGAGCGCGCCGAGATCGGCGACGGCCGGCTAGGCCCTTTCGATTGTCCTCAGCGCGCCGGCTCGCTCAGGCGGAGCCCCGTGAAGTACTCGCGGTAGAAACCGCGATCTCGCGTGAGGAGCGCGTCCGCCTGCAAGCGCGCATGCGCGCCGACCAGGAAGTCGGCCACCACCCGAGCGGGCGATCCTCGCGCCCGGTCTCGATGGCGCCGCCAGAGGGTCCCGGCGAGGGTCGCGGATGCTGGGACGAGCGGATCGAAAGTGATGCCGAGTGTGTGGAGCGACGCCCGAAAGGCTTCGTCGCTCGGGAAGTGCGCGCGCACCTCGGCCCAGACGACCTCGCAGGTAAGGAGCCCTCCCGCGCGATAGGCGGAGCGCAGCGCCTCCCGCGAGGCCTCGCCGTGCTCGGGATCCGCGCCCAGCACGTCGAGCAGGACCGACGTGTCGACGGCGGTCCTCAAGCGCCAGAGCGCCGCTTCGCCGGACGCCGCTGCGCGCGCCGGCGAGACAACCCGAGCGCCGGGCCTCGCAGCTCCTCGAGGATGCGATCGACCGGGCGCCCGAGATCGAGGATGCCGTAGACGCGATCGACCGGGTCCGCGCCCTCGCCTCCCTTGCGCAGCACGACCTCCGCGTCACGCACGACGAACTCGACCTCCGTGCCCGGTACGAGCCCCAGCCGCTGGCGCACGCCGAGCGGCACGGTGATCTGACCCTTGGAGGAGATGCGCCCCATCGCGGTAAAACTAGTGCCGCTTTACCCATAAAGTCAAGCCCGGCGGCGGTCCGCTCAGAGCCTGTGGAGGGTCGATTTGCCGTGACCTGAGGTGGTGATCGAGTCGATCGCGGGGGCGCGCACGAGAGCCGCCCGCAGCGCGTTCCCGACCCGCTCGGCGGAAGGCCAGTGCGCAGGCGCGCAGCGCACTCCGCGCGGGATCCCGCTCCGCGTCTCGGTCCAGCGTGCGTGCCTCGCGCGGAGGAGGCCGTCAGCATGCACCAGCGGAGTCCCGCGAGGGTATGACCGCCGTCATAGGGTCGACGGCGGACCTCTCCTAGCTTCGTTCCGGGCTCGCGAGAAACGAGCGGGAAGGGGAAAGCAAGGCGATGGCCTTCGCATCGCGTCGGGCGGCGGAAAGCGTCGGGAGTACCGCCGACGCCGCCTTCGCCAGCGACGAGGACGGGCGCATCGTCGCCTGCAACGGCGCTGCCGAGCGCCTGCTGGGCGTCGCGAGCGGCTGCGTCCTCGGCCGCAGCTGTCACCAGGTCGTGTCCGGCCTGGACGTCTTCGGTAACCAGTTCTGCCGCCCCGATTGTGTGCCGCGCGAGACGGTGCGCAGGCGGCAGCCGCTGCGCGGCTTCGAGCTCGACGTGAAGCGGGCCTCCGGCGAGTTCGTGCGCGTCGGCGTCTCCTGCCTGGCGATACGGGAAGAGGGTTCGTCGCGCTATTCGCTTGTGCACCTGTTGCGACCCTCCGAGGGCGCCGACTCCGACTGCCTCGAGGGGATGCGCATTGGCGCGCGCCGCTGCGGTGAGAGCTCGGTTCCGGAGGTGGCGGCTCGCGCCGAGGCAGGGGCAGGCCCGGTTCTCACCGCGCGCGAGACGCAGGTCCTGCGCCTGCTCGCGGGGGGCCGCAACCCACGAGAGATCACGGCGGAGCTCGGCATCAGCCTCGACACCGTGAGGACCCACATCCGGAACCTGCTCCGCAAGCTGGGGGTCCACGGTGTAACCCAGGCCGTGACCCACGCCCTCCGCCGCCGACTCGTCTGAGTCATGCTCGTCAATTTCGGGTAGTCGGCTACCCAGGATTCGGTATTGCCGCTCCGTTCCCTCGGCATAGCATTGATTAGTCAACGAAGGGAGGGATGCAGCGATGGAGTGGGGGCACGTGTTCTTCTCCCTGTTCTTCTGGTTAGGTCTGGGGGTTCTGTTCGCGGCGACAGTGGTCCTGCGTTTCGCGGCCAAGATCCCGGACAGGTCCGACGCGGGCCGGGTAGCCGCCCCGGGCGCCGGATCCGCAAAGCTCGTCCACACCATCCGGCAGGGCCGGGTGCGGCTGTCGATCTGGACGAGTGGGGCCCGCGAGCGCATGGCGGCCCGGCACCACGTGTGCGTCGACCAGCGCGGACCCCACTGTGGCGACTGCATCGACTGCGTGAACCAGGCCCTTCGCTGGATCCGCGAGCACGAAGCGATCACCTGAGCTGGCTGCCCTTGCGGATTCCGCTTCAGGGCGACGCGTCGAGCTCGCGATCCAGCGCGGTGAGCAGCTGCTCCTCCGCCGCCTCGTGCTCCTCGAAGGCCCTTGCCAGCGACTCGAAGGACTGGCGCGCTGCGCTCAGCTCTCCGCCGTCCAGCAGCGAGCGGACGTCTTCCAGCCGGGCGCGGAAGCCATCGTGACCGTCGCTGATCGCGCGAAGGCGCTCTTTCAGCTCCGGTCGCAGGGAGCCAATGGCCGGGTAATACAGCCGGTCTTCCTGCTCGAAGTGCACGTCGAAGGCCCCGGCGAGGCGTTCCAACGTGCCGGCCGCCGCGTGCCGGTCGTGGAACGAAGCCCGCACTTCGGCGAGAATCGCGTTCAAGTCCCGGTGTTCGACGAAGAGGTCGTTTCCCACACGGCTCCCCGTTTCGCGCTTCGTGCCGGGTCTCGTCCCGGACCGTCTCTCGGCAGGCATCTCGGTCTTCTTGCGTTCCAGTCAACGCCCGAATCCCCCGCTCGGGTATGATCGGGATCATACCGGGGCGCGCGGGCGCGGGCAGGAGTCTCCGCGATCGAGATCGAAGAGGCAGAGTTCTTTCGGGTCCTCTCCGCGGGGCAGCTGGCGCGGGCAAAGGTGCTCCTCAACGAGAAGCATTTCGAGCGCCAGCGCATCCTCTACTTCGAGGGCAGCGATGCCGACCGCATCTGGGTGGTTCGCGAAGGCGAGGTCCGCCTATTCAAGAGCTCTGGGAAGGGACACATCATCACGCTCGACGTGTTGGGCCCCGCCGAGATCTTCGGCGCCCTCTCGGGGCTGGAGCGGGAGGTCTATCCGGCCAACGCGGAAGCCGTGAAGAAGGGCAGCGCCTGGTGGCTGCCCCGCTCCTTCTTCCTGAAGCTCCTGGGGGAGAATCCGCAGCTCCCCCTCGAGATCCTCCAGATCGTCTCGCGGCGCCTGCGCGACGCGCACGAACGACTGCGCTCCTTCGCCCAGGATCCGGCGCCGGCCCGGTTGGCGCGGGCGCTGCTGCGCGCCGCACCGACGGGCGAGGCCCACGTTACGCGGCGCGCCCTCGCCGAGGCCGCGGGTACCACGGTAGAGACCGCCATCCGCGCGCTGCGTCGCTTCGAGCGCGCGGGCCTGGTACGGGGCAAGGTCGGATGTCTGGAGGTGGTGGACGAGGCGGGCCTGCGCAGGATCGCCGGCGAGTCCTCGAGCTGAAGGCGCGCACGAGGTCGAGCTCGGGCCGCAGCTCGTCGAGTGGTGCGATCGTGCGAGAGCAAGCTCAGCTCGAGGGCTTGCGCCTTCGGGGGGCCTTCGGGCCCGGCTCGATCACGTGCTCACGCCGGGGCTGGCGCTCGGGCGGTGCCTGGCTGTAGTCGCCGAAGGGGCCGTCGCGGCGCCGGATCGCCTCACCCACGCCCTGCGTCCGGGCCACCTCGACGAAGTCGAGACCCTCGGGCGTGTTGCGCATGAGGCCGTCCAGGATCGGGCCCAGGATCTGGGTCCCGTGCAGGCCCATGCTCTCGTAGGCCTGGTTCACGATCAGCTTCATGGCGGCGAGCTGCGAGAGCGGGATGCGCGCCAGCGCCTCGGCCTCGGCGCGCACCGCGTCGGCGAGGTCGTCGAAGGGGACGGCCCGGTTCACGAGCCCGATCGCGGCGGCCTCGCGGCCCGAGAGATCCCGCCCCGAGAGCGCGAACTCCTTCGCGCGCGTGAGGCCGAGGCGGTAGAGCCACATCCCCGTGAGGTAGCAGCCCCAGGCGCGCGAATAGGGCGTCCCGATCCGAGCGTCCTCCGAGACGATCACGAGGTCCGCGCACAGGGCCAGGTCGGAGCCGCCGCCCACGCACCAGCCGTGGACCTGGGCGATCACCGGCTTGGGGCTCCGCCACAGGCTCATGAACTTCGGCACCGGACCCGTGAACGGACTCGTCATGTGGATCAGGTCCCGGCCGGGATCCCAGCGGCCGTCGGTTGAGACGGCGGAATCCCAGTGGGCGAGCCCGCCCGAGAAGTCGAAGCCGCCGCAGAAGCCCCGGCCGGCGCCGCGCAGGACCAGGACGCGGACCTCGGGATCGCGGTTCGCGGCGGCGACCGCCTGCTCCAGCTCGTCGGGCATGGGCGGAACGATCGTGTTGAGGCGCTCGGGTCGGTTGAGCGTGAGGGTCGCGATCCTTCCCTGGGCGTCGTAGAGCAGCGTCTCGAATTCCATCGGGAATCTCCTTCGCGGCGTCTCGGGGGAGTATCATCGTATGCGTCATGGAGCTCGAGGGGAAGACGGCGCTCGTCACCGGGGCGGCCCGCGGGATCGGCCGCGCGATCGCCCTCACGCTGGCCGAGGCCGGCGCGAACGTGGCCGTGGCGGACGTCGACGAGGCCGTCCGCGAGACCGCGGCGGGCGTCGGGGAGCGCGGCCGGGGGGCCGGCTGGGCCGTCTTCGACGTGGCCTCGCGCGAGGCGGTGCGCGAGGGCATGGCGCACCTGCGCGTCGCTCTCGGCGACTTCGACGTCGTGGTGAGCAACGCGGGCATCGTGAGTCACATCGCGCCGCTCCTTGAGATGACGCCCGAGGGCTGGGAGCGGGAGCTCGCCGTCAACCTGAGCGGCGCCTTCCACACGATCCAGGCCGTGCTGCCGGCCATGGTCGCGAAGAGCTGGGGCCGCATCGTCGTGATCTCGTCGGGCGCCGCGCGCAGCGGGCTCTACCGCCAGGCGGCCTATGCCGCCAGCAAGGCAGGCCTGCTCGGCCTGGTGAAGACCGTGACGCTCGAGCACGCCCGCCACGGCGTCACCTGCAACGCGATCCTGCCCGGCCTGATCGAGACCGAGAACGTGAGGCGCATGCCTGCCGAGATCCGCGAGGCCACCATCGCGCGCACTCCCGCCCGCCGGCTCGGAGCCATGGACGAGGTGGCGCGCCTCGTCGCCTTCCTGGCCTCGGACTCGGCGGGCTTCGTGAACGGCGCCGAGATCCCGATCGACGGCGGGCTCGGCCTCGGTGCCATCTCCCTCGGCAGCCGCAAGGAGATGGGCCGGTCCGCGCGGCCGGGAACGTGACCCGAGCATCGGGTCACGCGACGCCGCGGGAGGTCCTGTGAAGCGGGAGCGCCGCTAGCGACGGCCCGGCCGCCGCGGTGCCTCGTGAAGAGAGGAAGAGGACGCCATGGACGAGCGACGCACCGAGTCGGGGATCCCGCTCGAGGCCGTGTACGGGCCCGCCGATCGCACGGACGCGGATTACGCGAGCCGCCTCGGCGACCCCGGCCAGTATCCCTACACGCGCGGCGTCCGACCGCCCTCGGGACGGCGCGGCGGCTGGATCCAGCGCGAGCTCTCCGGCGAGGGAGACCCGAAGCGCTCGAACGCCCAGTTCCTCTATCTGCTGTCGAAGGGCCAGACGGGCCTCGACGTGATCGGCGACACGCCCACCGTGGCCTGCCTCGACCCCGATCATCCCTTCGCGCGCCACGCGGTCGGCACCCAGGGCGTCTCGGTCTGCCGCCTCCAGGACTACCGCGAGCTCTACGCCGGCCTGCCGCTCGACCGCGTCACGCTCTCCCACTCGCTGCCGGCCCTCTTCGCGGTGGCCGGGCTCCACTGCGTGGCCCGCGAGCGCGGCATCCCGCCCGCGGCCCTGCGCGGCTCGGTGATCCAGGCGCCCTACTATTGTGAGGACACCGGCTACGCGACGCAGCTCCCCTTCGAGCTGCGCGTGCGCATGGCGGTGGACTCGATCGCCTTCTGCGCGAGCGAGATGCCGAAGTTCCACGCCTTCCTGGAGGATACCTACTACATCAGCGACGGCGGGCTCGACGCGATCGAGGAGATGGCGCTCGGCTTCGTCGAGATCCGTGGGCTCGTACGCGAGCTCCTGGCGCGCGGCGTGGAGGTGGACCGCTTCGCGCCCCGGATCGGCATTCTCGTCAACTGCCGCATGGACCTCTTCGAGGAGATCGCGAAGATCCGCGCGACGCGGCGCCTCTTCGCGCGCATGATGCGCGACGAGTTCGGCGCCCGCGATCCCCGCTCGCTGGCCGTGAACGTGACCGCCCACACCTCGGGCATGGCGCTCACGGCCCAGCAGCCCGTGAACAACGTCGTACGCGGCGCGCTCCAGGCCCTGGCCCTGGCACTGTCCGGCGTGCAGGCCATGGAGGTGTCGGCCTTTGACGAGGCCTTCCGCACGCCGAGCCCCCAGGCCCACGAGGTGGGGCTGCGCACGCAGCAGATCATCCACCTCGAATCGAACGTGACCCAGGTGGCCGACCCGCTCGGCGGCTCGTACTTCCTGGAGGCGCTGACCGACGAGATCGAGCGGCGCATCCGCGCGATGGTCGGGCAGATCGAGGCGCTCGGGGAGCCCGCAGAGGTCTCGGAGAGCGGCTGGTTCCGGCGCCTCTTCCAGAACGCCATGGAGCGCCACGCCCGGGCCCTGGCCAAGGGCTCGCTCCCCAAGGTCGGCGTGAACTGCCACGTCGTTCCCGAGGAGGAGGACACGCTGCTGCGCGAGGTGGCGGAGCGCAAGACCGATCCCTACCGCGAGCGGATCGACGCGATCCACCTGCACCGCGCGCAGCGCGACGCGGGGGGCGCGCGCGCGAGCCTCGAGGCGCTCCGGGCCCAGGCGGAGGACCGCCGCGCGAACCTGACGCCCGCCGTCATCGCCGCCTTCGAGGCCGGCGCGACGATGGGCGAGATGGCCGGCACCCTGCGTCTGGCCTACGGGCGGCCCGCCGACCCCTGGCTCGAGGGGCGCCTCGGGCGGGCCGCGAGCGCATGAGGCCCGTCAAGGTCCTGCTCGGCCTGCTCGGCATGGACCAGCACGAGGTGGGCGCCGTGGCGGTGGCGCGCACACTGCGCGACGCCGGCATGGAGGTCGTGTACCTCGGCCGCTTCAATCTGCCGGCCGACATCGCCGAGGCCGCCGTCCAGGAGGGCCCCGACGTGATCGGCTTGAGCTGCCACTCCTGGGAGTACCTCTACTACCTGGAAGAGCTCTTCGCGCGGCTCGCGGAGCAAGGCGTCAGCGTTCCGGTCGTGGTGGGCGGCTCGGTGGTTACGCCGGGCGACGCGCGCGCGATCCGCGCAAAGGGCGTCGCGGCCACCTTCGGCCCCGGCGCCGATCCCGACGAGATCGTGCGGACCATCGAAGGTCTGGCGGGCCGCTAGGAGGCCGACTCTCGAGTCGGCCTCCGCGCAGCGAGGCGGAGCCGAGCGAAGCTCATTGGGCTAGGTGTCAGATCCAAGAGCGTTGGTCACCTGGAGAGGGCCTCGGAGAGAATGGGGTTGCACGACTCCAAACCGCCACCGCGGCGGGCGAGGAGCTCGCCCGTCGCCACGTCGCGCTGGCCGCGCGGCGGCGAGGCGATGAGCGGCCCGCAGCCCCCTTCACACGGGCGCCTTTGCTGCCGTCTAGCCCGGGGCTACGAGACGCGCTCGAGGAGGTGGATCCCGCAGGCGCTGCCGAGGCCGATCACGTGGGTGAGGCTCGACGAGGTCGAGGTCTTCGGGGCCGACCCCGGCCATCTCGTAGGCCTTCTTCGCGGCCTGCCGGGTGCAGGTGTTCACGTCCGGCATCACGAGGTCGCGCTCGGTGTAGGGATCGCTCGTCAGCACCGAGGCCGCGACGCGCACCGCGCGGCCCATGCCGAGCTGCCGCGCCTTGCGCTCGCTGGCGAGGACCGCCGCCGCCGCCCCCGCCTTGCCCATCTGCTCGACGCCGCCGAGAGGCCTTCCTGCCTGGCTCCTCACCTCGGGATTTGACCGATCGGGCCTTATCGGACCTCGGAAATCCCACTTGAAAGACTATCCGCGAGCGCAGCCTTGACCTTCATGCGGCCCTCCTGTCTCCTGTGGCGGCGCAGTTTCGCACGGCGCGCGAGGGGAGGGGAGAGGTGATCCTGAGCAACACGGAGACGATCCCCGGGCGGACGATCCGGGAGTTCTACGGCGTCGTGACCGGAAGCACGGTCCGCGCGAAGCACATCGGCAAGGACATCATGGCCGGGTTGAAGAACATCGTGGGCGGCGAGCTCACGGGCTACACGGAGCTCCTCCAGGAGGCGCGGCAGGAGGCGCTCGAGCGCATGATCGCGCAGGCGAAGTCCGTCGGCGCGAACGCGGTCGTGAACGTGCGCTTCGCGACGAGCTCCATCACGCAGGGCGCTGCGGAGCTCTTCGCCTACGGCACCGCCGTCAAGGTGGAATAGTGGAGAGCTGGATCGGGCTCGGGATCCAGGTCGGGATCCCGGTCGGCCTGCTGCTCCTCGCCTACGCCGTCGGGAGCGCGGTCGAGGGGCGGCACTACCGCAGCCTCCGCGCGCGGGAGCTGCGGTCGCGGAGCTTCCCGGTGCTCACGCTGCGCGCGCCGCCCGCGGACTGGCGCATCGAGGGCATCGAGCTCGTGTCGGGCAGCGTCGTCGTGTCCCTCGACTATTTCAAGCGCTTCCTCGCGGGCCTGCGTCTCCTCGTCGGCGGCCGCATCGCGAGCTACGAGACGCTCCTCGACCGCGCGCGCCGCGAGGCCGTGCTGCGCGTGAAGGAGGACGCGTTCGCGCGGGGATGCCACGCCGTGATCAACCTTCGCCTCGAGACGGCGCGCCTGAACCGAACGCTCGGCTCAGAGGGCGGAACGGCGGGCGTCGAGATCGTGGCCTACGGCACGGCGCTCAAGCTCGCGCGGCGCTCGTTCTAGCGTGACGTTCGAGCCGCGGACGCCCCGGGAGGACGTGAACGTCTCGCCCGTGCACCCGCTCGGCGAGGCCGCGACGCTCGTCGCCGGCATCGCGCTCGTCGTCCTGCCGTTGGCGCTCGCGGTGTGGGCGGCCGTCGAGATCGGCGTGCGGTTCCTCCCCGCCGGCCTCGAGGCGCGCTGGTTTGCGGACCTCGCGCCGGACGCCGCGCTGGGCGGCGACCCGCGGCGCGAGATGGTGGAGGCGCTCGTCGGCCGTCTCGCGCGCCACTGGGAGGGGAACCCGTACGCCTTCCGTGCGGGCGTCCTGCCGGAGGACGCGCCGAACGCCTTCGCGCTCCCGGGCGGCGTGATCGTGGTGACGTCGGGCCTCCTCGACGGCGTCGGCTCGGAGAACGAGCTCGCCTTCGTGCTGGGCCACGAGCTCGGTCACTTCCGCCATCGCGACCACCTGCGCGCGCTCGGGCGCGAGGCGTTCCTCGCGGTCGTATGGGCGGCGCTCGCGACGAGCGGCGTCGGCTCGACGCTCCCGCAGACCGTGTCGTCGCTCGCGGAGCGCGGGTTCTCGCGCGACCAGGAGCGCGCGGCCGACGCGTTCGGGCTCGCGCTCCTCCACGCGGAGTACGGGCACGTCGCCGGGGCCGGCGGCTTCTTCACGCGGCTTCCCGATGCGGAGGGCGGCGTCGGCGCGCGGCTCTCCTCCTGGGTCGCGACGCACCCGATGAGCGCCGAACGGCTCGACGCGCTGCACGACACGGCGCGCGCCGCGGTCTATGCCGAGGAGGGGACGCAGACGCCGCTCCCCGCCACCTGGCGCGAGGCGGCGCAGTAGGATGGCGGTCGTGCCGCCGACCGCCGACGCCGCGCCCGCGCTCCCCGCCGCGACCACCGTGCTCCTGCGCGACTCCGACGCGGGCTGCGAGGTGCTGCTCGTGCAGCCCAGCGCGAAGCTCGCGTTCCACGGCGGCGCCTGGGTGTTCCCGGGTGGGCGCGTGGACGCTGCGGATGCGGTCGACGACGCGGAGGTGCGCGTGGACGGCGGAGAGATCCACGCGCACCGCTGGATCCGCCCGGGCGACGCGCTCCACGCGCAGCGCGCGGGCGCGCTCGAGCTCCCGCCTCCGATCTTCGTGACGCACGCGCAGCTCGCGCCGTTCGAGTGCGCGCGGAACGCGCTCGATGCGCTCTCGCGCGGGCCGGCGCCGCACTTCTTCCCGCGCATCCATCGCGTGCCGCGGGGGCTGTGCTCGCTCTACGCCGGGGATGCGGGCTCGAGTACCGGCTACGCAAGCACGGTGTGCAGCCGAGCGGGGAGGGGGCTCGGGGCAGGCGGTAAGCCGTTGGACCCCCGGGACGCCCGCTTCGGGAAGCGCATTGCCGGCAGCTAGTTGCGGACCAAACTTCACAGAGCACCTCGGGCCGCTTGAGACTGTGGGACCCAACGGGCTCTCGCTTTGGGTCTGGAGATCCGATAGGATCTAACGCGTCCTAACGCGAAAGGCAGGAACGTGGGAGCGGTCCTCCAGGTCCTCGAACGCCATGGCGTCCACGCCTCCGAAGAGGATGTCGCGCGGGCGATGGAGGTCGCGCTTGTCGAGAGCGGCTTCCAGCGCCCGTACCCTGAGCCGCACCGCGCGCTCAAGCGGGAGCAGGCCGAGCTCCTCGAGCGAGGCGGCTTCGAGCTCGACCGTCTCGAGTTCGGCCTCGAGGACCCGATCGCGCGGACAGCCTTCGAGTACGCCGTCCTTCGCGCGACGAGCCTAACAACGCACGAGGCGGCAAAGCGGCTGGGCGTGAACGACAGCCGCGTGCGTCAACGCCTTGCGGCGCGCGCGCTCTACGGGATCAAGGCAGGCGATGAGTGGCGACTGCCCGCGTTTCAGTTTGCACGAGCCGGGCTTGTACCCGGGATCGATCGCGTCTTTCCGCGGCTGCCGCAGAGCCTGAACCCCGTGGCGGTATACCGCTGGTTCCACACGTCGAACCCAGACCTCGAAGAGAGGGAAGGGCAGGGAAGGGCGCTGACTCCGCTCCAGTGGCTTCAGACAGGGAACGATCCCGACGTCGTGGTCGAACTGGCAGCGGGGCTTTGATCGACGGAACGCAAGGCCGTGGCCGATCGGCTGACGCCGCCGCCTCCGGTCGCCGCGCTGCGCGCGATCGCGCCGGAGATTCACGTCCTTCCAGCCGGCGCGGTGCTGTGGCGCATCTACTTCCGTGCGGGCCCCCATCCTTCGCGCTGGAACGGGTTCCGTTCGTTCGGGCCCACGGGTGCGCGCTTCGACCATCAGCCGCCGCCTGCGAAGCGACACCGAACGCGAGCGATCCTGTACGCGTCGGACTCAGGGCCGACGTCGCTCGCCGAGGTCTTCCAGCAGACGCGGGTGATCGATCGCTTCGCGGACTCTCCCGTGCTTGCCGCGTTCCAGCTGACGAGAGATCTCCAGATCCTCGACCTGACGGGCGCGTGGTCGACTCGCGCGGGCGCTTCGATGGCGATCAACTCGGGCTCGCGCGCGACGGCGAGAGCCTGGTCGCTCGCGATCTACGCCGCGTATCCGAACGTCCAGGGCCTCCGCTACGCCTCGTCGATGAACGCGAACCAGCCGGCGTTCGCGTTGTACGAGCGCGCGCGCTCCGCGATGCCGCGGGCCGCAGCGCTCGATCTTCCCCTCGCGATGCCGGCGCTCGCCGCGCCGCTCGCGGCGGCCGCGATCCGGTTCGGGTACTCGATGGTGTGATGCCCTTCGCGAGGTCGACGTTTCCAAGGCGCTTCCTTTGGTCTAAGCATCGCGAGACAGTTCTGGGCGAAACCCACCCTCACCGGGGGGCATAGGGATCTCTGGGTTCTTGGCAAAGTCCGATCAGCGGCGTTACGGCAGATCCGCTCCGGGGCCCCCGAGGGCGGGGGCGCACGCCGCCATTCCAGCACCGGAACGGATGCCGAGTCAAGGACCGGGTCGTGGCGGCGACCGCCCCGCGGTGGAATCCTGCGGGCCTCCGTCGGAGCGCCGACGAGGACAGGAAGGCGCCATGGGAAGGCTCGCGAACAAGGTCGCGCTCGTCACGGGCGCGGGGCAGGGCATCGGGCGCGGGATCACGCGGCGCTTCGCGTGCGAGGGAGCGCGCGTGCTCGTCGCCGAGTGGAACGAGAAGACGGGAGTGCACACGGCCGGCGCGCTCGGCGGCGAGGGGCGCTTCGTGCGCACGGACGTCGGCGACCGCGACCAGGTCTAGATCGCAGTGCAGACCGCGATCGACGCCTTCGGACGGATCGAGATCCTCGTGAACAATGCCTGGAGCGGTCCCCCGATGGGGCGCGTCGAGTGGGAGACCACGGAGGAGATGGAGTGGGCCTTCCGCATCGGCACCCTCTCGAACTTCTGGTCGATGCAGGCGGCCTTCCCGCACATGAGGCGCCAGGGGGGCGGGCGCATCATCAATCTGTGCTCGCTGAACGGCGTGAACGAGCACATTTATACTGTGCCCTACAACACTCTTCTCTTCGACGAGAGAATTGCCGGAAAACAGACCCCTTCGCGTGTACTCGCCGGGAGAAATCGAGTGCTGTGCGGTCGGTCACAAGAAGGCACGAGCAGCGAATGGAGAACTGGGACTCGTTTATCCAGGGGATGCTCGACCGCGAGCGTTGTCCTGGTGTT
>Ga0214473_10001125_pt1 | contig 36078 bp, 32 predicted proteins | sample RVTome_7_FD_203509 | JGI IMG/M metagenome (GOLD analysis project Ga0214473, IMG submission 203509) | Soil microbial communities from uranium-contaminated site in the Upper Colorado River Basin, Wyoming, United States - RVT98D197 | ecosystem: Environmental > Terrestrial > Soil > Contaminated >... | reverse complement strand
CTTTTCCAGTAGCCCTGATAGCCGTAGAGGGCCAGCTCGTAGTTATCGATGTTCTTATAGATTCGGGCCGCGATCTCGGAAGCTCCAAACCAGTCGTTCGGCTTGTCGGTATGGACGATGGCGTCCTGTCCGGCCGTGCGGCCAAGATTCGAGTTCCAATATGAGATGCGCCGGCCGTCTATAAAACGGTCCGGATCGAACTGGGGCGTAAATGCGATGTCCAGATTCGCCCAGTCGCCGAACAGACTGAGCTTGGCGGCGTCGGACGGCGATTTGAGGTATTCGCTGTCTCTACCGATAAAGAACGATTCCCAGTCCTTGGGGAACAGATCGTTGATAAAGATCAGGTCCCCCGTCCCCCAGGTCAGAATCTGCCTTCCGACCTTCAGATCCATATAGTCCGTCGGTCTGGAAAAGAGGTTCGCCTCGCGCAAATCGAAATCGGCCTGCTCCTCGACGAGATCGCCGATGAAATCGCCTTTGAATTTCAGGTCGCCCCAATCCAGGTACGAGGACAGATCGAGCTGGAGCCGATTTTCCATGATCGACATGTCTTTTTCGTATTTGTCATTTTGCAGCCGGTACCCGCCTCTGATCTCGTAGAACCCATGCGTCTCAATCGGAAGTCTGGAAAGAAACGAGTCGTTGACATCAGCGCTTTCCCCGGAAGCCCCAGCCACCGCCGTTAATGAAGAGATTATGCAAATCCCGATAACCAAGAGCAGCTTAGTAGCCATTCTGGAACGTCCTCGAATTCCTCTCAGAAGCTCCATGCCCTCTGCGGCTCGATTTACAGAGCGGCCTACCGCCCGATTAGTTGCCTGGCCTTCACTCACGTTGCCACCGACAAAAGCACGTGATAGAACGTAAGAATGTCAGAAAGTTATGCAGGGATTCTCACGTTATCCCGCAGAAATTCAGGTGCTAAATCCGCACCGTTTTTCCATACGATCGTTTCCAATATCGGGTCCACTTTGAAAGACCGAAAAACCTTTTTGTTCTTGAGTGGTCCAAATATCTCCCCTGTCAATTCGTCCTCTAAATCGACTTCTCCTTCAATGCCGTCGTTAAACTTGACCCAAATAACATAGTCATGCAAATACTTTGCCTCTTTAACATGCAGAAACATACTTCTACTCCAAAGGATTAATCGCGAACAGAGCTTTCTTCTGTTCTGCAAGTTCCCAGTCTCTCAAGAGTTCTTTCTTGTGTAGCTTACGCCAGTCCTGAATCATCTTAGTTGCCCGATTCGACATGTGTCCACTAACATTTCCGCTTCTAATTCCTACCACTATTTCCTCATCACCATACTTAGCATGAAAATGGGGCGGAGCGTGGTCCTTCCAATACATGTAAATTACAATTCCGAAAAACTTGCTTATGACTGGCACAGGTTCTTCTTTCTCGATAGGACTATTCGCCATCAAACTGGACGTTTGACATCATAGGATAAACCGTTTGCGCCACAAAGTCAATTCACTTTGCCGCAGCGTCGGCGCACTCGCTTCATCTCATGGCCTCCGTGGGTGGTCTTTGCAGGTATCTTTCCGTGAAGATATCGCCCAGGTTTATGTTGTACTTGACGTCGGCAAATTCCATCTCTGTTCTTCCGCCGGTCTTGAGATTGGAGACGACGGATTTGACCACCGTGTCAAAGCCCTGAATCTTCTCGACTTTCTGCGACTCGATGACCCGGTAGAGCTTGTTCTCCTTGTCGAAAAACTCCATCTTCATCGGGACGTACGTCTCGCGGTTTATCGCGACGTTGTAATAGCTGAACTCCACCGTATCGGGCTGCTTGGGGACATTTTTCACGATGAAGAGCTCATCCGTCGTTTGGATCAGCTCGTGCGTATCTTCCTCCAGGCTCCGGCCTGAAACATCTTCATACAGGAAGTCCGAGCCGACAAAGCTGGTCCGTTTATCCCCCGCGGCAATTCGCCTGACCAACGAAAGGGCGGGCAGGTACAACCACCGGTCATCATCCTTCTTCGGGTCGGCGTGCTTGTGAACCATATAGGTCATCTTGCGAACGTCGGCGGGCAGTTGGAAATAAACGAAATACTTCTGGTCACCATTGTCCTCGACGTCTTTCCTCAGGATATTGAACTCGCGCTGCCGTTTCTGACCCTGCTTGTCCATAATGGTCATCTTCACTTTTGCCTTGCCGTCGTCGCCCTGATAATACGCGACGACGTTGGCCTTGTTGACGATGGTTTGAACGTCCGGAATCTCCGGCCCTGAGTTTGGTTTATCCGCGGCCAAAACCGGTAGCGATAGACCAAGAACACACGCGATTTTCCATATCTGTTTCATTTTGTACCTCATTGTCATCTCTCTGCACAGGTTTGGTTTCCTACGCCAAGCTTTCTCAGTATCGTCATCATCGGACACCAGTTGCTGAAGGCTGATTGCAGAAGGTTCAGACCCACGAAGGCCGTAAAGAACAGCCAGTAGGGCGAGTGGTAGTGCGCCAGCAGAATGCTCAGCAGCACGAAGAACCCCGCAATGCCCCTCAAATATCTTTCCACCGTCATAACTCACCTCACAAGAATTGAGTTCTTTTCAGCTTCTCTTTTCCGGCGTGTCGGCCATCTTGCAGGCTTGCCGGCGCGACAGGATTCCACAAATCAGCGCCATCACAGGGATAGATAACGCGCTTGACCAGACCAGAGTGCTCCAGCCTACCACGGCAAACTGATGTACATTCAGCACCACCAGCAGGACCGCCGCCGCCGAAATAATCACACAGAATGCACAACTACAGCTTGGCCTCACCGGCTCAGCCATCACCTTAAACAATCTCTTCTCCAGCACGCGAATGATGGCAGGCAATATCAGCAGGGTCACGATCCCCGAAACCGCCTGGATGGCGCAGACAAATATTCCCACCGTCTTGTAGGGCACCAAAGGAGCCACCCAAAGCGGCAGAAATCCAATTGCAATGACAATGACGTTTCGACTGATGGCCAGCGCCGGCTCGCCAAACATCTCAGGCGAGGCCTTCTGCCATGAGCCGGCCTGTGCATAAGCGGCCTTCGCTCGCTCCAGAAAATGGATCGCAAAATCCACCGCCATCCCCAACGACAAAGCACTGAGCACCGCCACCGGCATATCGTAATCCTTGCCCATCAAGCCGATGATGCCGTAGATCGCCACTATCGTAATGGTAAGCGGGAGCATGCAAATCAGGCCCCAGAGCACTGAGCGAAAGAGAATGGCCATCATGATGAACACAATGATGAAGCTGCCCATAAACGATTGCAGCATTCCCCAGACCATCTTGTCCTGCCAGACCACGTTGATATACGTCAGGCCCGCCCATTGGTGTTTGAGCGGCACCGGCGGGGGATTGGCGGCGAAGAATTCCTCCACCGCCTTGACCACCTTTTGCATATCTTTATTGTCCCCGCTGGGCAACTGCATCCAGATCGCAGCGTGCATGGAGTCACTCGTGACCAGGTGCCAGAGGTCCTCCGGGTTGTGGCTGCTCTGAAATTGCAGCAGGCATTGCGCCACCGCCGCCGAGGTGTCGGGAATCTTGTAGTTCTCGCGCTTGCCGTCGATCAGCTCCTGGTGTACCTTCTTGACCACGTCCGCCACGGAGTTGCTTTTTCCGACCAAGCCGGTTTTTTCGAGATGCTCCTGCAGTTGGGCCATATAGCGCAGCACATCGGGACGCTTGAAGATCTTGATATTCTCTTTCTCAAGCTCGAAGAAATCGGCCACTTCATACCATAAATCGGCGTCTTTGTTCTTTGCAGCCTCGCGCTTCCGGCCGGCAAAGTCGCTCAACGTCTCAAGCAAGTTTTCCTTGCTGGGGACCTGGCCGGCCTGCTGGAGCAGTTCCGTTTCCACCTCGGGGATAACGTTCGCCGCATCGGGAAACTCCGCCTTGAGTTCCAGAAGCCTGGCGGCGAAACGTTTGCGAAGATCGTCGATGTAGCCGGTTGGAATGGCCTTTGCCTGGTTCGGATCCAGCACGAGATACGCCATGTATGTCCCGCCGAAATGCTTGTTCAGCTCGATGTCCGCCCGGCGGATGGGGTGTCTCTTGGAGAACCACTTGACGGGGTTGTCGTTGATCTGGATGCGCGTGATGCCATAGACGGCCACCGCCGTGATGGCCAGCATGACGATGAGGATTGGCTTTGCCTGTGAGTACGTCAGGCGCCCGCCCGCGCCCAGCAGTCTGCTGAGCGGACTTTGTTTTTCCGCGTGCACGTTGGCGGCGCCGAAATTCTGCAGCGAGCTTTCCTTGATCATCATGATATACGCCGGCACAAACGTTATGGTGCATGCCCACGCGATCATAATGCCAATGGCCACAAATATGCCGAACACCTGCACCGGCGGAATCGGCGTCAGGGCCAGCGAGGCAAAGCCCGCCGCCGAGGTCAGCGACGTGTACAGCATCGGCACAAAGAGAGTGCCCATGACTTCTATCGCCGTCTTTCTTCTGCCCTTTTCTTTTGTATAGAGCTCGAAAAAATCCGACAGAATGTGCACCGAATCCACCACCGAGATCGGCATCAGGAAGATGGGGATCATCGAGCTCATGATGTGCACGGGGTAGCCGAATCCAATCAGCAGCCCCATCGTCGAAATGACCGAGACCATCGCGATGATCATCGGCGAGATGACCAGTACCAGCTTGCGGAAGAACACCAGCATCAGAATAAAGATCACCAGCATGGCCAGCGGCGCCGATATGGCCATCTGCGTGAACATCTCATAGCCGAAGGTATCTTCCGCCACGGGCAGACCCGTGATGTGATATTCCTCATCACCTTTGCCAAAGGTCGCTATTTTCCCAGTAAGCGCTTTGTACACGTCGTAGCTCAAATCCTTGCTCGTCAGCGGCAGGTACAGGCAAATCGCCCTTCCATCTTCGGAGATGAGCGTTCCTTTGAGCATGGGATTCGACATGGCCTTGTCTCGTATCTCCAGCGCTTCGGCCTTTGTCGCCGGCGGCTTGGCCATGAGCCATTCAAACGTCACCACGCCCGGTCCGCCCTGGCCGATATGATCGACGGTCGAGGGAGCCAGCAGATCAACTTCAATGACGCCAGCCTCTTTATTGGGATCTTCTTCGCTCGGCCACCGCAGCGTTCTGGCGAATTCCGTCAGATCGTACAGCCTTGCCAGCGACGCGGGATTGAACACGCCGTTCGGGTCTTTGTTGTTCACGACGCCGACAACGACGATGTCGCTCAGAGCAAACCGCCCCTTGGTCTGGCTGTGGAACACCCGCACGGGCTCGTCCTCCGAGAGCATGTTCTCGGGATCGGTGTCAATTCGAATCAAAGGGATGAGCGCTCCGAGTCCCAACGTGAAGACAACCATAACGATGGTGACTAATTTGTGGTGGTCTAAAGAATACTCCGTGATCTTCTGCTTGAGGTCCATATGAACATCCCCATGTTAATACAACAGAGATTTTGTGTTTAACGCTTCAAGAGCTACCAGAATGATTGGTTAACCACATCTTAGCTACAGTTACGATTATCTGTAATGCATCTTTACTGCCGCTGTCGACCCCTTTTTCAAAATCTTCCCCGACATTACCCATTTGATTTGTCACATTGGCAAAACAAATTACCGGTTTGTGATGTGCCTGAGCGAATGCGTATAATGCCGCTGCCTCCATTTCGACAGCCAGAATCCTCTGGGCACGACAATATTCTATAGCTGCAGTAGTTTCACGAAAAGGAGCGTCGGTTGTCCAGGTTGATCCCACATGCACTGGAACAGCCGTCTTATCAAGAGAATCGACTATTATTTCAAAAAGAGCTTTATTGATTGTGCTATACTTCGAGGGTGGAAGGTAGTGATAGCTGGTACCTTCATCCCGTAATGCTTTCTCAATCAGCATGAAATAGGGTGGTTTTTTCTCAGGGTAGATCTGACCTGCTGAGGTAATACTGATCAACAGCTGACATCCTGAAGCAAACAGCTCTTCTGCCACAAGCACAGCAAACGAGGAACCAACAGCACAGCCAATAATTCCAAACTTGATCCGATCATATTCAAAGTCGTACAATTTGGTATGGTAGCAAGCCCAGTAAGGATTAAGGTAGGTCTTTTTCAAAGTGATCAAATTTTGAACAATGTCTCCGTCCGGGTCTAAAACGCAAATCTCCGGTACACTGTTATCTAAAAGTTTTTTTTGTCGTCTTGCCTCTCGCAGAAGGTTTTCAGGAACAAAAACCGACGGTTGGTCAAAATATTTATGAGATAGAATCGGGGGTGATTTAGAATCGCTCATACACAGCCTTCATCTGTTTTTCTATTGTAAAATGCCGTGTTAAACAATGCATTGGGTGACTCGTTGTTAAAATTATACCGGCTTAAAGGCCCGTACATTAGCACATACAGCCAATTTATGGCCGGTTCGCGCATTACGTACTTTTGATATAATCTCAAGAGTTTCAAAACCAACTTTTTTCATAAGTGAAAAAAATCTACTTCTGGCAGCGCACCACCAATGCACCGGAACCAGTCGTTCATGTCCATGCGAATTTCATCAGGTAAAGGCTCTTTCAAAACTATCTCACAGAAGACAGTTCTTCCACCGGGTTTTAACACTCTTAGAACTTCCTTCATTACCGCTTCTTTATCAGGCGAGAGATTGTATATACCGTTCGAGGCGACAATGTCCATCGAGTTATTATGAAGAGGAATGGCATCTGAAAGTCCGCGTTTAATTTCGACGTGTTTTGTCCCGGTTTTACTCATATTACTTATTGCTTTGTTTACCATCTCTTCCGATATGTCCAACCCATAGACTTTCCCTTTTGAGCCGACAGCTTTTGCATAAAAATATAAGTCCAACCCGGCTCCACATCCTAAATCAAGAACAACTTCTCCCTCTTTCAACTCCACAAAAGGTTGGGGGTTATTAGCGCCTGTAAAAGATTCATACATAGATTGGGGCAGCTTGTCGAGTATCGCTTTTGGATAACCTACCTTTAAGGCAAATGCCTTTCCTACAGGGAAGTTGAAGGTTGCAGTCGGCTCTTTTGCAACCTGACCGTATTTCTCCTTAACCGCTTCTTTTATCTCCTCAGGAGTTATTTCATCAAGGGATTTCTTGCTCACTTTCATACCTTCTCCTCCTTCTGCCTTATGTGCAAGACAGCATCCGAGATTATCTCTATTGCTTTCTCAATTTCTCTCTCGTTGGTCATTTTGCCTGTGGAAAAACGCAATGTTCCTTTTGCCCATTCGATAGGAATATTCATTGCCCTAAGAATATAGGATATTTCAACTCCGCCCGAATGACAGGCTGCGCCTGCGGATGCTGCCACATAATCTTTAATTTCAGAAAGAAGCATGTTTGCATCCATTGCCAAGAAGCTCAGACTCAGAGTATTTGGTAGGCGCATCTCTGGATGTCCATTGAGTTTTATGTCTCTCGATTTATCTCTCAATCCATTATGTAAGCTATCTCTCATCGCTTTCATGTGCGATATGTTCTTTTCCAAATCTCGTTTAGCAACCTCACAAGCCTTCCCAAGACCCACTATTTCCAACACATTTTCTGTACCTGCTCTTTGACCTCGCTCCTGCCCTGCCCCATGAAAGAGTTTTTTCGCTTGCGTTCCTTTTCGAATATAAAGTGCGCCGATTCCTTTAGGAGCATATAACTTATGGCCTGCTACGGATAGAAGGTCCACCCCAAGCACACTTACATCAGTAGGAATTTTGCCAACTGATTGGGCGGCGTCGGTATGCATGACAATTCCTTGTCCTTTCGCAAGCTTGGAAACCTCCTCTATTGGCTGAATAGTACCGACCTCGTTGTTGGCGTGCATAATGGTAATCAGGGTTGTTTGAGGCGTAATTGCTTTCGCAACATCAGAAACGCTTATCCGTCCAAACTCATCAACCGGCAAATATGTGACCTTAAACCCATGTTCCTCCAGAAATCTGCATACTTCTACCACTGCCGGATGCTCAATTTGCGTAGTAATAATGTGATTTCCTTTATCGCGAAAAGCAAAAGCAGCCCCTTTAATAGCATAGTTGTTTGATTCTGTTCCACCACTGGTAAAAACAATTTCATCAGGTTGACAATTCAATAAGGAGGCTACCTGTCCCCGCGCATTTTCTACAGCGTTTCTGGCTTGAATGCCATACCGATGCGAACTGGAAGGATTACCAAAATGCTTCTCCAAATAAGGCCGCATGGCCACGATAACTTCTGGATCATGGGGTGTTGTTGCGTTGTAGTCTAGATAAATTGGTTTTTTCATTTAAGAGTTTGCTTTCCGTAAATCAATGGCCTTACCATCTTACATTTTGGCGATGCCGAGAGTACAGATCGTATTTCTATATTTACATCTAACATACCCCGGACAAGTCTTAAAGCATTCCAAGAATACATACTGTTGTGTTCTTCATTGATAACAATAGTGACCTTCTTCATAAGCCTGTCCTTCACAAGAGATTCTCTACTAACATACTTATAGCAATATGACCTGCCATTGGATATGTCAACTATAACCCAAAAAATTTACGCCTCTCTAAAACATTTTGGGCCTACGTCTTGACCTTCGTAAATCTTTAAGCCCTTGTTATTCCTGTAAACAAGATATATGGGACAACCTTTGCAGGTGCGAGCATCACAACTACCGTGCCCCTTTATGATTTCCCAACATTTTACATCACAGTTATGATAGGCAGGGCATTTTTTCTGTCCACACTGTTTTATCTGCCAACAGGGCGCAGATAGGTAAAACACTCTTAAAGCGGTTATAGTCATCCCAACATCTTCGAGGTAAAATTTAATATTCTTTATAAAATGTAGATCGTTGTTGGAATACTTTCTTTTGCCGCCAATTCTTGCAGGCTTAATCAATCCAGCTTTTTCATATTCACGCAACATTCTGGCGCTGATTCCCAGAATTTCAGCAGCGACACCAATACTATACAAAGGTCTCGAGCTTTCTATGTTTAGTTCCATAAATTGGCAGTATATGATATGCCACTAAGTTTGTCAAGTTATATTTCATTAAACGCGGAGATTTTTTCCGCGCTTTCTTGCCCGCAATCGTTGTGAGTCGTCGGGCGAGAGTATGTTCTCGCGGTCGGTGTCGATCTTGATCAGAGGTATCAGCGCCCCGAGAGCGAGTGTGAAAACAACCATTGCAACGGTGACTGACTTGTAATGCTCTAAGGAGTATTCTGTGATCTTCTGCTTGAGGTCCATTTCTCATATCCCCATGACCCGGAGACCAGGTTATCAGGAAATCAGGATGCAGGATACCAGAGGACCAGGATATGAGCAAGGTCCGCTACAGCGTTTCGCAACTATCCTGGTAGTCTGATAGCCTGGTACCCACTACCTGATGCCCTGCTGTCCTGATAGCCTCAGATCGCTTCCTTCATTTTGCATTTTCACTTTTGCACTCTATTGCAGTCCGATAGGTCACATATCCCCCCGGCAGGTTCCTGACGTCGAACCCGTTCTGTTCCAAAATCCTGCACGCGATATAACTGCGAAGCCCGACGCCACAGCAGGCGTGAATAGTCCTGTCTCGCGGCAGCTCGTCCAGCTTGTTGCGGATGGCGCCGAGCGGCACATTCTTTGCATTCGGAATGCTGCCTTTGGCAAATTCAGCCGGCGTTCGGACATCCAGAATAAAATCGTCCTTTTCGAGCTCGTTGAAATGCTTCACTCTGACCGTACCGTCGAGTATATTCGCCGCGGCGTAGCCTGCTATGTTGACGGGGTCTTTCCCGCTGCCGTATGGGGGGGCGTATGCCAGATCAAGCTCCTGGAGGTCGAAAACGGTCATCCCGGCTCGAATCGCAACGGCAAGAACATCGATCCTCTTGTCAACCCCGTCGCCGCCGACAATCTGAGCCCCCAGAATCCTGCCCTGAGGTTTAGCGAAGAGCAGCTTGATGTGCATCGGTTCGGCGCCTGGATAATACGCGGCATGACTGGCCGGATGAAGATATACTTTTTCATGCTCGATGTTCGTTTTTGCCAGAGCTTTTTCACTGGCCCCGGTCATGGCCGCAGTCAAATCGAACAGCCTCAATATCGCCGTGCCCTGGGTGCCGCCGTATCGGCGTTTCCTGCCGCAGATGTTGTCCGCAACCATTCTGCCCTGTTTGTTCGCGGGCCCGGCCAGCGGAATCAACGTCGGACCCCCAAGAACAAAATCACGCACCTCGACGGCATCGCCGATTGCATAGATGTCCGGGTCACTTGTCTGCAAATACTCGTTGACCTTGATGCCGCCCTGAACGCCGATTTCCAGCCCAGCGTCTTTGGCGAGCTTCACTTCGGGCCGCACGCCGGCTGCAAGCATGGCAAAGTCGCAGCGCAGCTTACTCCCCGAACGCAAACCGACCTCAAGAGATGAGCCGTCTTGCTGAATCGAGCAGACTCCGTCGCCCAATCGCAGGGCGACGCAGTGCTCGATCAAGTGGCGGTGGAGAAACCAGGCCATTTCCCTGTCCAGTCCCGGCATGACCTGGTCGAGCACCTCAACAATCTCGACGGACAAGCCGCGAGCACACAGATTTTCGGCCATTTCCAAACCGATGTATCCGGCGCCGACAACGAGGGCATGGCGGGGATTCTGATCGCCGATGAACTCCACGATCCGGTCCATATCGGCGACGTTACGCAGCCTAAAGACTCTGTCGGAGTCAATGCCGGCAATAGCAGGTTGAACAGGCTCAGCGCCGGGTGATAAAACCAGTTGGTCGTATTTCTCAACGTACCTCCTGCCGGTCGTCAGCTCGGTCACCTCAATCTCTTTTTTCTCATGGTTGATTCCGACGACCTCACTGCCGACTCTGACGTCAACATTAAATCGCTGCTTGAATGACTCGGGGGTTTGCAGCAGCAGCTCCTCGCGGTGCTTTATCTCACCGCCAATGTAGTAGGGCAGGCCACAGTTGGCAAACGAGATGTGCTGGCCGCGCTCAAACATAATGATCTGTGCGGCTTCGTCGAGCCTGCGAAGTCTCGCCGCTGCGGAGGCGCCGCCGGCCACGCCGCCGACAATCAAAACTTTTCTTGCCATCTAATTTGACTCCCATTGTTCCATACAGTTCGCTCAGCCTTTCCTGGTCTTGTAGTGGTCATATACGCAATGCAACAGCTTGATGACGTCCTTGTTCTCTACCCGGTAGAACACTTTCGTGCCGTCCCGGCGGCAGCGCAGGACACCCTTGTCCTTCATCATGTTGAGCTGCTGACTCGTGATAGCCTGCTTTCCGCCTATGGCGTCCACGATATCGCCCACGCACATTTCCTTGTGCTCCAGCAGTTCAACGATTTGAAGCCGCACTGGGTGTGCCACCGCCTTCAAAACCTCAGCCACGCTTTCAGCTACGTTTGTATCCATTTTCAAAGCCCAGAAATATAAATATAATACTATATATCAATATTACTATGTGTAGTCAACAATGTTCGCAAGAAAAACGAAAAATTTTGGCATGGTTCAGCTTCATATGTCCAAAGGTAACACTTTTCAATCTGGTGCAATGGCCACGAACAATCATAACAGTCTATCAAAACACGAGTTGCGGCGAAAATGGCAATTTGTGGGGTGCAGAAGAGTGTTACCCTGCTCTGAACCATGCCAAAATTTTCGCATGATTGACAAGTTGAAGCTTTGCAGGGGGGATATATTGGGTTGACGCGGGTAGTCTGTCCGAGCAAAGGTCAGAGATAGCCGAGCGTCCACCTCTGCGAAACGCCAAGACGATTACACATGTTCTTAACAGGCCATCAGTTAGGTTTCATGGCATGGAATTGTAGGCAAGTTCCAGGCATGTGTCCCCAAAGGACTCATAATACGTGCATCGTCAATAATAATTTTGGGTTTTCCTACGTTTTTGTACTTGACAGAAACGAAGAGTGGAAGTTAAATTAGGATAAGACGGCAATCTGGTGGGGGGCGAAATCAAAAGGATTTGGTCAAGAAAAAGGAATGGATAAGATGAAGGATTTGTTCACCACCGGAGAAGCTGCGGAGATTTGCAAGGTAAGCCAACAGACAATTATCCGTTGCTTCGACGCCGGGCGGCTGGAGGGATTTCGCGTTCCCGGCTCAAGATTCAGGAGGATTCCGCGCCAGAGTCTTGTCAAGTTCATGCAGGAAAACAAAATCCCTCTGGAGACAATCGAGTCCGGCAAACGAAAGGTTCTTATTGTCGATGACGATGCCGAGATCGTCGAGCTGATCGTTGAGGTTCTGCGCCGGGACGGCAGGTTCGAGACCGAAACCGCATCAAGCGGCTACGAGGCCGGAATAGCCACCCAACGGTTCCGGCCCGAGCTCATACTGCTCGACTACATGCTGCCCGACGTCAACGGCAACGTCGTCTGCCAGACAATAAGAAAGAACCCCGAATTTGAGAACACCAGGATCATTATTGTAAGCGGCGTTGTCAAGCAGGATGAAATCGCCCAATTGCTCAAGTCCGGCGCTCAGGATTTCATAAGAAAGCCGTTCGACGTTGCGGAGCTCACCGGCAAGATCGCCGCGGCACTGCAAATGAAATGAGACGAGCGGGAGGGTGGCATCCTCAAGCGAAGCTTGGGGATGGTTTGGCGCGCCCCATCCCCAAAGCCTGCGGCTTTGAGGCTGCCACCCACCAACATACGAGATACGACCGACGAAGGATCAGTTATATGCCGGACAGAGAATCCGACGTCAAGATCGCTGCCCAGGGGGTAGAGCTTGCCATAGGGCGGCTCGATTCGCTTTCTACGTTTGCTTCTGTTGGGGCGCAGCTTTTCACCCGGCTTCTACAAGGCAGATTTTCCCCTTCAACACTGGCTGAGACAATCGAATCCGACCCAGCCCTGGCCGCCCAGACCCTTTCGCTCATGGCCCGGCGGGGCCTGCCCATTCCGGAAAGAGGCTTCTCACTTCGCCGGAGCCTGGACGAGCTGCCTGCCCGGGAGATTCGTGATGCACTTCTGTCCGTCAAGGTCATGCGGCCTTTCGATCTGGACAGCGGCGGTGACGAACGCAGCATCCCTTTCAGAAGGGGGCTCGTGCTCCACAGCCTTGCGGTTGCCTGCTGTGCCGAACAGCTCGCCGAGCTGACGCTGCCCAACATAGACCCGCAACTGGCCTATTACGCCGGACTGCTGCACGATATGGGCAAGCTTGCATTGCAGGAGACGATGCCGAAAGGCTTTGCGCGTCTGGTCGAAGAGGCAGAATCCGCTGGAGAATGCTCGTGTACCATCGAGCGCAAGTGCCTCGGCACGGACCACAGCGTGGTCGGCAACCATCTGGCCCAGCGGTGGCGATTGCCGAATGCCGTGACCCTTGCGGTCTGGCTTCACCACAGCGACGTTGCGGCCGTTTCACGGGAGATGCCCCAGGCCAGAATTGCAGCGATCGTGCAGTTGGCCGACTCTTTGGCGCGTCAGGTGGGCATCGGCCAATCCGGAAGTTTTGACCCACCCGAACTGTCCGAGCGCGTTCTGGCTTGCCTGGGTATGGAGATCGAGCAGGTTCAGCATATCGGCCGGAGTCTCTCGGCAACGGTCGAGCAGAAATCCAAGGTACTCGGGCTGGATTTGCCTAATTCAGTGGCGGATTACTGCCAGGCGGCCCACACCGCTGCGGCCCAGTTCGCTCGCCAACATTCCGAGTTGTCCGACGAAAACGGCCGGCTGCAAAGCGCCTCGAGCCATCTCGATTTTGCCGCCGATTTTCTGCTGAGTTTGAGTCCGGCCGCCGGTCCTGCCGAGATCGCAGAGAACTTCGCCGCACGTTGGCAGAAATTCTATCAGACCGGCACGGTGTGTCTGTATTTGACCCCGTCGGCCGGGCGAGAGGTGCTTGACGCCGTGCTGGTGGAGGGCCTTGGCGAAAGCAGGATCGTCACACTGGAGGCACCCCAGGAATCACGGGCCATACCCAGAGAGATAACAAACAAGTTTGCGGTCCTGAACGCTCGTGACCATATCGACTGGCTCACCGAGCAATCGGACGCTGACTTCGATGTGGATCGGACGAAGCTGTTGCCGCTGCTTTCCGGCGGTCGGGCCGTTGGGGCTATCGTCTTCGAGCTTCATTATCCCGGCGACGCCCAACTATTCGAGGAGAAATTCAGGATCTCCGCCTCGATTGCCGGGGTGGTGTTGGACATGGCGATGGCGCGGCAGAAACAGCAGGATTTTGCCGAGCGTTTTGTCGGGCTAATCGCCGAGCACGCCGGCGAAGCCGTGCGCGCGCAGGCGTCCCGAGCGCAGCCGAGGGACCTTCCCGAGCACGCCGCCGAACTGCCACACAGGAACGAAGAAGAACGCGCAGCCACCGTTCAAGCGGAGGACTTGTTGAATGCCCTGGCTGAGATGGCGGCCGGCGCGGCACACGAATTGAACAATCCCCTGGCCGTCATATCCGGTCGATCGCAATTGCTTGCCGAAACCCAGGATGACAAAGAGACGCGAGAAATCCTCAGGCAGATTTATGAGAACGCCCGTGAAGCTTCCGGGGTCATTGAAGACCTGATGACGTTCGCCGAGCCGCCCCAGCCCAGGGCGACCCAGACGAACGTCCGCAAGATGCTGGATGAGGCCGTACAGTTGACCGGCCGTAAGACCGGCAGGGAATATCTCGATATCAAAATCGAAGTTGCCGCGGGCGTCCGGGACGTCTTTGTCGATTCGGCTCAGATCGTCTCTGCCATCGCCAACGTGATGGCCAACGGCATCGAATCCTACAGCGCCCAGGCTGGGCCAGTAGAGGTCGTCGCCGATGCGACTGATGCGGCAGAGCGGGTGAAAATAGTCATCAATGACCACGGCTGCGGAATGGACGGCGAAACGCTCAAGAAGGCGACCCAGCCGTTTTTCTCCGCGAAACCCGCCGGGCGAAAGCGAGGAATGGGCCTGGCTTACGCCGCCCGCTTCATCCAACTGAACAAAGGTACACTGACCCTTGCCAGCGAGCCCGGCAAGGGAACCACTGCAACGATCTACCTACCCCAAAAACAAGCCTTCCAACCGGAATCTTGAAAGGGCAAATGCCGTTCTGTGGCGGTACGAAGAGAAAAATAAGAGGCGGCCTGGAAAGCCGCCCCTTATTTTCTGAAGGAGGAGGATGTGTTTCAAACCGTTCTACGATTCAACTGCGCGTTTGTTCGCAGTGGGCCCGATACTTTCCGCTGGAAAACCGCGATTCTGACCGTTCTTCCTTGACCAGCGGTTCAGAATGTCTATCATAATGCTCACTCTTGGCGTGTTTTACGCTTACAGCCAATTGGAAAGGAAAGAGCATGAAACCATCACCATCCCCGGAAAAGTCGAAAATCTCCCGACGGAATTTCCTGCAGGCAGCCGGCGGCGCCGCGGCGGGCATCTCGTTCAGCTCCAATCCGTTGCTTGCTACTGCTTCGGCCCCGAGCGCCGCGCCGACGAAGGGGCGTGCTGAGGTTCGCGGTGCGTTTATTTATCCTCCGACCGAGTCTCTACGGCAAGAGGGCTACTATAGCTGGCCGGGCTCGGGGTTCGACGCCGAAGGACGCCAAAAACAGTATACGCAACGCATCAGAAAGATCGAGCAAGACTTGGAGATGCGTATCTCAGTGGACGAAAAACCGCTCAATGATGCCCAGAGCGTAGCACGGTTTATCGACGAGGTCAAACGCTCCAAGCCCGACGGCCTGCTGCTGGTGATCTTCAAGAAAGGACATTGGGAGCATGTGAATCGCATCGTCGAGGAAACGAAAATCCCCTCAGTTGTGCTTGCCACGCTGGGAATCCTGCTCGTGGATCATATCAATCAGCTCCATCGAAAGCCCGGCGTTTACCTGATCAATTCCCTCGATAACCTGGATGCGGTTGAAGAGGGCATGAAAATGATCAGGACGGCGCGTCGGATGAGAGACGGACTGATTGCCAGCGTAGGAGGCTCGCAGGTCAGAGAGACGACGGTGCCCCACCTCGGAACACGGGTGCGAACCGTGCCGCATGCAAGGTTCTACGAGGAATTCGCGCGCACGCAGGCCACTGATGAAGTGAAGGAACTTGCCAACGCGTATCTGAGAAACGCCAAAGAGGTGGTCCAGCCGACCCAGGCGGATATCCTTGATGCGGCCAGAGCCTATTTTGCACTCAAGCGAATTGTGGGAACAGAAAATGCCGACGCGGTGATGATGGATTGTCTGCCGGGACTGAGCAAGCCGCACAAGCATTGTCCGCCCTGCATGGGCTTTATGAGCTTGAGAGACGAGGGAATACCCGCCGGCTGCCAGGCGGATCTGAACGCCACGCTGACCCTGATGCTCGTCCAGCAGCTCTTCGGCAGGCCGGGCTTTCAGCAGAATGCCTCGATGGACACCGAGAAGAATCACTATTTCGGAGCCCATTGCACCTGTCCCTCAAAGCTCGGCGGCGCCGGCGGCCCTTCCGAGCCGTACATCTTAATGAGCCACGCCGAAGCGGGCTGGGGCTGTGTCCCCAGGGTCCTCTGGCGCGCCGGGCAGGATGTCACTCTGGCGCAGTATCTTTCAGGCCAGACGCCCCGGATGCACATCTACAGCGGAACTGTTGTGGGCTGCCCGCCGATTCCACCAACCGGAGGCTGCCGGACAAACGTGGAGATGACGATCAACGAAGTGGACGACGTCTGTAACGTCAAGGGGATGCACCAGATTATATTCTACGGAAACTACGCAAAGCCGTTACGGACGTTTTGCCAGTTACACGGCATCGAGGTCGTGACTTAGAGGTCGGGGGTGTTCGGAAGTATATCGAGGCCGATCATCGTAATGTCGTCAACTTCCGAGGGTGCGAACTCCTGATTTTGAACGCGCGCGTTCAACACATCCACCATTTCGACGACCGGCAGGTCTTTGATCTGGCAGAACTCGTCGTTAAAATTGAAGCCGCCCCGGTCATCAAACTTGCCGATGAAAGGTTCGCCTCCGTCGGAATAGAGCAGCAGTTTATCGCCCGGCTGAAGCTGCACGGTCCGTTGAACGTACTCGGCCTGTTCGAAGATTCCGAGCAGGGAACCTCGTACTTCAAGCTGCTCAGGCGGCTGTCCGTGCCTGATGAGGATCGGATAGGGGTGCCCCGCGCGTGCGTATGTGAGCTGCAGCGTCCTGGTGTTCAGCAGGCAGTAACAGCACGTGGCGAACTGATAGCCTGAGAGCTTCTGTGCGGCCATCCGCACGTTCAGGTTCTTCACGACTTCGGCCGGGGAGAACACGCGGTAGTTGCTCCCCACGGTCTCTCGCATGACCAGAGCCTGCTTTAGGAAGATGGTCAACAAAGCGGCGGGCATCCCGTGGCCGACGACATCTGCAACATAAAAGCCGATGTGTTGCTCGTCGATCCGGACAATATCGTAAATGTCGCCGGAGACCCATTCGGCCGGCAGGAAAACGGTCGCCCACTGCACCTGGTCGCTGTTGGGCAGCCGCAGGGGAAGAAAGTCCTGCTGGACCAAACCGGCCAGGCGAAGCTGTTCCGTCAGGTTGTCCGCCAGCGCCTTTGTCATGTTCAATTGCTCCGCCAGCTTGTTTCTATGGACTGCATGTACCTGGCGGGGCGGAATCGCGGGCTTGACCGCCAGGTGCGAACTGCCCTTGCGGTACGCGAGATTCACGCTCACCCGTGTCCAAAGCTCATCGATGGAAATCGCCTCCGTGGTCGCGCCCAGCGAGAAGCTTGTGCTGGATGGCGCCAGGGAAAAACTCTTGACCGGCATGGTCGTCCGGCTTTTCAGCAGTATCACGCCGATGTGTTCCTTTTCGAGCGTCTCGACGATTCGGGTCAGTTGCTGATGCGCAGCCGTCGAGCCTTTGACGTCGATGATCGCGGTCCCGATCAGATCAAGGGTGTCGCGTACTTCGGAAAACTTCTCTATCGGCAAAATCCGATAAGAAAGTTTCCTGAGCTTCAGAAGCCGCTTTATCTCAGCCGGCAGCGAGCCCTGATCGGTCAGGTACAGGACGTCCGTGAAATGCCCTGACAGCTCAATAGCATTGAATGATTCTGCGCTTTCCATTCCATCCACTTTCTTCGGCCATATTATAGGACTGGGCACGAAAACCAGGCTGCAAAACGAGCACAAGTTAATTTCGGCTTGTCAGGGGCGGCACTTTGCATTTTTCTTATCTTTTTGCACGCTCGAGACATGGGCAAAATGCCCCCCAGACGGGTGGATTAGGGATTCATAGAGACGAACTGCGTATTGCGCACGTCATGTTTTCGCGCACGACGCGATACGCACGACGAATCAGCCGGCAAAGATCGCCGAGCCGATACGAAGGATGGTGGCCCCTTCCTCGACCGCAACCTCGTAGTCCGAGCTCATTCCCATGCTCAGCTCGGTGAACTGCGGCCCGACTATCTTCTCTCCGCGCATTTCGACAAACAGTTCCCGTGCCCGAACAAAACAGGAACGGACGACGTCCTTATTGTGAGTCAGCGGCGCCATGGTCATCAGACCCACGAGCCGCACGTTCGGCAGGGTCTCTATCTGCTCGGCCAGGTGGGTTGCGGCGCCGACCGGGACGCCGTATTTTTGCGGTTCGTCGGACGTGTTGACCTGCAGAAGCACTTCGGGACGCAGGTTCAGTTTCGCCCCGCCGGCGTTGATCTCCTCGGCCAGCCGAAGCGTATCCACCGAATGGATCAGAACGGTAAAGGGCAGGACCTGCCGGACCTTGTTGCGCTGCAAATGACCGATCATGTGCCAGCGGATATTCTTGGACAGGGTCGGGTCCCCATCGGGCCCCTGCAGGAACTCTTCAACCTGCGCGACGACTTTTTTCAATTGCTGGACGCGATTTTCTCCCAGGTCCGTAACGCCCGATTGGATGACCTCTTTGACTGCTTCGAGCGCGGCGGATTTGGTGACTACCACGAGCGTGACTTCGTCGGGCTCGCGTGCCGCACGCTTGCAGGCGGCGCTGATCGTTTCTCTGACGCGCTTGATTTTCTCGGAAATCTTCGCCATAGGGCAACTGTCAGAAACTCAGAATCGAGACCTTAATCCACCATGTATAAGGAATAAACTCAAGATATCAAGGTGCCGGATTTTTTGCCAGTAAAAAAACAATGGCCGGACAAATTTTGGCGGTTTTCCCTGTCAGGGGGCGGGCTTTCGCCGGGCGGCAACTTTCGCAATATTGTGCACCCTTGCGCAGGATGCACGGTGCATTAAATATTTGGGCTGTTGTGCCTTACACACTTTCGTCCGGATAAGTCGATGTTCGCAAAAAAAACGAAAAAAAGCGATTTTAAACTTGCTTTTTTCGCCTGTAACCGATATACTGATGTCGTTGAGTCGCATGGGGTGGGTGATAAACCCCTTGCAGTTGAAGGACTTTTCCAAAAACGTTAGTTATGTCTCTCGCTCTTAGTAACTGTTAGCAGAATTGATACCCATTAGGGGTTGATAGACCTCGGCGAGGCAGTGTGGTCCACCGGTCTCCCCCCCAGCCGGTCCCACCACCTCGCCCTTTTTTTGCGCTTATCTCTGTGGGGGCCGCCATGGCGGCGAACCTTCACATCGCCCATCGAATGACTCATTGGCCCCGGACCTGGACGATGACCCTTCTGCTGCGCGGACCGTCAAACTCGCAGAAAAAAATGCCCTGCCACGTTCCAAGCTGTAAGACCCCGCCCTTAATCAGGACCTGCTCGCTGCATCCGACCATAGAGCTTTTGCAGTGCGCGTCGGAGTTGCCCTCGGAATGTCGATAGCCCGAACGATGCTGGGGCAGCAACTGCTCCAACGTCAGAAGTATGTCGTGCGGGACGGACGGGTCGGCGTTTTCGTTGATGGTAATGGCCGCCGTTGTGTGGGGACAATAGACGATGACATCGCCGTCCCCGATGCCGGATTGGCCGACAATCGAGCTGACCTGGCTGGTGATATCGATCATCTGGTTGCGGCTCTTTGTGCTAATGCGAAAATCTTCCTGGATGATTTTCATGATCTATTGACTCTGTTTCCCACGTATCGCGGAACAATCTGCATCATAGCAAAACCATCGCCATGGTGAAATAACATAACAACGTGGAAACGTCTGTCAAGGCAAGCGTAATCGGGCCGGCAGCAATCTTAGGATCAAGCTTAAGTGCATGCAGCAAAGCCGGAACGCTTATGCCAAACAAGCACGCCGCACACAGCGACAGCAGAATGCCCAAGCCGATCGCCAGTGCGATTAATGGGGCTCCGCGCCATATCCAGGCAATCAGCCCGACGATGGTACCGCATGCAGTCCCGAGCAACAGCGCCGTCAGTATCTCGCGCTGGAGCGCCTTGGCGTACCAGCGGAAGCTCGGCGGGGACGTTCGCAGGACTTGCAGGGTGACCGTCATGGATTGAACGCCGACGCTCTCGCCCAATCCGAGCACCATTGTCAGGAAAAAGGCCAATGCCAAGGCCTGAGCCAGAGTCGCTTCGTAGGCACTGGCGAGCAACGCGCACAACGTACCGCTGGTGATAGTCGCCAGCAGCCACGGGAACCGAAAGTGGAACGCCTTGAGCGGCGAAGCACCGCGCACTTGCTCGATGCGAAGGCCGATGGACTCGAAGATCGTTTCGGACTGCTGGCGCTCGGCGAGGTCGAAGACCTCCTCTGTGAACAGGCTGACGTCCACAATGCCTACCATGTGCTGCTGCTCGTCAACGACCGGGAACGCAAAGAACCGGTACATCGCAAAGAATTCACAAGCTTCGAGCACCTTGGCGGTGTGGGGGATGGCAACGACCTTGCTAATCATCACCTCGGCAATGGGTTTCTCCAGCTCCGCCGTAAGCAGACGCCGGGTCGGCACGACGCCCACTAATCGCTCCGTCTCATCGAGCACGTAGAAATAGATGACCCGCTCTCCCACAGCCACCAGCCGTATCGCCGTAAGAGCGTCCTGAATGGTCATATCGTGTCGCAGCGACGGATAATCCTTGCGGATGTGCTTTACGATTGGGTCATCCAGGTGAATTGTGCACAACTCGGGAGCCAAGCCTGCTTCCTTAAATGTTATAGACTGCTAATCAAGAAGCTTCTTCAATTCTTTAATGACCGACGGGACATCCTCTGTTGATGTGCTCCACACCACGTTCAAGTCAATGTCAAAGTAGGCGTGAATGAGCCGGTTCCTCATCCCTATTATTATAAACCATGGAATATCCGGTGCCTTTTCCCGAAGCTCATCCGACACCTGATTTGCGGCCTCGCCGACGATTTCCAAAAGATGAACGAGGGAATGAACCAGCTTCGGGTCGCGGTCAAGGTCTCGGCGCGTCGCAGATTGCACATATTGCTGAATTTCAAGTGCTGCATCCAGCATATGCCTCAATCGTACTCGGTCTTCAGGATTGATATTCAAGTTTGGCACTTCGGATTACCTCATCGCGAAAATACCTGCTCAAATCGCCAGGTGTCCGCAAGTCAACCTTTCTGCCAAGTGCTTCCGCAAGCTCCATTTCCATCCTGACAATCGAAAACAGCCCCGGCGTATGGCCTTCCTCAAACTCCACCAAAAGGTCAATATCGCTGTCGGGGCCTAAGGTCCCGTGAAGGGCGGAGCCAAAAAGAGACAATTTCTTGATGTAGTTCTTTTTGCAGAACTCAACCAGCTTGTCTTTAGGCATTTTCTGTTCGAGCGAATAACCCATTTTGCACACCTCTGCAACGGCCGGGATTAAGGTAGCTTATTCTCCTGTGATTGCAAGAAGAAACATCACATCTGCTCGACGACTTCGATGCCCAAAAGCTCATGCAGACCGTGCCTGATCGTTTTTGCCGTCAGGTCGCAGAGCAGGAGTCTCGTGGGTCTCTTGTCCGGCCCGGCCCCCAGAACGGGACAATTCGTGTAAAACGCGCTGAACTTCTGCGAAAGCTCGTAGAGATACGCCGTCAGGTAGTTAGGTCTGTAATCCGCGGCGGTACCTTCAATGGCCTCGCCGTAACGAGTCAGGTGCTTGGCCAGGTCCAGCTCCGCCGGCTCACTCAAGTTCAGCGTTTTCACGCTCGCAAGCTCAGCCTCGACATCTACGTCCTTGCTTTGGGCCTTCCGCTCGATGGACTTTATCCGGGCATAAGCATATTGCATATAGGGGGCTGTGTTGCCCTCCATCGCTAACGTCTTATCGAAGCTAAAGACGTAATCGCTCGTGCGATTGTTGGAATAGTCGGCGTACTTGACCGCGCCGACGCCGACCGCCTTTGCGATCTCGGCTTTCTCCTTGGCAGACAACTGCGGATTCTTTTCTTCGACGACCGCCATCGCACGCTCGACCGCCTCGTCGAGCAGCTCTTTCAATTTGACGTTCTCGCCCGAGCGGGTCTTCAAGGGCGTCCCGTCGTCGCCCAAGATGCTACCGAACATCACGTGAACAAACTCTGTCTTCTGTGTTCTGTCTTCTGTCTTCTGTCTCTTATCCCAGCCCGCCCGCCGTGCCACCGCAAACAGCATCTCAAAGTGGAGCTTCTGCCGGGCGTCGGTGACATAGACAATCGCGTCCGCCTTGAGCTGGTTGACCCGATACCGCAGCGCCGCCAAATCCGTTGTCGCATAAAGATACGCCCCATCGGACTTCTGTATAATAAACGGCAACCGCTCCCCCTCCTTGTTCTTAAATCCCTCCGGGAACACACAAACCGCGTCGTCTGATGTCTCGGCTATGCCCTGCTCTTGTAAATCACTCACAACAACAGGCAGCATATCTTTATAGAAGCTTTCACCACGAGTATGTTCATTATCAAGAGTAACCGATAACTGACGATATAAACGGAAGCATTCGTTCAAAGTTATGTTGCAGGCTTCCTTCCAAATAGCGATTTCGTTCCTCTCCCCCCTCTGCAATCGGACTGTTGACTCCCGTACCGCACAAGCTACTTGTTGATTCTCCTTCTCCCGCGCAGATATGATTCTGTAAGAATGTTCCAAGTCACTTAATTCAAGAGGCCATCCTCCAGGAAATCTATTCGACCCTTTCCTTCGTTCAAAACCATCAACGGCCTTTTTCATTGACTGAGCTTGAAGAGTAGAATGTATAACCATCCCCATCTGGAGGCCCCAGTCGCCGACATGGTTTTGGCGGATGACCTTGTGGCCGAGACATTCGAGGACGCGGCAGATGCAGTCGCCGAGGATGGTGCTTCGCAGATGGCCGACGTGCATCTGTTTGGCGATGTTCGGGCTGGAGAAATCGACTACAATGGTTCTCGGCTCGGTCGTTTTTTCTATGCCGAGGCCGGCGGGGTCTTTGCCGATTTCAAGCAATGCCTTGGCTGCAAAGTCGGCCTTCACTCGCAAATTGATAAACCCCGGTCCCGCCACCTCCGGCGGCTCGCAAATGTCACTCAGGTTCAGATTCTTCACGATTTCTTCGGCGAGCTTGCGCGGGTTGGTCTTGAGCTGCTTGGCCAGCGCCATAACCCCGTTCGCCTGATAATCACCAAACTTCGCATCCGTGGCCGGCCGGACAATCGCCGCACAATCCTGCCGCCCCGTCACCGCCGCCATCGCCGCACTGATTCGCTCTTCCAGTATGTCAACAACCGCCTTCATCTCGTCCTTTTGTTAGCCACAGAGGGCTTGGGCCAATACGACTTCGGGCATCTTAAACAGCGATTTTATTTCTACAACGACTCCATCCTCAACAACAAGGCCGATTTTCTGTCCTTTGACAACTCTACCCTTGTAAATGATATCCGCCGGCACTTGTCTTTTATACTTTATCCCCTGGAGTTCAAATTCACAGCATAGTGCTTCTTTTTTATCTCTGGGTCCTATGCGCTCTCTGTGGCTAAGGCGTCATTCAAGCTGAGGCGCTCAAAGCAGCGTCGAGAATGTCAATCGCCTGGTCGATCTGGCCGGTCGTCGCGATCATCGGGGGCATGAATCGCAGAACGGTCTCGTGCGTGCAGTTGATTCGCAGACCTTCCTGGAGGCACCGATCGACGATTTGCTTGCCCGGCCCGGCCAACTGAACGCCGATCATCAGGCCGATGCCGCGAACGCTATCGATGATCGAGTGTTTCTGCTTCAACTGTTCGAGCTTGTCTTTCGCATATCCGCCCAGCTTGGCGGCGTGCTCAAGGAGGTTGTCCTTTTCGATGGCTTCGATCACGGCGACGCCGGCCGCGCAGGCCAGGCAGTTGCCGCCGAAGGTCGAAGCGTGCTTGCCGGGCACGAGCGTGGCTGCGATTTCCGTTTTGGCCATCATCGCTCCGATGGCGACCCCGCCGCCAAGAGCTTTGGCCATCGTGATAATGTCCGGCTCGACGTCGAAATGCTGGTACGCGAACCACTTGCCCGTCCTGCCGATGCCGGTCTGGACCTCATCCAAAATCATGACGGCCCCTTTTTCGTCGCAAAGTCGGCGAATGGCCTGCAAATACTCGGCAGTGGCGACGTTGATTCCGCCCTCGCCCTGGATCGGCTCGACCATCACGGCTGCAACCTCGTCACTGAAAGCCGCCTCGAGCGCCGCAACATCGTTGAACGGCACATACATAAAGCCCGGCAGCAGGGGCAGGAAGCCCTCGTGGTATTTCGGCTGAGCGGTGGCCGTGACTGTGGCGAAGGTGCGCCCGTGGAAGCTCCCTTCGGCGGTGATGAACTTGTATTTTTCGGTGGCCGTATGCAGCCGGGCCAGCTTCAGCGCCGCCTCGTTCGCCTCGGCGCCGCTGTTGCAGAAAAAGCACTTTCCACCAAAGGCCCGTTCGCTCAACAACCCGGCTAATTTGCCCTGCGGCTCAGAATAAAACGTGTTGTCGATGTGCAAAAGCTCACCCGCCTGGGTGCGCAGCGCCTCGACGACCGCCGGATGGCAATGCCCCAGCCCGCTGACGGCCCAGCCTGGGAACATGTCCAGGATTTTATTGCCGTCCGCGTCGTATAGGTAGCAGCCCTCGCCTTTGACGATGACCCGCGGCAGCCGGTTGTAGTTGGCGATAACGTACTTGTTATAAAGATCGATCGTTTCCTGCGTTGTCATGATTCGTTCCCTTTGAAAGTGCCTAAAGTGAACTAAGGTGAGCTAAAGTGACTAAAGTGGGGCAAAGCCCACGCCAACGTCAGGCACTCTTAACTTTAGTCACTCTCAACTTTAGGCATTTTAGTCACTTCAAACTTTAGGCACTCTTGATTATCTGTGTTCCAATTCCCTTGTCGGTATAGATTTCGAGCAACAGCGAATGGGGTATCCGGCCGTCGATGATGTGCGCTTTCTTGACGCCCGCCTCCAGCGCCATCAGGCACGCCTCGACCTTGGGAAACATCGCGTCGGTGATAATGCCGGCCTCGATCATTTCCTTGATCTGCGATTCATCCAGGCTCGAAACCCAACTGTTCGGGTCTTCCATCTTCGTTCGTATCCCGTGCGTATCGCTGACCACGACGAGCTTCTCGGCGACGACCTCGGCGGCGACTTTGCCGGCGGCGCTGTCGGCGTTGACGTTTAGCTTGCCGCCCGTCTTGTCTTTAGCGACCGATGCGATAACCGGGATCGTCCCGTCGGCGCATAATTTCTTGAGCAACTGCCCGTTGACGCTCTCGACTTTGCCGACCAGGCCGAGGTCGATTTTGCGCCCGTCTTCACCTTCCAGTCTGAGCGTCTCAGCAAACAACGCGCAACTGCCTAACGAATGCAGCCCCATAGGCTCGCATCCCAATTCGCTCAGCGTTTCGCAGATGGGCGTATTGATCTTGTGCACGAGCGTATGCTCGGCGATGGTCAGCGTTCGCTCGTCGGTGTATCGCCGGCCCTGGACCCAGACCGGCTCCAGGCCCGCTTCGTTCATCGCGCGGGTGATGGCCTTGCCGCCGCCGTGGACGATGATCGGCCGCATCCCGACGGTCGCCATAAAAGCAACGTCGGCAAGCAGCTTCTTTTGCAGAGAGACATCGTCCAGGACGCTTCCGCCGAGCTTCACGACTACGATCCGCCCGCGAAACCGCCGGATATACTCCATTGCCTCAATCAACGCGCCGGCTTTTGCAATAGCTTCTTCCATGGAAACCACCTTTGAAAAACGCCGCTTGAACAAACCCGGTAGTTTATGAATGCTGATTTGCTGCGTCAAGCGATATTTGCCGCGAAAATGGCACGAGTGTAGGACGATTTGAGAAACAGATTGAACGGTTCGCTTGGCTTTGTTACCATAGAATCGAAGGGCGGGGCCTGAAGCGCGTGGTCGGGGCGGCGCCGCGTGGCCGGCCTGTGAATCTTTTTGAGGGAGAACGAAGATGTCTGAGCGAGACGTATCCAGAAGGTTGGGACCCGTAGAGGTTCTAATTGTGGCGTTTGTGTGCCTGTTCTTTCTGGCTCTGGCGCCGGTGGCGTGCCGCAAATCGCGGTTCGGTGCTTATAGCTCAGGCGTGCGTTTGGTCAGTTGCAAGAGTACCGGGGTCGTGGGGGTGGGTGTGTTTAGTAAGTAATTTCATTTCAGCCGGTCCATTTTCCCGTCCTTGGTTTTAAGCAGGAGCAGGAGTATAATCTGGTCGATAACATAGAAGTACAGTCCCCGAGAAGTTCAAGGGCTGAAACAATTATGGCACGGAATTAACCTCCGGCAACTTGTGAAGAGATAATTCAAAGACACGAGATGAATTATTTGACGCATTGATATTGAGTTCCCTCCTAAACTCCAAGGGAACGAAGGCATGAGACAAGAGATAATAGTAGCTTGGTGGGGGGCTGTCTTGGGCACTGTTGGAACGTTTCTGCACCTCTGGAAGTTTCTGCGTGACCGACCCTGCGTAAAAGTGACTGTGCAGAAAGATATGACACTCTTACCGAATGAACTGACAAATAATCCCGACGAGAAATTCCTGTTCATTACTGCGGCAAATATGGGAAATCAGCCGGTGCATCTATCTAAAGCCTGGTTTACCCAGCGGCGGTCAAAAGAATCACTACTCTTAGCTGGCCCTACGAATTTCAGCACAAGAACTCTTGAACCAGGACAAAGGCGTGATTTTCCTGCGATTCAACGCCAGTGCAATTTGACTGACTTGAAAGAAGCCTACGTGCAAGATGCGGTTGGACGCACATTCAAGTGCAAAATACCACGCTCATGGCGAAAACCTTGAACTGCAACCTATTTTCACCCCGTCCCACAATCCCCACCCACAGTCCGGCCCGGCTCCGGCGGAGATTGTCGATTTTGTGACGGTATTGGCTGGCCTTCAGTCGATCACTTTGTACTTGTCATACAATTCTTTGACTGTCTTCATCATAAAGATTACGTCAATTGCTCTTGCGTACTGGACAGCAGCATCAAGAACGAGCTTATCCTGATTTAAGATATTTCTGGCGATTGTGCCACCGAGCAAGAGTTGTTGTGCCCCAGACGATGGGACAAATGCGTTGTCATACTCCTCTAAACGCGAAGTTATAAGTTCACGTTCGGCAATTGCGGATTCCTTATTCTTCATGAAGCCACAGGTTTCAAAATGCTTTTTGAATATCAGCCCCATGAGCCGCTCTTTGTCGCATCCGGCGGGTACGCGGTGAATAATCCAGAATATAGTCATGAGCAATTCGTGGACTAATTGCTGTTTGTCGATGCTCGCGTACGGTGAGGTGTGCGTCGCAAGTTCCTTCTGAGCCATTAGCTCCGCGAAGTGCACTGAAGACATGTAGAGTCCTTGAGCGAGGTCTTGGTGTGTTACTTTCTTCTTGCCGAAACCAAACATTGTACCCCTTTCTTGTTACATCCAAGCACATCGGCTCCCTTTGTTGACATTCTACCGCTTTTTGCTTGTGAGTCAAACATCGTACAGCCCCGCCTGAGATTGACGACTTGTCTTGACAGGAGTTTTGAGGTTGGGTATTATAAGGCTGTCGAAGGTGAACCCTCCAATATGGAAATGGTCATGCCGTGAAGAAAACAGACTGTTGTGCGAAAAGCACGTGAACGACAGTAGGCTTCAAAATGGAGGTCAGTATGGGTCTTTTTTCCAGATTATTCGGAGGGCCATCGCAAGATGACCGTTCTTATGTACGAATGTGGGCGGAAAAACGACGTCGGGAACTCAGTTATTCGAATGACCTTTCAAGAGAGAATCTCTTTGCGGTAATGATGTACTGCCTATCTTGCTTCGGCGAAAAGGATACGGCAGAAATTGTCCCTTCGGAAATGAAGGAATTGGGGTTTGACACAAGCGATCATTATTCGGGGGATGCATCACTGTTTGAGCTTGGATGCTACATGTATGTCCGACTCGACCTATGGCTGTATAAACACAAGCCTGACCACAGGGAAGCGGTCTCAACAACCTTCGTAAAAGAATTTATTAAGTTGTTTTCTCAAGCCCTCAACAGCAGAGATATTCTATCACTTTTCGACCAGCGGGTCACCCAATATGGAAAACTTGCCCGAACCGGTGCAGACCTTGAGGAGTATCACCGTCACCTTTCGCAGCTTATTCTGCGTACGAGAGACAACCAACTTCCTCAGTCTTATGATTTCGAAAACATAAAAGAACCTCTAATGCTCGGTATTATCGACGAGTTCGGGGTGAAGACCGCTCTTATTGCTTGGGAGGAATACATGCTTCCTGCTTCACTTAGGAACATTGAGAAATACTGCGATTTGACAGAGTAGCAATTCCCACCCCGCTCACAGTCTGCTATTGGCCCGGCTGAGATTGTCGATTTGAGCCGGAGGAATCAACCATTCATGTTCATGTGCTGGAGTTCCTCGGAGGCCGCTTGTCTGTACACTTCCAGGCGATGCGCCTCTACAAGAGACTCAAAACATGCTTTTATGGTCCTGACATAAAATACGTATGAGTTTGTCGCTGTAACTTTGTGGCCCTTGCCTATCGACAGATTTGCCACGTGTTTGAGCACTTCGACGTCAGCAAAGTCTGCTTCAATACCATGAGCAAATTCATTTCGAATCTTATGCGCGTTCTCAAAATCATTTAGAACCTTCTTGTCGATGATTCCCAGGGCATATGCAAGTCTTGATTTATGTGTTAGACTCACCAAAGGGCCACTAATGTCAGACTGAAACAGTTTCTTAACATTTTTGTCATTTCTCGAAAATCGTAAGGTGAGGATTCGCTTCAGGAGTTCGTCGATGATAGTGTCATTGATAAGGACTCCTATCCGCTTGCTATCTCCCTCCAGTTTCTTCAACTCGTCAATGTCTATTAACTTCTTGCCGGCTTGTTTCGCTAAGAATTGTTCAACAACACGAATAAGTGTGGCATGGTCTATTCCTTTAGTGCCTTGTTCCGCCATAACGACCTCCCAAAACATATATCAGAATTTTCCCTTCACACCTACAGTGTAAATCCTTTCCGCTTTGTGGACAACTGCGAAACTTTTGCCCAGCCCGCCCGTAGCCCGCCACGGCCCCGGCTGAGATTGTCGGTCTGTAGTGTGGTTATGGTTTCAGCTTGAAATCGGCAACCGGCAATCAGCAATTGCCAGTCGGCTATTGGCCGAGTATCTTGGGCAGGGCATCGACGCCGGCCTGGGCGATCATGCCGTCCTGCTGAGCGGTGACGCCGCTGACGCCGACCGCGCCTATGACCTCATCGCCAACGGTGATGGGCACGCCCCCCTCGAAGGGCATACCGCCCGGCAGCGCGACCAGCGCGGTCCGTCCCTTGGCGACGTCCTCTTCAAAGACCCGCGTGGGACGCTTGAACGCCGCGGCGGCTTTGGCCTTGCGAATCGCCACCTCGATGCTGCCGGTCTGGACGCCGTCCATGCGCTCGAAATAAATCATGTGCCCGCCGTCATCGACGATGGTGATGGCGACGTTCCACTTGTTCTTCTGCGCGAACCGGCCGGAGGCCGCCGCGATTTCCTTGGCCACCGCCAGCGTCAGGGCCTTTTTCGTAGCCAACCCGCCATCCGCGCGGCGGGCCTGCTCCGCCACGGGCGCCGTCTGAGCCATCGCCGCGACCGCCACGGCGGCGCACAACAATAATCCCGTTCTGCGTATCATCGTCTTCTCCTTTTGCCACCAAGACACTAAGTCACTAAAGGTTTACGATTGCCGATTGTAAATCGCAAATCATAAATCACAAATCATAAATCTTTTTGTGCCTTTGCGCCTTCGTGGCTTAGACTAAAATGAGCGGGTCATTCGTTATAGTAGTGAAAACGGCCGTTTCTTTGACTGGGTGAGCAGACTTGATGATCGACGAGAAAATGCTGGTGTGGAGATTCAATCGCGGCAGCAAAGACGCTCTCCGGCGGATCTATGAAAAGTACAAAGACGGCCTGCTTGCTCTGGCGCTGACGCTGCTTCGGGATAGAAGCCTGGCCGAGGACGTCGTGCACGACGTATTCGTGTCCTTCGCTGCAACAACGGGGACGTTTGCGCTCAGCGGAACGCTCAAGGGGTATCTGTCAATGTGCGTGGCGAACTGCGCCCGGGACCGAAACCGCTTGAAGGCGGGCAGGGACGTCGGGCTGGAGGCCGCCGAAGTGGTGGACTGCGATTTCGATGGGCCGCTTGAAAGTGTCGCCCGCCGCGAGGAGTCCCGCCGGTTGGACGATTTGCTGGCCTGCCTGCCCTACGAGCAGCGCGAGGTGGTCGTGCTTCATCTGCACCACGAGATGCGGTTCCGGGAGATTGCCCGGTCGCTCGGCGTCTCGATCAATACGGTCCAGAGCCGTTACCGTTACGGCATGGACAAGCTTCGCTCGATTTTCAACAGTACGGTGACAAAATGAAATCGACAGAGGATATGGAAAAGTTCGTCGCAGATGCAAAGCCGCATGTCACAACCGGTGACGCGATGGATAAGCGGGTGCTGGATGACTCGTTTGCCGCGATGGATGATACCCGTGCAGTTATCAAGCCAAGCGCCGCCGCGACAATCCTGGCAAGCAGAGCGATGCGACTTGCCGCGGCAGCGGTGATTATCGTCGTGACGGGTCTCTTGCTTGTGCGGGACAGGCATACGCCGAACCAGCCGGCGCCGCAGCCCACCGCCCAAGCACCTGCGAGGATGCTGTCCATGATGTCCTTGAGGACGACTTATCAACGCGGCGGATGGGACGCCCTGGACCGGCAATTTCGCGATACCCTCAATCAATTCGGGCTGGCGTCGTCCAGTCTGTCGATGCAGCAGTTGCTTGAAGGTTCAAACGGCTCTTGAATGAAAGGATAAAATTATGAACAACGCATATAGAGGTTCATTTGCAGGAACATTGTTTGTCGCTCTGGCCGCGGCGATGGTCGCGCCGCCGGCTCTGGCGATTCCGCCGGATCCCGACAACGCGGCCCTGCTATACTACCAGAGTTTTCTGGCGCTCGCGCAGCTCGGCGATGAGGCAAGAGACCGCATCGCGGAGGTCGCCCGAGGGGATAAGGCGCCGGGCGATCGAGTGCGGGAGGATATCGGCAAGTGCGCCGGGGCCATCGAGTTCGCTGAGGTGGCTGCAACGTTGCCGGCGTGTGACTGGGGGGTGCGCTACTCGAAAGGGTTCGAGGCGCTGATGCCGCAGATGGCGCAGATGAGGCTCCTGACTTTCGTGCTCATTGCCGATGCACGCATCCGCGCGGCTGACGGCAACTACAAGGAAGCCATTGAGCGGTGCCTGATGGCCGGGACCTTTGCGCGTCACATTGGCGATGAGACGTTCATCTCGTATCTTGTTTCCAGAAGCGTGCGCGGACTGGCGTACAAATGCATGCAGGACGTTGTGGGTCGCTCTGCCGGCGACGCGGAGCTGCTGCAATGGCTCAAGGACGAGCTGGCAGCGTCTGATATTGTGACGCTTTCTCCCGTCCGGCCGCTGAAGAATGAAATGGAGATCGTGAGCGACCTGCTGCGGATGGAGAATGTCGAAAAGCTCGCCCGGGCTCTGGCCGGCTCCGACGAAAAGAAGGCCGCTGTGATCATCAGGAAGGCCGACGAGAAGATCCTGGAACGGGCCAAGCGGATGTACACGGAGCGCATGAGCTCGGCGCTGGCCGTCCTGAGCACCTCCATGCCGTACGAGCAGGCCGTGGCGCAGTTGAAGCAGGTCGCAGATTTCGATCCGAACGATCCATCATCGCAGATTGTACAAGCTTTCATACCGGGGCTTGACAAGATATTTTCACAGAAGACGGCCATCGAAACGCACGCCAACGCGATCACAGCGGGGATTGAAATTTTGCTGAGCCGCGCCAAAACCGGGCAGCTTCCAGACGCTCTGCCTCCGGGACTGCCCACGGATGCTTTCAGCGGCAAGGATTTTGAGTACGCCAAAACGAAGGAAGGTTTCACACTTCGCTGCCCCGGCAGGGACCTGGACGTCTATCGGTATGAGTTCAAGATCAGGAAATGACTTGAGTGTCGTACCATACGAATAACGGTTTGTAGTGACGCCCGCCGTAAGGCGTCCCTCAGGGAGTAAGGCGTTGCCTTCAAACGCCCTCCCGTAAGGGATGGCCAAGCCATTACGGGCACACTACAAACAGCCGGCACCGTTCACGGACCGGCTTTTTTTTGCGCACCTGGAAAGCATAGCAACAATTTCTGCAAGAATAGACGCTGCGCCCCGGCGGCGGTCTTCGTCTATAATGGTGTAGGGGCAGGCCCGCGTGCCTGCCCGGGCGGCTATGTGGAGCGCCCTCCCAGGAGGTTGTTTGAGCGGGCGGCACGAAGAGCTTTTGGCGTATTTGGATAAGTCCGGAGCGGAGTTGTTCACGCTTTTGACCAGGCTCACGCTGCGCCAGGACGTTGCCGAGGAGCTGATGCAGGATTTATTCATCAAACTCAGTCGTTCGAGCGGGCCAAACCACAAGGCCGGCACATGGGACGCTTACGCCCGCAAGGCGGCGATCAACCTGGCCTTCGATTGGCGCCGCGGCCGCAAGCACGCCCCGCTGCAACAGCTCGAGCAGGTCCCCGAGCCGGTCTCGAACGACAATTCGCCTTTGGGCGGACTGATCCATTCGGAAGAGCTTCAGGAAACGCTCGATGCCATCGGGCGGCTGAAGAAGGCTTCCCGCGAAGCGCTGATCAGGCGATACATTCAGCAGGAATCTTACGAGCATATCGCCGAGCAAATGGGCACGACGTCTCACCGGGTCCGAGCTATATGCTCTCGCGCCGTAAATCATCTTCGGGTCGCTCTCGGATCGAACCACCGACAATCTACATAGGAGATACACAATGTCTGAGATAGACGAGAATCAAATCCACGATCGCCTGAAGCGTCTCTCGCAAATCGAGCCGGCTCAGGATGCCACCAGCCGGGCCATGCAGCAGGTACGCGATACTCTGACAAAGCAGCAAGAGGAGCATCCCCGGGTGGCAGCCTCAAAGCCAACGGCTTTGGGGATGGCCGAGCGGGACAAGGCCATCCCCAAGCTTCGCTTGAGGCTGCCACCCGGTGCAATAAAGCTGGCCGCTGCGGCGGTGGTGTTGATTGCCGCTGGATTCGTCGCGGGCCGCCTTTCGGGTCCTTCACCGATGGATGTCGAAGAGCTTCGAGCCGAGCTGGAGGCTTCGCTGAAATCATCTCTTGAGCCGACTATCCGGCGGAGCGTGCTTGATGAGGCCGACCGCCGCTGGCAGTCGGTCTTTGCGGCAGGCTGCGCCCAGCTCAAAGAGGAGCTTGCCCAGCAGGTCCGCCGGGACCTGACGCAGTTCGCCGCCCAGAGCCTGGTCGCCTCCGGCACACAGACGCAGCAGCAACTCAGGGAACTTATCCAGTTGATCGAAGCGGCCCGAATCCAGGACCGCCGGAATGTTGAGGCGGCCCTCGAACACATAGAGTCGCAGTTCGGCAATGGGCTGATGACGCTTGCGGCCCGGACGAACGAGCTACAAGGTCCGGAATAGACTAAGGACTTAGGCTAACAGATTCGCGCTGTCATCCCTGCGAAAGCAGGGATCCAGTAACGTCGCGGCTTCGGTGGATTCCCACTTCCGCGGGAATGACAAATTGGACAAAGTAGTGCAAAGGTTGCACCAACACAAATAACGAAAGGAACATAACATGAAATCCTTAACACGCACGATGACTATGCTTGTCGTTCTGAACGTGGCGATGGGCGATTTCGCCTTTGCACAAAAGTCCACTGGAGAAAAGACATCTACCTACACTATCTCCGGTTCAGTCGGTGTTCCCGGCGTGGTGCTGAGGGGCCTGCCGGGCGACCCAATCAGCGACCAGAAGGGCGGTTATAGTGTGACCGTTGAACGTGGCTGGAAGGGCACTGTTGAGCCGGAGAAAGAAGGATACATTTTCGAGCCTCAGGGCAGAAACTATCAGAGGCTCGACGGTGATCGCGCCAATGACAACTACACAGTCAGAGCGATCACCTACGCTATTTCCGGCCGGGTCGGCTTGGCCGGCGTCCTGATGAGGGGTCTGCCGAACGATCCGATTAGCGATAGCGAAGGCGTCTATAGCGCCAAGGTAGAAGACGGCTGGACGGGCAAGGTTGTACCGACGAAAGAAGGTTACACATTCATGCCCGCTGCCAGGAGCTATACCAACGTTGCCGCAGGTCTGAGCCTGACGAATCAGGACTACGCTCCCAGCGCTGTGGAGGAAGGAGCGAACGCCCGATACGGAGACCCGTATGGGGGTTCCGGTTCGGGTCGTGGGCGGACACGGCGCCCTACAGGCTATCCGCCGGGCGTTAGTCCCGTAGGCAGCCGGAAGGTGCTCGTGGTTCCGGCCGAGGAGGTTAAGCCGGAAGACCTGGCTGCAATAACAGAAGATATGCAGGTCATGTCATACATTCTCGATGAACGATTCAAAGAGACTCGCCGGATTCAGGGCGTGTTCATCGACTTCGGCGATTTCTTCGGCCGGGACAATCGCCAGACGGAAGCCACCTATATCCAGGGCTATGGCGTGCTCTTTGCGATGGAGGTCAATTTCTCGTTCTCGCCTCCACCCAAAGCGCAAACTCAGCAAACTGAGGAGCCGAATGAACAGGTCGATTCCACTTGGCAGAGGGCGAGGCAGCAGGTACTCTCCCCTGGAGAAGGCCAAGGCGCCGAAGGCCCCGGCTCGCCTGAAGAATACAACAGCCAGATGGTCGAGGAGCTAAAGCGAGACCTCATCACAACGCTCAAACACGCCGCGAACATTCGAGGCGTGCAGCCGGATGAGTGGGTCATCCTCACTGTCGTCGGAGGACGGCGGGAGTTCGGCGCTGCCTTCGGCAGCAGAATGCCCATGCTCGGGGACATGTCGGTATCCACAGGCACGTCATTCGCCGGAGTCTCGTCGGGCGGCATGGGCGCGGGTTTCGGTGGCTATGGCGCCTATGGAGGCGCCGGCGGCGGAATGGGCGGCATGATGGGAGGGGTGGGTGCCATGGGAGGTCACGGCAGCTCCAGCGGCCATGCAGTCATGGGCGGCGGCATGATGGGAGGTATGGGCGGCGGCATGGGTGGCTATGGTGTCATGGGTCCTTCCTCGTCCACTGTCCTGACAATCCGGGCAAAGAAATCGGACGTGGACGCCTTTGCCGGGGGAGAATTGGATCTTGACCGGTTCCAGGAAAAGGTGAAAACATTGATGTACTAATTCCTCTGGGGAAAGGGCTTGCCATGTCAACACGAAGAGTAATTCTCGCAGTGGTGGCGTCGGTTCTGGTGGCCGTGTTTGGCTCGGTGCTGTGGGCCGGCGCCACGAGATCAGGTACACGTCCTGCTCGCCCCGACTTCGAGCGTTTGCAGCGGATGAGCCCGCGGGAGCAGTTCGACCATTTCCGCCGGTTGGCCGAACAGCAGGAAGAACAGGCCATGAAACTGGCGCTCAGGGTGGATGATACGCAGTGGAAGGTCATCGGGCCAAAACTGAAAAAGGTGCGTGCCTGCCGAGCCGAGGCGTTTGCCGGCATTCCGCTGCCCTTTCAGAGCAGCTTTGTCAGCGACACCGGCCCGGGACAAACCGGAAGCGCAGTCAGCGGAGGTTTCGCCGGGGGTTTCCACTTCGAGGCCGGCGGCAATGCGGGCGGCGGGACGCCCCCCGGTTCCACTGACTGGCCAGATTATGACGACAAGCCCGCCCCGTCCGGCAGCAGTGCCGCAGCGGGCCAGCCCGGCGAAGGCCAGACCATTTGCCGGGAGCTTCAACTGCTCTTGCAGAACCCGGATGCAACGCCCGAGCAGATCAACCA
>Ga0214473_10001124_pt1 | contig 36141 bp, 36 predicted proteins | sample RVTome_7_FD_203509 | JGI IMG/M metagenome (GOLD analysis project Ga0214473, IMG submission 203509) | Soil microbial communities from uranium-contaminated site in the Upper Colorado River Basin, Wyoming, United States - RVT98D197 | ecosystem: Environmental > Terrestrial > Soil > Contaminated >... | reverse complement strand
GATCATTCGGCGGCACGGGATTCCGGATGAGTTCCCAGCCGAGGTGCGTCGCGCCGCACAACGAATGGCATCGGCATTTAATCCGGACGCGTTCGACGACCGGGAAGACCTGCGTGAGCTGCTCACCGTTACGATCGATCCGCCCGATGCCCGAGACTTCGATGACGCAATCTCCCTTCGGAAGCTCGCCAGCGGTCGGATCGAGCTTGGCGTACACATCGCCGACGTGGCCCACTTTGTACCGCCGGACAGCGTTCTGGACCGTGAGGCGCATACGCGTGGGACCAGCGTGTATTTCCCGGGCTACGTGGTGCCGATGCTGCCCGAAGCGCTGTCCAACGGCGTGTGCAGCCTCCAGCCGGGCGAGCCGCGGCTGGCGAAGAGCGTCTTCGTTACGTACGACGAGGACGCCCAGCCGGCCGCGACGCGTTTCGTGAGCAGCGTGATTCGTTCCGCGCGCCGGCTGACCTATCAGGAGGTGACGGAGGCACTGGCCGGCCGAGACACGGACGTCGAACCCCGCGTTGGCCAGTTGCTCCGCGCGGCCGACGGGCTGGCGCGACGTATCCGAGAGCGCCGCCTCCGCGACGGCATGATCGTCCTTACGCTGCCGGAGGTCGAAATCCGGCTCGACGACCGCGGCGACGTGGTGGATGCCGGGCTAGCCGACAGCAGCTTCTCCCACACGATCATCGAGATGTTCATGGTGGAGGCGAACGAGGCCGTCTCGCGGCAACTGACGCGGGCCGGTTTTCCGCACCTGCGCCGCATTCACCCGCCACCGCAGCCAACGAATCGCGACCCGCTGCGCCCCCTGGCCGCGGTCCTGGGCGAGCGGTCGCCCCGCGTCCTCGATCGGCAAGGCATTCTCGCCGTGCTTTCCGCGGTTCGTGGCCGACCAGCAGAACCGGCGGTGAACTTGGTTCTGCTGCAATCCATGGCGCAGGCGACTTACGGCCCCGGCGCCGAGGGCCACTTCGCCCTGGCCAGCGCCGACTACTGCCACTTCACCTCGCCCATCCGACGTTATCCGGACCTCGTGAACCACCGCGCGCTGAACCTCTGGCTTCAAGGGAGACAGGCACGGCGACGGCGCGAGCACTTGCCGGGAACGCCGACTTTCGCCGATCTCGCCGAGTTGGGTCGTCACACCAGTGCGATGGAGCGCCGCGCGCAGCAGGCTGAGCGTGACGCCAGGCACGCGCTGCTCATGGACCTGATGAAATCGAAACTGGGCGAAGTGTTCGACGGCGTCGTGTGTGGCGTCGTTTCGTTCGGCATCTTCGTTCAGGTTTGGCCGTACCTGGCCGAGGGCTTGATCCACGTCTCCGATTTCGGCGGAGATCATTGGCAATTCGACGAGCGCAGCGCGCTGTGGCTCGGACGCCGTAGCGGCGCTGTGGTCGGGTTAGGGCAGGCGGTTCGCGTGCGCGTCGCGGTAGTGGATGAGAACCGCCAGGAGATGCGGCTTGTGCCGGCCAATGACCACCTAGTTGGCGCTGTCCACGCCGGCAACCGAGGGCGCCCGAAGGCCCGCGAACACCGGCGTGGTGGCCGGGCCACGGCATCGAAGCGCCGATAAAAAAGAGGGCACCAGGTGCCAAAAGGCGTCCCGGTGCTCTCCGGAGGGGAAAGAAGCCAGGTACATCGTGGACCCTGGATATCCCAAGGTCCGGTATTATTCAACCTTCCTTAAATATACCTACGGAATCTGTCTCGTCAACTCCGCGAACACAGATTCTTAAAATACGTCTCCGTATTCATCGACACCGCAGGCCGAAACGTTTAACGAATCCGAAAAAATCGCGTCGGAAAACTCGGCGGCTCACGGTGGGCTCAATACGCGCGGAGCTACCCCCATATACGCGTTATCCGGCCCAAGGTTCGCGCCCCAGCGTGACAAATTGACGGAAAACCGTCCGCAGCCGATCACAGACGTGTCAGAAGCCGGTCGGCACCGCCCCGCCCAGCGTCCCTATTTCCCGACGCAGAACTGGGAGTAAATCCGTGCCAACACGTTCTCGACCAACTCGCCGCTGCCGAGCCGGGACACCAGGTCATACGCGAGCCGCAGCTCCAGCGCGATCATCTCTGGGCTGCTCAGCTCGTCGTCGGAGCCCGCCGCCAAGTTCCGGGCGCGCTCCACCGCGGTGCTGACGCCGCGCAGCGGCTCGCCAAGGAGCGTCGCGCGTTCACGGCCCGCTGAGCGGGCCAAACGCTCATACACGGTCTGTTGAACAGCCGATAACCCGACGCCGGTTAAGGCGCTGACGGACACCGTTTCGGCGGATATTTGCGGCGGCGGCACGTGTCCTGACATATCGAGATCGGCCTTACTAAGTACGAGCAGGCGTTTGTCGGCGGGGATTCGCGCCGCGGCATGAACCTCTTGGTCGGTCCAGGCCGCGTTCGCGGCATGTACCCACAGTACGAGGTCGGCCTGCTCGGCCGCCCGTTCCGCAGCCCGGTGGGCGGCCAGTTCCAGATCATCTTCGCTCTCGCCGAGCCCGGCACAGTCTTGGAGGACGATCGGCAGACCGGCGACGGCGACCTCGGCGGAGAGCACATCCCGCGTCGTCCCCAGCACCGGCGAGACGATGGCCCGCTCCTGCCCCAGCCAGGCGTTGAACAGCGTGCTCTTGCCTGCGTTCGGGCGACCGGCCAGAGCCACATGCGGTCGCTCCGCGCGAGATTCCCGGGCTGGATGCTGCCGGAATTCGGTCAGCCGGCCGAGCATCTCGTCAAGTGCGGCCCGAACCTCGCGCGGCGAGATGAAGCGCACGTCCTCCTCGTCGGCGAAATCGATGCCGGCTTCGATCGCGGCGAGCAGGTCAGTGATGCGCTCGGCCAGGTCGGCCTTGAGGCGCTGGGCTCTGCGTGCGCCTCGCGCCGCGTCGCGCGCCGTCGTCGCCTCGCTGGCATGCAAGAGGGCAAGCACATCCGCGACGCTTTCGCCGTTTAGCTTGCCCGCCAGGAACGCCCGCGCGGTGAACTCTCCGGGTAGAGCCCGCCGGGCGCCGAGTGCGATCAGCCGGCCACACAGCTCGCGCAGCAGCGGCAGGCAGCCCACCGTGTGCAGCTCGACGACGTCTTGTCCGGTGTAGCTATGTGGCTCGCGAAACCAAAGTGCATTCGCCGGGAGCGGCTCGCCCGCGCCCAGCTTCAGGTGTACGGCCGTCCAGGTCGGCCATGAGGCGACGTCCCGAGGCCGTGCGACGCCGAGGGTACCCACCCACCCGAAGCTCTCCGGCCCACTTAGTCGCACAATGCCCAACGGGCTGGCGTGCCACGCCGTGGAAACCGCGACGATGGTGTCATCGAGGGCGGGAAACTGCATGGTGGGCGGCTGCCTCTCAGGGGACGGGGGACGTGGTTGGGCGAGTGGCCGCGGTCGCGGGCTCAAAGTCGATCCGCGCGACGCGCCACTTCCGATCGGCGCCGCGCTGACACTCCACGCGAATCCGCGCACTCGCGCCGCCGACCGCCGCCGCCACATGCACGTCCATGCGATTCACGCCGGGCCCCGGCTCGGGCGCTCGAATGGCGTCGAGCTGAACGCCCTCCAGGTAAAACCCGACCGTCGCGGCCCACCCCTGCACGAAGTTGTCGATCTCTGCGTCTGGGTCGCGCGCCGGCCGCCGCAGTGCCTCCTCGAACCGCCGCAGGATCACTTCTCGAGCCGCGACGGACCGCAATTGTTCCTGGCCGCGTGTGATCGCCTCCGCATCCTGACGCTGCCGCGCTTCACGCAGCGTCCGCAGGCAGGCCATGACGCTGCGAGCCGCGTCCTGCGGCGTCGAGAGCACAACCTGCGTCGCTCGTGAAGGCTGCGTCGCAGACTGGCTATTCGCGGAGCGCTCCGCTTTCCGGCAGGCCGGAAAGAGCAGCCCGGCAAATGCGGCGATGAGGACGCAGGTGCGGATTGATGTCATCCCATGCAGCCCGATTCCAGCTTCTCAAAGAGAATCGCCGGCGGCCCGAGCGGGTACCCGCCGGGGAGTGGCGCCGGTACAGCCCAACGCACTTCTTGGTCCGCGAGGCCGAGCATGTGCCGGAGTTTCGCCGCCGCACGGGGCATGAACGGGTACATCAGGATGGCCAGGTGGTGCGCGGCGTGGACGCAGGTGGCGATGGCGGCGGCACAATCCGCCGGGCTCTCCTTTCGCGTCCGCCAGGGCTCCCGCAGGCTGAAATATTCATTGCAGAGCCGGGCATACCCCATCACTTCTTCCAGCGCGTTGCGGAAGCGGTGGGCCTCGATGTGCGTCCCCACCTTTTGCAGGGTCTCCTGGCCGCGGGCCAGGTGGGCGCGATCCTGTTCCGTAACCGCTGCGGCGTCCGGCACTTTGCCGTCGCAATAGCGCGCCGCGAACGTCAGGCTGCGGTTGACGAAGTTTCCCAGCGCGGCCACGAGTTCGCCGTTGTTGCGCTGCACGAAGTCCTTCGGATCGAAGGCCGTGCGGGCGGATTCGGGTGCGACGGCCGTCAGGTAGTAGCGCAGCGCATCCGGATCGAACCGTTTGAGATACTCCTCGATCCAGACCGGCGAGTCCTCCGGGGTCTTGCTCTTGCTGACCTTTTCGTCCTGCTGCCCGAGGCGGAAGTTCACGAAGTTGTTGGCGACAACCGCATGTGGCAACTGGTGCCGCCCGTCGGCCATCAGCATCGCCGGCCAGATCAACGCGTGGAAAACCGTATTGTCCTCGCCGATGAAATGCACGATGGCCGCGTCCGGGTCGCACCACCATCTTTCGTAGCGGTGCCAATCGCTCTCGCGCTCCTGGCAGAGCTGGGCCGTAAACGAGATGTAGCCGATTGGCGCGTCGAACCAGACGAATAGTACCTTGCCGCGGGCGTCGGGATCGTCCAAGGGCACCGGGATGCCCCAGGCAATATCGCGCGTCATCGAGCGCTCCGGGAGCCCCTGCTTGATCTGGCCGAGCGCGAAGTTCAGCACGTTTAACCGCCACTGCCCCTGCTTGCTCTCGAGCCAGGCGCGCAGCGGCTGTTCGAACTTGTGCAGGCTGAGGTGCCAATGGGTCGTTTCGCGCACTTCGGCGCGGGCGCCGGTGATCTCGCTGACAGGATCGATCAGCAGCAGCGGGTCGATCATCTGTCCGCAATTGTCGCACTGGTCGCCGGTCGCTCCGGGCGCCCGGCAGTGGTGGCACGTACCGCGCACGTAGCGGTCCGGCAGAAACCGGCTGGCCTGCGGGTCGTAGAGCTGCTTCGTGCGGTGCTTCGTGAAATAGCCCCCGGCGTGGATGCGGCGAAAGAACTCCTGACTGAAGCGCTCGTGTGTTTCGCAGTACGCCGGCTGGTGCGTACCGCCGTAAACGTCGAACTCGATCCCCAGGCCGGCAAAGTCTCGCTTTTGGCGCTCGTGAAAGTGCGTGGAAATCTCCTGCGGTGTGCGGCCCGAGCGCAGCGCCGCGATCTCGATCGCCACACCGTTGTCATCGCTGCCACAGACGAAGCACACTTCCCGCCCGCAAGCCCGCAGGTAGCGCACGTACGTGTCGGCCGGCAGGTACGCCCCGGCGATGTGCCCGACGTGCAGTCGTCCGTTGGAGTAGGGCAGACCGGCGGTAACCAGATAGCGGCTGGGCATTGGCGCGACACTCCCGCAAACCCGCGGATCGTAAGCGCGCGATTACCGGCTCGCAACGTTGGGGGACGCAGGCCCGCCGCGGGGCGCGATGGAAACACCGCAGGAAAGCCGCTACGGCGAGCGCCGTCGAACGATCAGGCCAGGGGTCGGGAGCGCGCGGCGGACGTGGGGCAGGCACCGACGCCGCTACGCGACGGATCTCTGCGAGAGTCCCCACAACAAAACCATCGCGGCCGCGACCACGAGGAACCACGGCCACCAGCCGCTAAAGCCGGACCAAGGCTGCACGCCGAACCTCCTTTCGGCTGACTTTCAGGATTCCCCAACTTCGCCGCCCGCGGGTCATGGCGCGTCCGCCGCGCCCTCGGCCTCTTCCGGCCGGCGCGCGGGCCTGCGCGGAGTACGCGCAAAGCAAAGGCGCGTCCTTCCGCAGTCAGAGAACGGCGGATTGACGCGCCAGCCGTCCGGGCCAACAGGCGTGGCCAGACGATTCCGCACAGGCAGTTGCTACAGGGTAAGACCACCCGAGAACAACCACCAACCCACGACGGCCACAATGATCCAGATCCACCAGTTTGATGCGAACATGCTCGAACTCCGTCTTAACTCGGACCACTCGCTTCGGCCCCGCCGCGCCGACGGGGAACACCGAAACGCACTTACCACTCTATCTTCCCGGCGTACTTTCAGGTCGTCAAGGCGCCGCCGCTGCATTTTTTCGCGGAAATCCCGCGGCGGACTGACACCCACCCCTGGGTGGGCGCACGCCGGCATGGGGGTCGCGCCGCGATTCGTCCCGCCCAACGCGACCCACGGCGCGGCACTGGCCCTAGGCCGCAACGAAACTGGTAAACAGGAAATACAGGATCGCGAGGGCACCCAGAATCAGCAGCCAGCTCCAGATCCAATTCATCGCCTTTCTCCGCGGGATTTCCTGCCACTCGCTTCGGCCCCGCCGCGCCGACGGGGTGCTCCCGAAGCCGGGGGGGAATGCTAGGGCGAGCGGCGAGCCTCGTCAAGGCCGCGCCCGCCGCTTTTTACGCACCGGGGCCGGCTACCGGCCGGCCACGGACGGGATATGATGACCCCCGGCATGGCAGATTCTCTCGGGCAGTCACCGCCGGCGCTGTCCGTCGTCGTACCGGTCTACAACGAGAGCGGGAATCTCGTGCCCCTGCTGGCACGGCTGCGCCCGGTGCTGGACTCGCTCGGTCTGCCCGTTGAACTCGTTTTTGTCGACGACGGCAGCGTAGACGACACGCCCGGCCAGTTGGGTCAGCTCGCCCAGCAAGACCCCCGCGTGCGCAGCCTGCACCTGTCGCGCAACTATGGGCATCAGGCCGCCCTGGTGGCCGGGCTGGCCGCCGCACGCGGCGACGCGGTCATCACCATGGACGGCGATCTTCAGCACCCGCCTGAGCTGATTCCGCGCCTGGTCGCCCGGTGGCGCGCCGGTTACGACGTGGTTCAGGCGGTCCGGCGCGAGCCGGCGGATCTGAGCCCGCTCAAGCGGGCCGGATCGCGCGGTTTCTATCGCCTGCTGTACGCGATTTCGCACTTGCACGTGGCGCCGGGAGCCGCGGACTTCCGGCTCATGTCGCGCGAGGCCGTGAACGCGTTCCTGTCGTGCGGGGAACGGTGCCGCTTCAACCGCGGTCTGGTGCAGTGGATTGGATTCACGTCCTGTGAGGTGCCCTACGACGCCGAGCCACGCCACGCCGGGAAGTCCAAGTATTCGTATCGGGCCATGTTTCGCCTGGCGGGCGACGCCATCTTCTCCTTTTCGTGGTGGCCGCTGCGGCTGGCCGGCTTGGCGGGGGTGTGCGTATCGCTGGTCGCGGCTGCGTACCTGTTATTCGTGCTCTGGGCACGCCTGTTCACCCAGTACACGGTCCCCGGCTGGAGCTCCATCCTGGCGACGGTGTTAGCCCTTGGCGGCGTGAATCTGATCGTTCTCTGGATACTTGGCGAGTACGTCGGCCGCCTGTATGAGGAAGTCAAACAGCGGCCCATCTACATTGTGCGCTCGGCGAAGCCCCAGGCTGCGCCACCGCAGAGCGACGCACCGAGCCGCGCGGCGGAGGCCCAAGCCGCGTCACCGTAGCGGCATCGTCCCCGGCGCTACAGCCGCACCTCGCGGCCGGTTTCGGCGGAGGTGTACAGCGCGTCGAGGATTCGCGCGACGGCGAGGCTCTGTTCGGCCGGCACCGGCGACGGGCCGTTGCAGCGGACCGCGTCGCGAAACGCCGCCAACTCGTTTTTGTGCCCATCGGTACCCGTATTGCTGACGATCCGCGTATCCAGCAACAGCCCCGCCCGCACGCTGTTCAGCATCAGGTCCGGCCAGCGGGCGCCGCCCGCCGTGCCGTGCAGCCACACGGAATACGACTCCGGCTCCGTTTGGTTGAGCAGCCAGCTTACCTCCAGGACGAGCGCCGCGCCATTGCGAAACCGAACGAACCCGGCTGCGAGATCTTCGACCTCGAAGTCCTCGCCGCGGTAGGCGCCCCATTGGTTGGCGATTTCCTGCTGGTGTGCCAGCTTGCACACCGCAAAGCCGGTCACGCTGGCCGGCTGCGGATGCCCAAGAAAATGCAGCGCCAAGTCGAGCGCATGAACACCAATATCCAGCCCGGGGCCGCGGACGGCTTGGGCCCGTGTGAGGAACCCCGGCGTGGTCGGCGCGAGGCGTCGCCGCAGCCACCACGCCCGCGTGTAATAGATGTCGCCCAGCTCGCCGGCGTCGACGAGCCGCTTGAGCGCGACCGTGCGCTCCTCGAAGCGCAAGTGCTGCGCGGTCATCAGGATCCGACCGCTACGATCGCGGGCCGCAATGATCTGCTCGATCTCCGCTGCGGTCGCCGCCAGCGGCTTTTCGCACAAGCAGTGCTTGCCGGCCCCCAGCGCGGCGAGCACGACCGGCGTGTGGGCGCGGTTCGGCGTGCAGACGTCCACGGCGTCGGCGGTTTCATCGCCGACCGCCTCTTCAAGCGACCGGTAGACCCGCTTGATACCGAGCTTCTCGGCCACTTCGCGGGCGACGGCGGGCGCGAGGTCGTACACGCCGACCAGCTCCGCGCCCGGCGTTTCCCGCCACAGCCGGGCGTGCAGCTTTCCGATCCCGCCCGTGCCGATGAGGGCGACGCGAACAGCTTCCGACGATTTCATGGCGCCCGGCTCTCCTCGAAGCTGCGGCAGCGCGGAACCTAAAGGTCTTCCCGGGGCCGTGCAAGTCGCGGCCCCGCGCCTCGTCTTGTCCGCCCAGCGCGGGTTCTTATAATCACCCGAATATCCATCGGCCGCGGCAGCGCGGCGAATGGTGTTCTGGAGAAAGGATCAGCGTGGCCGCTCAGACCGAGTCGTGGTTCCGGCGTCACCATTTTCTCTTGCGACGCCTGCATTCGCTCACGGGCATCGTGCCGGTGGGTGCGTTCCTCATTAACCACCTGTTGGCCAATTCGACGGCGTTTCTCGGCGAGAAACACTTTGACCACCACATCGGCATCATCCACGGCCTGCCGTGGCTGCTGGCGATCGAGATCGTGTTCATCTTCGCCCCGCTGGCGTTCCACGCCGCGTACGGCGTCATCATCGCGCTGGAGGGCAAGCTGAACCAGAATCAGTACCCGTACATGGACAACTGGCGCTACACGCTCCAACGCGTGACGGCCTGGATCACGGTCGTCTTCGTCCTCGTGCACCTGCTGCACTTCCGCTTGGCGCATTGGCTCGGCGGCACGCCGTACGGGGACGCCGAGCCATACTTCTTCGCCTTTACGAAGCAGGGCTTTCTGCACGTGCTGCCGACGTGGCTGTGGTTCGTGATCTACTCGATCGGCCTGACGGCGGCGGTGTTCCACTTCTGCAACGGCATCGTGACGTTCTGCATCACCTGGGGCATCACGGTCGGGGACGCGTCCCGCAAGCGCGTCTCGGTCGGGGCCGGTGCGCTCGGCGTCGTGCTGCTGCTGTGGGGCGCGTTGTCGCTCGTGGCCTTCGGCACGTATCAGGCCAGGGAAGGCCTTCCCCCGCCCGGTCACGGTGAGGCCGTCGCGCAGCGCGCCGTGCCGCCGTAACACCGCACGCAGTCCAGCAGCCAGCGATACGCGTCGAGCGACACGGTCGGTGGGACAGAACTATCGACGTGGTAGATGTAGCCGCCGCTCGCCGCGGCCACGGGGATTTTCTCCGCGACTTCCTTTTCGATCAGGCCGCGGTCGTTGGTCGCGACGACGTCGGCGTCGATGTTGCCGATGAGGCATAAGCGGTCGCCGTACTGCCGCTTGTACTCGCGTACATCGTTTCCTGCGCGGGCCTCCAGGGGATGAATCGCGTCGAGCCCGGCTTCCAGCAACAGCGGAATGAGCGGCGCCACATTCCCGTCACAGTGGAACATGAACCGCATGCCGTGCTCGTGCGCAAACTGCCCGAGCCGTTGCCAGTGCGGCAGTGCGACCCGACGCGCCACCTGCGGCGAGAACATGATCCCGTTGCGATAGCAGAGGTCGCTCCAGAACCATAGCGCATCGAAACGGTAGCCGCGGGCCAGCGTCAGCGCCAGCATCGCCAGCAAGTAGTCCGTGTAGACGGCCACCATCTCGGCCACCAGGTCAGGCTGCCGGATCATCGCCGTCAGGCCCACCTCGAAACCCATCGTGTGCTCCAGCACGAACCACAGCGGCTCGACCGGCGTGAGCGCCGTGAAGTGTCCGCCGGCCGTCGCGGCGCGATAGTCGGCCTCCGCCGCGGGGTTGTTGAACCTGTCCGCCGCCGGCGTGAGTCGGGGCCGCAGACGCCCCCAGTCGGCCGGGGTGCGAATCGCGGGCTCGAGAATCTGCTGCGGACGCGTAGCGTTGACCCAGTCCTTGACCGTCTTGCCGTGGCGATCAACATAGATGCGCTGTTCGGCGGTCTGTTCCAACACGCGCTCCGGCAGCCCGAACGACGGCTCGAACAGATCGTTGACGCAGCACATGCGATCCAAGCCGAAGTGTTCCGGCAGCTCCGCACTCTTCGGCAGTCCCTCCGCGCGCCAGCGCGCCAACGTCTCGGGCCAAAAGTGTAGGTCGCACATCGGCACGCGGTCCGGCGGCCGGCGATCCAAGGCGGCCACGATGCGTTCGCGAGCGGTCACCTATACCCTCGTGGTGCGCGCCATGCGCGGGTTGGGTCATGCCCAAGCGCAGCGCGGGCATGCCGTATGGGAGCCATGGTGCCAGGCCCTGGTCACATCGGATGACGCGCCTTACGCTCTGCGAAGGAACGGTACCATCTTCGGCGCGGGATTGACTCATGCCACCAGGCCGCTGCCGAGTGTTTCGCAAAACATGTCGCCGCTACGATGAGCCGGGCCACGCGCACGCCCTCACGTTCAGTTGCTTCCGGCGGCAGTCGTTTCTCAGTCGCGATCGCGCGCGCCGCTGGTTCATCGACACCCTGGCCGCCGCACGGGATGCGCATAGCTTTTCCGTATGGGCGTACGTCGTCATGCCCGACCACGTACACCTGGTCATCTGGCCGCAGCACTCCGGCTACTCGATCAGCGCGATTCTCGCCGACCTTAAGCAGCCGGTCACGCGCGCCGCCCTCAAGTTCGTCCGGGCGCACGCGCTGCCCTTCCTCGTACGAATGCGCGACACCCAGCCAAACGGTCAGACGGCGCACCGCTTCTGGCAGCGTGGCGGCGGCTACGACCGCAATCTCATACAGGTTGACGAAGTGTGTGAGAAGGTCAACTACATTCACGACAATCCGGTGCGCAGCGGCCTCGTCCAGCGCCCCGAAGACTGGCTGTGGTCCAGCGCTCGATACTACGCGGATCGAAACGACGGCGTTCTGCGACCGGATCTTGAGACGCTACCTGCTGTGCGCCTCGCGGGTGGTCGGATTTATCCTTGCTGAGCACCGAGCTAGAACATGCCCGCGCCTGCGGCTTGGGCATGGCACCCGCGTTCGCGCGAATTTACGTTCGCGGCGGCTGCTTGGAGACCAGCACGAGGATCAGCGTTGCGATCGGGCCGAGCAGCAGCGAGAGCAGGAACCACGTCAAGCCGCTGCGGCCCTTGCTTTGTGCTAAGCCGGCGTTGAGCAGCGCCAGCGTACCCCAACCGACGGCGTAGCCCGATTCGACGCGACTGGCATAGTCCGCTGGCGTCGCTTGCGCCAACCCCAGCGCCACGGTGCCCATCGACATAAAGCAATCTCCCGATGGTGCTCTTCAGGCGGTCGTGAACTCGGCCCAGGTCTTCGGCGTCTCCCACACGCGCACGCGGTGCAGCCGGGCCGGGGCGACGTGCCCGGCCAGCAGGTTCCAGATGACGCGGGCGATGTTCTCGACGCTGGGGTTCACGTCACGGAACTCCGCCGTGTCTTCGTTCAGGTGCTTATGGTCGAGCCGGTCGACCACCTGCTCCTTGACGATCTGCTCGAAGCGCGGCAGCGGCAGCACCGCCCCCGTCCTGGCGTCCGGCTCGCCGACCACCGTCACTTCCACGAGGTAATTGTGGCCGTGGCCATTCGGGTTGTTGCACTTGCCGAACGTGTGCCGGTTTTCCTCGTCGGAGAGCTGCGGGCAGTGCAGCCGGTGGGCCGCGGAGAACTCGAATTGTTGGGTCAGCAGGACCATGTGGGGGGCCTCCCGCGTGATCGCGAAGCGCAGACAGGGCGTCGCGCAGAGTTCCAATTGCACGAGGGGTGCGTTGTCCGGCGCCGCCGGCGCCACACGCTGCCAGATATCCTGGAGCAGCCGTTCCGCCGACATGCGCCAGCCGCGCCGTTTGAGCACCTCGGCCGTGTGCGGAATCGCGTGGCGGCGTAGCAGGTCATCCAGCACGCTGATGTTACACACGTAGCCGGTGAGGGGATGCGGCTGGCCGGTGACGGTGGCCCGCAGGCGCAGGTAGGGGACAATCCCGACCGCGCTGGGCCAGCCGGCCCAGGAGTTCGTCACGGGCCGCGTAAATTCGACCTGCCCGGCCCAGTCCCGGTCGACCGAAAACCGCACCTCGCGCGTCAGTCCTACCATCGCGGGAATTCTATCCGATGCGGGCAGGCCGTTCAGCTTGGACACTGAAACTCGGCCCGTGCGCTCGAGCACGGGTGCGATAGAATCCAACGAGCCGCGGGCTTTAGCCCGCGCGGTCGCGCGAACGGAAACGAACGTAACACCCCAGGGACCTGCACATGTCCACAAAGACATGCGTAGTCACCGGCGCCAGTCGCGGCATCGGCCTGGCCACCGCCCTGCGCTTTGCCAAGGCGGGTTACAGCATCGTCGCGGCCGCCCGCGACGAGAAGATGCTCGCCGAGGCAGCGCAAAAAATCGCGGCCGCCGGCGCGGCGTGTGTGACCGTGGCCGGCGACGTGGGGCGCGCGGAGGTCGCCGAGCGCCTGATCGACGCCGCCGTGCAGCGTTTCGGCCGCGTGGACGTGCTGGTCAACAACGCGGGCTGGGCCGCGGTCAAGCCGATCGCCAAAACGAGCCTGGACGAGTACGACCGCACGATCGGCGTCAACATCCATGCGGTGTTCTACACCACGCGCGCGGTGTGGCCGGTCATGGTACGCCAACCAGGCGGCGTGATCGTGAACATCTCTTCCGCCGCCTCGGTGGACCCGTTTCCCGGCCTGTCCACGTACGGGGCCTGCAAGGCGTGGGTCAACCTGTTCACGTTTGCGGCGGCGAACGAAGGGCGGACGCACGGCATCCGCGTGTACGGCGTCGCTCCGGGCGCCGTCGAGACGGCCCTGCTGCGCGAAGGTTTCCCGGATTATCCCGCTGACCGCACGCTGGACCCGGACGTGATCGCCGGCGTGATCGAAGCCGTGTGCGACGAGCGTATGGCGCACTGCTCCGGCCAGACGATCTTCGTCCGCAAATAGCCCGCCGGTAGCCGCGCCTGTGCTTTGCGGCTAAAAGAACGCGCGCCATGCGTTTGATCTTCCTCGGCACCGGCGAGTTTGCGGTCCGTGCCTTGAGCGCGCTGGTCCGCGCCGGGCATGAGATCATCGCCGTCATCAGCCAGCCGGACCGGCCGGCTGGCCGCGGTCGCACGATCCTTCCAACGCCCGCCCACGCTGCCGCCGACCAGCTCGGCGTCCCCCATATTCAGACCGCGGACGTGAACGCGCTCGATGTCGAGGGCTTGGTCAAGCGTGCGGAGATCGGGTTGGTCGCCGCGTTCGGACAAAAAATCGGGCCTGCGCTGCTTAACGCCCTGCCGCGCGGGTGCGTCAACATCCACGGCTCGCTACTACCGAAATACCGCGGCGCCGCGCCCTATCAATGGGCCATCATCAACGGCGAGACGGAAACCGGGGTGACGGTCTTTCAACTCGACGAGCGCTGGGACACCGGTCCCATCTGGAGCCAACGCGCCACCCCGATCGGCGAGACGGAAACCGCCGACGAACTGCACGACCGCCTTGCGCAGCTCGGCGCCGAGCTGATCGTCGAGACGTTGGACCAAATCGAGCGCGGCCAGGCGCAGCCGCGCGCTCAGGATGTCACGCACGCCAGCCGAGCCCCGAAGCTGTCGCGCGCGGATGCGGCACTCGACTGGTCGCAGGCCGCGGCCCAGATCGTGCGGCGTATTCACGGCCTGTGGTCCTGGCCGGCGGCGACCTGCGTGTTCGCGTCGCGCAGCGGGAAGGTCGGGCGCGTGCAGCTTGCCCGCGCGCGCCTTGCCGACCCAGTTGCCCCGCCGGCGCCCGACACGTCGCCGGGCAGCTTCTGCCCCGACGGCAGCGTTCAGGCTGGCGTCGGTCGCGTGCGCTTGCTGGAAATCAAGCCGGCGGGCGGGAAGCTCATGACTTTCGAAGCCTTCGCAAACGGCCGCCGGGTCGCGCCGCCCGACCGCCTGCTCCCGGCCGACCTGCCATGACGAACGCCAGCGGTCGCGACGTCGCGCTGCACGCCGTTCGTGCCGCCCTGACCGGAAAGGCGTTTGCCGGCCAGGTGCTGCGGGCCGAGCGCGATGAGCTTCACCTGGCCGGTCGCGAGGCCGGCTTCGCGACACAGGTGGCGCTGGGCGCGGTCCGGCACCTGCTCACGATCGAGCACGTGCTGTCCGCGGTCGCCCGCTTCGATCGTCGGCGTGTGCCGCGCACGCTGCGCGCCATCCTGTACTGTGCGGCGTATCAGGTCCTTTGGATGGATCGCGTACCGGTTTTTGCCGCGGTCGATGAGGCCGTCGCGCAGGCCCACCGGCACGTTGGCGGCCGTTCGCCCGGCATGGTCAACGCGGTCCTGCGCCAGTTGGTGCGTGCGATCGGCGAACGACGTGTGGCGTGGCAGCGCCTCGACCCGCACCAGGTGCGCGTGAGCTGGGATCAGGCCTGTGCGTTCTCGCGGGACGTCTTGCCCCCCGCGGACGCGGCGGACGGCTTTATGACGCACCTCGCCGCCGCGACCGGCGAGCGTCTGGAGCGCTACCACACGCTGGTCGCGCGTTTCGGCGCCGAACGTGCGGAACAGATTGTCTGGGCCTCTCAGGCCGTGCCCGTCACAGTCCTGCAACGACAAACGCTGCGCATCGGTCCCGACGAGTTCCGCACGGGTGTTATAAGCGTCTCTGCCGCGACCGGAATAGAGTCAACCGCTGACGCAGCCTTCTTGCCGGCCTCACTGCATCTATCAGACATCCCGCTGTTTGTGGAGGGTAAAGCTTTCGTTCAGGACCCCACCGCCCGCGCCGCGGCGGTACTCGTCGCCGCGCAGCCCGGCGAGCGCGTCTTGGACCTGTGCGCCGCACCCGGCGGCAAGTCGATGGCGCTGGCGCTGCAAATGCAGGACCGCGGCGAGATCGTCGCGTGCGATGTTTCGCCTCAGCGGCTGGAACGCGTACAGGAGAATACGAGGCGGCTCGGCTTGTCGTGTATCCGCACGCACGTCCTGCCAGCGGCGATCCCGCGAGAGCGACCCGCACTCGGCACGTTCGATGCCGCGCTGGTCGATGTTCCGTGCACCAACACCGGCGTGATTGCCCGCCGCCCCGAAGCGCGCTTGAGCTTCTCGGCGCACAAGCTCCGCGCGCTGCTCGCGCCACAACGGGACCTGCTCCGGCTCGCCGCCACCCACGTCCGCCCCGGCGGCCGTCTCGTCTACAGCACGTGCAGTCTCGAACCAGAGGAAAATGAGCGGCAGGTCGAGCAGTTCCTCGCCGAGCACCCCGACTGGTCGCTCGATCACCAGGAAACCACCTTGCCGCGCTGGGGCCCGCGTTTGGCCGACTGGCACGACGGCGGCTTCGCCGCGCGGCTCGTGCATCTGGCAGATTGAGCCGCGCCGGACACCACGCGCGTAGCGTCGGCCCGCCGCGGCCGACGGCGGATGCCCGGGGTGTCCCGAACCTCTCCCGCAACCCCTCTCCCCGTTGGGGAGAGGGTAGGGAGAGGGGCCAAAAAGCCGGGGATTTCGACCCTCCCCCAACCCCTCCCTGGGAGGGAGGGGGGTTGCGGGATAGGTTCCCGGTTCTTACGGCCTCACGCGGTCCAGGAGATTTCGCCCGTCGCGCCGTCCACCGTCACGAGCGCTCCGTTCGGCACGAGCGTCAACACGTCCTCCTGCGGCTCGCACACCAGCGCCACGCCGGTGACGATGGCCCCCTCGACGATGTTCGGGTCGGCGGGCTTGGACAGCACGATGGCCGCCGGCTGCTTGCCCTGCTTGGCCAGGACGGTCAGCACGACGCACCCGCCGGAGGAACCCTTCGTTTCTGGGTAGATCATCACCTTGCCGGCGATCGACTCGCCCTCATGCTCATGCCCGCGGGCAATGATGACGCCGGTGTCCATGTCCACGTCGCCGAGAAACGAGAAGGCTTTCTGGCAGACCAACGCCGGCCCGCGGACGCGGCCGCGGACCATGGGGCGAGTCTGAACCCTGTGTTGAGGCATGTTCGTCCGCGGGATCCGGTCCCGCTTCCGCTAGGGTTCCTTTGGAGGGGGCCATCGGCCGGCCAGAATCCCATCGACGCTCAGGTCCTCGTCCAGCTCTTCCCAGCGCAACGCGGTGCCGCGGGCTTCGATCCGCACGCGGGCCAGCAAGTCGTCAGCCGCGGCTGCCAGGCGCGGGAACTTGTCCGCCGGGAACCCGATTTCCCGGCCGTCCTCCAACTCGATCCAGACCTTGCGGCGGCTGGCCCAAGCGCGGACAGCACGGGTTCGTGCAGGAGCGGCCGGAACACTACTCGAAGTACTCATGCCACTTCCTCAGGAATTCTTCGCGGTGCTCGATCACGATGCGCTCCAGTTGCGTCAGGTCCTGGGCCGTCATGCCCTCATTGTACGCGCAGGAAACCGAGTCCAGCCAGAACTTACAGGCATCCTCCGCGCGTCGGACGTGGACGTGCGGCGGCTCGTGACCCTCGTTGCTGAAGAAGTGAAAGCGAAAGCCCTTCCAGCGGAAGATCGTGGGCATACGCGCCTCCGAGGATGCGCTCTCAAACCAGCTTACCGGCCACCGCCGATTGCAGGCACTGCTCCCGGCTCCGCAGCGCGGTCTGGCAGCCGATCAGGTCGCCGACGTAGCGGGCCATCTTGCACGAGTCGGTCACCATCGCCTGAATCTGCGGCGTCGGCAGGCCCAGCTCCTTGCACGTCGAAAGCCGCATGTGGCTCTCGACCGGGCAGGTGTCGCAGATGACGCGGCCGCCGGCGGCTTCGATCGCTCGCGTGATGCCCTCCCAGGTCGCCGCCTGTTTCGTCATGCGGTTCGTGCACACCCACAAACGCACGTCGGGATGGACCTTGACGCGGCGCTCCGTGAACCAGTCGGCGACGAAGCGCAGGTGATCCACTGAGTAGTGCGGGCAGCCGAGCGTGACGAAGTCGACCGCTGCTCCTGGCGCGATCGTCGTGAGCTGGTCGAAGACCGACCGAAGCTCCGCGCGGCCGACCGGGTGCGTCTCGCGCGGTGTTTCGCCCTGGAACGCCGCATCGAGCGAATCCGCCTCGGCGGTGTGGCCGGGGGCATGAAAGAGCGTCACCGAGCCGCTGGTCGCCAGCGCCGCCCCGAGCGCGAGCAGGTTGCTTTGCGTCGGCGTGCCGAGCGTGTCGAACACGGGCACCTCGCTGCCGACGATGCCGCCGACGTAAAAGCCCAGGGCTGAGTAATCCACATCGTTTTTCAAGTCCTCGGGGCCGAGCTGGATCCGAAACCGGTGCGTGCCCTTGCGGTTCTCGTCGAGCAGGTAGCCCATCCGCGGATACTTGCCGGTGACCGCCGAGTAACGCGTGAACAAGCCGCCGCGGTTCGTCCGTGCCCCCAGCACCGAGTTGAAATAGATGATCGCCGACGACTCGACGCTGATGATGTACGATCCTTTCGGCGGCACAAAGCCGAGCAGTTGCGGCGTGCAGGTATACGTGCCGAGTACGCCCATCTGCCGATGCGCTGGCACGACTTGGGCCTGTAGCTCGTGGATCTTCGACGGGCAACCGTAGTCGGCCCATTGCTCCAGGTCGCACGCCAGCGTCGAACTGGTGGTAGGAATGCAGACGCGGGCCCCGGTCGCGGCGTACTCGACGGCGTCTTCGACGTTGCCGCGGTAGATTGACATCTCCGCGGGATAGTGGGCATAGATCGCGTCTACAAAGCGTTCAGCCCCGAATGCGTCGCCGAACTGCACAAGATAGTCCATCGCCCGGGCGACCGCCGCCGGCGACCCTGCCAGGGGTATCTCGCCGGCAAGCATGCGCTTTTCGTCGTCAGTCAGGTTCATGACTCGCCTCGCCGTCCGGGCAAGCCGGGTCGAGCCCCGCGCTCAGGTCGCTGCGCGGCGCACGCGAATGCTGCGCGGGCTCGCCACGGTGATAGTCCCGACCAGCGACTCCAGGTGATAGCTGGCCAAGACGGCGACCACCAGCGCCCGGAACTCCACGAGACTTTCGCGATCGGGTCGCAGCATCAAGACGCCTCCGTGCGTACCGGGCGGAAACGCGCGAACATCACCGAACCCTTTGTCGGCGGTTACAAAAAACACGCCTTCCGCGCACACCCGCTCCCACAACTCGCCGTCTTTCAGCCCGCCCCAGCCCTGCTCCACTACACCCGTGGTCGTGTATCCACCGGCCAGCAGAGGCTCGGCCACCAGCGGCGAGAGGTCCTCGTCGAGCTTGACCGCGCGGACCATGTCACGCCACCAGCGTGTTGTGCGCCGCTTCCGCGGCGTAGAACAATGCGGCGTGAACGTCCTCGCGTCGGAGTTGGGGGTATTGCCGCAATAGCTCGTCGATGCTCATAGTCGCCAGGCTGGCCACCAGGACGGACACGGCGATCCGAGTGCCGCGGACGCACGGCTCGCCGTGGTGCAGTTCCGGATCGCAGACGATTCTTTGCCGCCAGTCGTCGGTGGGCATAACTCGCTCCGCGTCAAAGCCAGACCCATGTTAGCTGCGTCGCGCGCGCACGACAATCCGCTACGCGTGCGACCGGTAGCGGTCCGGACAGCCCTGCCTCATCGGCGAGCATGCTTTTTTCTTCGTCGGTGAGCTTCATGGGGGACAGCATAAGCTGTCAGCTATGAGCCGTCAGCTCAAGCCTGACTTGTCCGTCGAGGTGACCCGCGTCCCCTGGCTGGCGCGACCTCGTCGGAGGCAACGAGCTGAGCAGCGCGCAGCCGCTCCCTGAGCGACTCGGGAAGTTCGGCGTGCAAGAACTCGATGGATTCCGGCACCCGCCCCGAATCGCGCTCTTTCTGGCACAGCTCGAACATCGTGCGGTCGGTCAGCACTACGAAGCGACGCTTGCACGCTGCCAGCAGCAGGAAATACATATCGGAGCGGAGCTTCATCAGCTTGCCGACGGCGAGCTTGTCACTTGCCGTTCGAGCGCTGCTGGTTGAGATGTTGGCGACAATCGAGAAGTCGGCGCTGACGGCATCGAAGTCAAAAACCCCTCCCGGGCTGAGCTTTATGCGCTCGCGGCTGAACCGCTCACCCAGCTTGGCGGGGAGCCACTCCCGACGTACCCAGTCCTCGACCTCTAGCTGAACACGTGTGTCGGCCATAGACAGCAAGGATAACTCGGAGCAGCGCAACCGGACAGGGGAGGACGTGGGTGGGAGCTGCGCAACAGAGGTTTCCCAGGCCGCCGCCGCGCGAGGCGCGGGCCGCTAAGTCGACCACGGCCGGTGGCTGATGGCTGACGGCTGGCGCCTGATAGCTTCATGCCTCCGCCACCGGCAGCAGCAGGCGCGAGGGGTGCTGCGCGGCGTGATAGACGCGATTCGTCGCCACGACCACCTCCGTCGCGCTGCCCGGCGGCTCGAGCGTGTTCGTGTGCGCCGGGAACTTCGGCACGGCGGCGGACGCAACTTGCAGACGAATCCGATGCCCCTTGAAGATGCGGATACCGGTGGCCCACATGTCGATGCGCACCTTGACGATCTGCCCCGCCAGCACCGGGTCGAGCTGCTCGAGCGAGTCGCGCAGCGCGAGGCGGACGTTTCCGTCGCAGAGCTGCCGGGCGAGGCCGTTTTCATGCACGTCGCACAGCATCGCGCAGAACTCGGTGTCCGCCGCGGACGATGACACCCACAGCTCCGCGAACACCCGCCCGCACAGGACCACGTCTTCCTTCAGCGGGGCCGTTGTGTAGCACAGCACGTCGTCCCGGCGCTGCACCGGCCGCGCGTCGAACGGTCCGCCGACCTGAAGCGTGCCGGCGTCATACAAGTACGGCGTCGGATCGTCGGGGTCGTACGCGTACTCATCAAACTCCGCCGTGTGCCACTGCTCTTGAGCAGTGGCCGACGGTTCGCGGGTCGGAGACCGGTCCCACCGGAGCACGCCGTCGCCGAAGAGTGAATTCGCCCGTCCGCTGGAATGCAGGTATAGTGACTGCTCCTTCGTACCCGGCGGCGGCCAGTCCGCCAGGTCGTGCCACGTGTTCGAGCCCATCAGGAACACGCGCGCCAGAGGTCGTTCGTCCCAGCTCTCCGGCCGTCCACCGATCTGGAGGTCCAGCCAGTCAAGGATGATGCCGTTGATGTCGATGATTTCCTCGGGACCGAAGTCTACACCTTGCACGACCGTCTTGGTGTTGGTGGCGTGCGGCCACGGACCGACGAGCACGTATTGCTCCTCTTTGCTCTTCGCCAGCCGCCGCGCGTTGGGATAGTTGTTGTATGTACTCGCCCCATCATCGTCATACCAACCAGTGATGTGCAGCGCCGGCAGGTCGAGCTCGGCCATGCGGTGCATATAGCAGGCCGGCTTCCAATACTCATCCTTGAGCGGATGCTTCATCCAGTCCTGCCACATCTTGCTTTCAAAACCCAGCTTCTCGTCGAGCTTGCTCACCGGTCGGAACTTGTATAGCGCTTCCCAATTGTATTGACTAATGTCCTGGTTCGTGCGTCCGTGTACGAAGAGCGCCCACGTGATCATGCTCCAACACACGGAGCCGTTCCACCACGGCACATTGATGAGCGGGTCCGGCAACGCGACGATCGGAATAATGGCCTTCACCGCCGGATGATGCCCGAACGTGCCCATCCAGACGCAATACCCCTCGTACGAGCGGCCCATCAGGGCGATGTTACCGTTGCAGAGCGCTTGCGCCGCGAGCCACGTCTGCGCCGCCAGCCCGTCCCGTGCTTCGTTAAAGAACGGCTCCCACACGCCGTCGCTGTCGTAGCGGCCGCGCACATCCTGAATCGCAACCGCGTACCCCGCCGCCGCCAGCGTGCGCGCGAGCGGAATCTTTTTGACGGGATCGTTGTTGTTGTACGGCGTGCGAATCAGGATGCACGGCCAGGGACCCTTGGCGTCGGGAAAGTACACGTCCGTGGACAGTCGCACGCCGTCCTCCGCCGGGCAGCCGAGATCCAGTTGCACACGCACGTCATGGCTGGGACGTTTGGTCACTTCTCACCTCGCTGACAGATAGAAGTCGCCGTCGCTCCGTTCGTGCAGAATCAGGCCAAAGGAGCCGTTGCGGTTCTCGACCGGCCGCGTCCACGCTTCTACGAACTGCGGCGCCCAGCCGACGGAGCCCGCGGCGCTGATGGCTTCCATGTCCGCGGCGGTACCGCGATAGCCGTATCGTCCGCCGCTCGTCCCGTGCCGGGACGACGCGAGCGCCGGGCCGCACAGGCACAGGACGCAGAGGCAACGCAAAAGCACGGGAGCGTCCTCGATTTCCCGATCCGGACGAAAGCCAGACCAGCCGCTGAAGCCCGTCCGGTCACTCCCAGCATAGCTTTCTGCCGGGGCACACTCAATGGATTTCTGCTGGTATACGCCGCCCCGCCCGAATCGGTTATGCTGTCGGCACCAACGTAGCCTCAGTTAGCGGGAGAATCGCTGATGTACGCCGGCACGGACTCAACCCGTCCCACGCGTCGCGAGTTGATTCGGTCGGCCGGGTTGGCGGTCGCCGCGCTGGCCGTCCGACCCACGCTGGCCGGGGCTCCGCCGGGGCAGGAGCCGCTCCAGCGCCAGCGCGTCCTGCGGATCGCGCATTTGACCGACATCCATGTGCAGCCGGAGCGCAAGGCCGATCAGGGCCTGGCGGCCTGCCTCCGCCACGTCCAGAACCTCAAGGACAAGCCCGAGATCCTCCTCACCGGCGGCGACACCGTCATGGATTCGTTTGCGACCGACGAGGCCCGTACCAGGCTTCAATGGGAACTGTGGCAAAAGGTCATCAAGAACGAGTGCAGCCTGCCGGTCGAGTCCTGCCTCGGCAATCATGACGTCTGGGGTTGGAACAAGAAGGCCAGCCGCACCGATGGCTCAGAACCCCTCTGGGGCAAGAAGTGGGCGCTGGAGGTCTTCGACGTCAGCCGCCCATATCGCAGTTTCAACCGCGCCGGCTGGCACTTTGTCATCCTCGACAGCACGTTTCCCGAGGGTGACGGCTACGTCGCCCGTCTGGATGACGAGCAGTTCGAGTGGCTCGCGGCCGACCTGGCCGGCGTGGAAGCGCACACGCCGATGCTGGTGATGTCGCACATGCCGATTCTGGCCCCGTCGGCGTTCCTGTGTGGCGAGCGCGAGAAGAGCGGCGACTGGGTCGTGCCGCGCTCGTATATGCACATCGATGCCCGACGGATCAAGGATTTGTTCCTCAAGCACCCGAAGGTGAAGGTTTGCCTGAGCGGCCATCTGCACCTGGTCGATCGTGCCGAGTACGCCGGCGTAACGTACTACTGTAACGGGGCCGTGAGTGGGGCCTGGTGGCGCGGCGACCACTACGAATGCCAACCGGGCTACGCGGCCATCGACCTCTTCGACGACGGGACCTCGGAGCGGCGGTACGTGACGTACGGCTGGAAGACGCCCGAGGGATGACGTGCGTCCGGCGCTGCGCCCGGGGTGTCACGGTGTTTCGGTAACCATGCTCAGCCCGTGGCCCGGCTTGTTGTGGTAGAACAGCCAGTAGGTAACGGGGATCACGAAGAGCGTGAACACGGTCGAGGCGAACAGGCCGAAGATCAGCGCCCACGCCAACCCCGAGAAGATCGGGTCGATCGTGATCGGCGCCGCCGACAGCATCGCGGTCGCCGAGGTCAGCAGGATCGGCCGGAGCCGCACGACGCGGCTTTCCATGATCGCGTCAAACAGCGACCGCCCGCGTCGCAGCGACAGGTGGATGAAGTCGACCAGGATGACCGAATCACGCGTGACGATGCCCGCCAGCGCGATCATGCCGATCATACCGGTGGCCGTAAAGAAGATCGGGTCGCGGTACAGCCCGACCTGTCCGCCGGCCAAAGCGTTGAGCAGCCAGAAGCCCGGCATAATGCCGATGACGGTCAGCGGAATCGCCAGCATCACCACAAGGGGAATCGCAAACGAGCCCATCTGGGCGACGAGCAGAATGTAGATGCCCACCAGGGCGGCGGCGAACGCCAGTCCCAGGTCGCGGAACACATCGAGCGTGATCTGCCATTCGCCCTCGCCGGCGAACTGGACACGAATCCCGTCGGGCAACCGCCACGCCACGCCGCTGCCATTCGTCAGGTACGTGCGCCCCGCCAACGGCCGCGCCGGACCATTCGCCACCCGGCCACCGTCGTTTCCACGGCCTTGTTGCCTCGTTGCCTTGATGCCTTGTTGCCTTTGCAAATCCGCCTGCATGTCTACAATAGCCTCGGCCGGCGGACGGCCGGCCGTTTCGCCATAGACATAGACGACCCGCTCGAGATTCTTGTGGTAAATCGTCTGATCCACAAGTTGGTGCTCCCAGCGTCCGATTTCCGCGAGCGGCACCAGATCGCCGCCGCGGCCCTTCACGTGCAACCGGGCCAGATCGGGCGCGCTGGAGCGCAGGCGCTCGGGCAGCCGCAGCTCGATCCGCAGCGGATTACGCTCCGCCGCCGCCTGAACCAGGCCGGCCGTCTCGCCGCCCACGGCGGTCCGGATCGTCTCCGCGACGTCGGCGACCGACACGCCGTGGAGCGCCGCCTTTTCCTTGTCCGTCACAAACGTGACCTTCGCGCGATCGGCTTCAATGACGTCGTCCACCTCGAACACGAACGGCTCACGCTTCATCCGCGCGCCCACCACTTTTGCCGCCGCCATCAGATCCCTATAGCCGTGATCCGCCTGCCCGTAGACCTCGGCGACGAGCGTGGCGAGCACGGGCGGCCCCGGCGGCGTCTCGACAATCCGCAGCCTGGCTTGATGCTCCGCCGCAATGGCCGTGAGGTCGTCGTGCACACGTAGATTCAATGCATGGCTCTGCTGGTGACGATTCTTCCTGCCGACGAGATTCACGCGGAGTTCCGCCAGGTGCGGCCCGCGTCGCAAGTAGTAGTGCCGCACCAGCCCGTTGAAGTCCATTGGCGAGGCCAGCCCGACGTACGACGTGAAATCGGTCACCTCCGGCACGCGGGCCAGGTAGTCTTCAACCTCCCGCACCGCCGCATCGGTACGCTCCAGCGTGGTGCCTTCATCGAGATCGAGCACCAGCAGCAGCTCATTCTTGTTGTCAAAGGGCAGCATCTTGAGCGGCACGGCACGGACCGCGGCCAGCCCGGCGGCCGCGAGCATCAGCAGCGCCATGACGACCAGAAAGCCCCACGCTGCGACGCGCGACCGCAGGAGCGGCGCCATCAAGGGATAGAACAAGCGATAGAGAAAGCTCCGCTTGAGCGGTTCGAGGTCGTGGGTATCGTCCCCACCCGATTCTCCGTGCCCGCCTGCCTCCGTGCCTGCGTGCCTCCGGCTGTAGTGCCGCCGGAGCGCATGGTACGACAGCCACGGCGTGATCGTGAACGCGACCGCCATCGACATGAACATGGTGACCGGCACGTTGAGCGCCATCGGCCGCATGTACGGCCCCATCATGCCGGTGATGAAGAACATCGGGAGGAATGACACGATCACGGCCAGCGTCGCGGTGATCAGCGGCGGACGGATTTCGGAGACGGCCTCCAGCACGATTTCGCGCGTGGCGTGGCGGCGCAGCGAAAAATGCCGCGCGATGTTCTCCACGTCCACGATCGGGTCGTCGACCAGCAGCCCGAGCGAGAGAATCAGGGCAAACAGCGTGACGCGATTAATCGTGTAGCCGAGAATGAAGTTCACCGCGAGCGTCAGCCCGAACACGACCGGGACGGCCACCGCCACGATGAGCGCCTCGCGCCAGCCCAGGCTCAGCGTGAGCAGCGCGATCACGATGAAGATCGCGACCGCCAGCGCTTCGACCAGCTCGTTGACCTTGTCGTTGGCGGTCAGCCCGTAGTTGCGGGTGATCACCACGTCGATGTCGTCGGGCAGGACCTGCGCCTGGAGGCGCTCGGCCGCCCGGATCACGTCGCGCGCCACCCAAACGGCGTTCGTGCCCTTCTTCTTGGCCAGCGCGATCGTGACCGCTGGCTGCGACCGCTCCACCCCTGCCGACGTGGCGGCGGCCGTCCCGACCGCCGTGCCTGGCGCGCCCTCGTGCGGGGCGAAGCCGCGGGCCGGACCCCAACCGTGCCGCACGTAGTTCGTGATCTCCTCCGGACCGTCGCTGACCGTGGCCACGTCCTTCAGCAGTACGGGCCGATCGCCGAAAACGCCCACTACGAGATCATTGAGTTCTTCGACGCGCTCGAACGCCCGCCCGGCCTCGACGCGCAGCACCCGATCGTCGCGGGTCACGTCCCCGCTTGTTCGCGTAACGTCCGTGACCTGAATCGCCCGCGCAACCTCCAGCGGCGAAAGGCTGTACGCCCGCAGCCGCTCCGGATCCAGGTACACGTAAACCACGCGCGGGGCGCCCCCGACGACGTACGCCCGCGAGACGTTCGGCACCGCCGCCAGCCGTTCGGTCACCTCTTCGCCGACGCGGCGCAACGTGTACTCGTCCGCCGTCCCGCTCGTCAGCGTCAGCGTGACAATCGGCACATCGTCGATCTCGACGGGCTTGACGACCCACCCGGTCACACCCGGCGGCACGATGTCCACGTGCTCGTCGATGCGTTTGTAAAGCTTGACCAGGCTGCGCTCGCGGTCCTCGCCCACGTAGAAGCGGACCGTGATGATCGCCTGATCGGCGCGCGACATCGAATAGACGTACTCCACGCCGTCGATGTGATACAGCAGCTTCTCGAGCGGCGTCGCGACAAGCTGCTCGACCTCCTCGGCGGAGTGCCCCGGAAAGTTCACGTACACGTCCGCCAGCGGCACGACGATCTGCGGGTCTTCCTCCCGCGGCGTGACGAAGAGCGCCGCCGCACCGAGCGCGGCCGCGAGCAGCACGAGAATCAGCGACAGGTTCGAATGAAGGAACGTGCGGACGATCTTGTTGGTGAAGCCGTGGTGAACTTCCAGCAAGGCGGGCGGGTGGGCCATGCCACGGTCCTCTGAGTCCCCAAGGGTCCGGCGACATCATCGCCGAAATGGGCACGCGGACAACCCCGCGGGGTTGCGTATAACATAGGCGCAGACGATGTCCGCGACGCGGTACGACGTGATTGTGGTTGGCGGGGGGCATGCCGGCGCCGAGGCCGCCTGGGCCGCGGCCCGGCTCGGCGCACACACCGCGCTGATTACCTTCTCACGCGACGCGATTGGCCGGCTTTCGTGCAACCCCGCCGTCGGCGGCATCGGCAAAGGCCAGATCGTGCGGGAGATCGATGCCCTCGGCGGACTGATGGGGCTGGTCACCGACGAGGCCGGCATCCAGTTCCGCATGCTCAACCGGCGCAAAGGTCCCGCCGTGTGGGCCCCGCGTGCTCAGACCGACAGCCGGCTCTACCCCGCCGTCCTGCGGCGGTACCTGGAGCAGTGCCCCAACTTGGACATCGTAGAAGCCGGCGTGGAAAGCCTGGTAGCCGAGCTTAGCCCGGGCTCCGGCTCGACGCGGCGCGTGGTCGGCGTCGTGCTCGCCGATGGCCGCACGCTCGCCACCGAGGCCGTCATCATCACTTCCGGCACGTTTCTCCGCGGGCTCATGCACACGGGCGAAACCAAGACACCGGGTGGACGGGTTGGCGAACAAGCGGCCATCGGCCTGAGCGCCGCGCTCGAACGGCTCGGCCTGCACCTGGGCCGCCTCAAGACGGGCACGCCGCCGCGGGTCGCGCGCGACAGCGTCGATTTCAGCCGCCTCACCGAGCAGCCCGGCGACGCCGACCCGGTGCCGTTTTCGTTCCTTACCGCACGCATCTCCCAGCCGCAGGTGCCGTGCTGGATCGGCTATACGTCGCCCGAGATTCGCGCGCTCATCCGGGCGAACCTGCACCGCGCCCCGATGTATTCCGGCCAGATTCAGGCCCGCGGCCCGCGCTACTGCCCGAGCATCGAGGATAAGGTCGTCCGCTTCGCCGACAAGGACCAGCACCAGATCTTCCTCGAGCCCGAAGGCCGCGAGAGCGAACGCATCTACCTCAACGGCATCAGCACGTCGCTGCCGATCGATGTGCAGCAACAGCTCGTCGCCCTGGTGCCAGGGTTAGAGCGCGCGCGCGTCGTGCAGTGGGGCTACGCGGTCGAATACGACTTTGTGCCACCGGAGCAGATCGACGCGACGCTGATGACCAAATGCGTGCGCGGGCTATTCCTGGCGGGACAGATCAACGGCACGAGCGGCTACGAGGAGGCGGCCGGGCAGGGCCTCATCGCCGGCAGCAACGCCGCCCGCTTCGTGGCCGGACAGAGCCCGCTACGACTCGGCCGGGATCAGGCGTACATCGGCGTGATGATCGACGACCTGGTCACGCGCGGCGTCACGGAGCCCTACCGCATGTTCACGTCGCGCGCGGAACACCGCATGCACCTGCGTTACGACAACGCCGACGCGCGCCTCACGCCGCTCGGCCGCGAGATCGGGCTGGCTGATGACCGGCGATGGGAAACGTACCTCCGTAAGCGCGCTCGGCTGGCTGAGCTGCTGCAAGCACTGTGGTTTCTGCGCCATGACGGCCTGTCCCTCCGGGATTGGATCAAGCGTCCGGACGAGGACGGACACCGTTTCGTAGGAATGTTCCCCGAGCTAGCGTGGCTCGCGATCGAGCCGGACGTGTGGACCCGGGCGCTCGTGGAGATTAAGTACGCCGGCTACTTGGAGCGCCAGGGCCGGATGATCGCGCGATCCCGTGAGCTAGAGAGGCAGCAACTTCCTGAAGGCATTGACTTTACGCGCATTCCCCAGCTTCGGCGCGAGGCCGTGGAACGGTGGTCGTCCGTTCGACCGAATAGCGTCGGCCAAGCCGCTCGCGTCAGCGGTATTCACCCCACAGACGTGACGATGCTGCTGGTGTTCCTCGCAGCGCAACAACGTTCCGCGAGAGAATGCCCGGTAGGTTGACCTAATCTTGTTTACCCCATCTTGCCGAAACTATCAATTGGTCGTACAATTGGCAATGTGGGAAATATAGCGAACATCCGGGTACGGGAATGGCAAAGAACGATCGCGACGGACCGACGCTCATGAAGAGCGTCTTCACGACCGGCGAGGTGGCTGAGATATGTAACCTCAGTCAGCAAACGGTCATACGCTGCTTCGACAGCGGGCGCCTCAAGGGATTCCGCGTCCCAGGATCGCGCTTTCGGCGCATCCCCCGCGAAAGTCTGATGCAGTTCATGAAGGAACACAGCATCCCGATCGACCGGCTGGAAAGCGGCAAGACGCGGGTGCTCGTTGTGGACGACGACCCGGCAATCGTCGAGATGCTCGTCGAGCTGCTGGAACGTGACGGCCGTTTCGAGGTGCAGACTGCCGCAACCGGTTTCGACGCCGGCCTGCGCACGCGCGAATTCCGGCCGGACGTCCTCGTGCTGGACTACATGCTGCCGGACATCAATGGCAACGCCGTGTGCCGGAGCATTCGCAGCGACGAGACACTCCGGAACGTGAGAATCATCATCGTTTCGGGCGTCGTTGACCCGCAGGACGTGGACAAACTTCGTGAAGACGGGGCCGACGACTTCATCCAGAAGCCGTTCAGCATTGAGCAGCTTGTCAACCGGATCACGGAACTGGTTCGTGTATGACGGTCAGCACGACCAAGCGGCGGGCGACGCCAACTCGCGTCCGGACACCGAGTTAGCTCTCGCCCACCTGGATAGCCTGCCAACGCTCTCCGCGGTGGCCGTCCGCGTGCTCCAAGTCACCTCAGACCAACACAGCTCGGCCGCCGACGTTATCCGGCTGGTGCGCGGCGACCAGGCGCTGACGACGAGGCTCCTGTCGCTCGCCGCATCCGCTTGGACTGGCGTGCGCGAGCCGGTGACCACGCTGGAGAAGGCCGTTCCGCTGCTCGGGTTTTCGGCGCTTCGCAGCATCGTACTGTCCGTGAGCGTTTTCGAAGCGTTTCCGGCCTCGCGCGCGGAGCGTGCGGACATCCAATTCGATCGCCGTGAGTTCTGGAAACACGCGCTCGCGGTGGCGTGTGCGGCACAGAGGCTGGCCTCGCAGCATAAAGACATGGGGATCGACCCACATGACGCGTTTGTCGCCGGCCTCCTGCACGACATCGGCAAGGCAGCACTAAGCGCCGTATTTCCAAAGTCTTACGACAGAATCTCCGTCCAGGCCAACCAATCGCGGTCCGATATTGCCGACATCGAGCGGGCCGTGCTCGGGCTCGATCACACGGTGGCAGGGCGGCACGTCGCGGAGCGCTGGCGGCTGCCACGCGACCTACAGGAGGTGATCTGGCTCCACCATCTCGCCGGGGAGACGCTGCCGGCGTCGGTCTCCAACCCAGGCTTAATCGCTCTCGTGCGGCTCGCCGATGCGCTGGCCCGCGAGCAACGCCTCGGATACTCGGGCAATCACGTTTTCTACGAGCCGTCGCCGCAACTGGCGGCGCGCTGCGGAATCGGCGACCGGGCCCTCGAAGCCGTGGCTGGCCACCTGATCGCCGATGTTTCCGCCCATGCCGAGCTGTTGGGGCTGGATCAAGAAACCCCCGCGGCGCTGTATGCGCAAGCGACGGCACGCGCGAACGTCGAGCTGGGCCGCCTGAACACCGAGTTGTCGGTTCGCAGCCAGCGCCTGGCGGCCGGCGCCCGCTACTTCCGCGCCATCAGCCTGCTGGACCAGCAGCTCACGGCTTGGACGGACCCTGCGGGGCTCGTGACGGCCATGACGCGGGCCTCGGCCCTCGCACTCCAGCGCTCCCGGGTGGCGGTATTCGGGTCGCGCGACCGTTCTGCGGCGGTCGATGTATGCTGGATCGACGAGGAAACCGGCCGCGGGACGAGCTTCTCGGAGAGCGTCACGCCCGAGCTGGCCGCCTGGCTGAAGGACCCCGGCGACGCTCAGCACACGGTCGTCGCACGTACGCCGGCACCGATCCGAACGCTGCTGCACGAGGCCTGCACGGCGTGGGGCGACGGGCCGACGTGGCTGGTCCCGATCGTTCACGACGGCAAGCTGACCGCCGGCATCGTCTACTGGTCGCCAAGCGACGAGCGTGTGCGTCTCTCCGGCGAGCAAGAGGACCTGCGGTGCTTCCTCTCCAGTCTCGGGCTGGCCCTCGGCCGAGCCCACGCCCAGGCCGCCGCACGGCAGCTTTCGGACGACCTGGCCGACGCGAACCGCCGATTGCAGCAGATGCAGGCGGAAGTGCTCCGCTCACGTACGCTGGCGATGATCGCCGAGATGGCCGCCGGGGCCGGGCACGAGCTGAACAGCCCGCTCACGGTCATTTCCGGGCGGGCGCAAATGCTGGCGCAAACGCTCGACACGCCGGACGTAAGGCGCGCGCTGGAGTTGGTGCAAGCCAAGGCGCACGAGTGCAGCCAGATCGTATCGGAGCTCATGGACTTCGCCCGCCCGCGCGCGCCGACGTTCGCGCCGGTCGACCTGGGGGCGTTACTCGCGCAGGTGCGCGACGAGTGGCTGGCGCAGCACGCGCTGCCGGCTTCGAAAATCCAGCTCGACGTTCCGGGGCTGAGTCCCAGCCCGGCACCCAGCCTGCTCATCGAGGCCGATGCGGAGCAGCTCAAGCTGCTCTTCCGCGAGTTGCTGGCCAACGCAACGGATGCGACCGCCGAACGCGGGACCATCACGCTGGCCTGTCGGCCGGCGGACCCCAGTGCGAGCGAAGTGATCGTGCGCGACACGGGCATCGGTATGCCCCCCCACGTGCTCCAGCGCGCCTTCGATCCCTTCTTCTCTTATCGACGTGCGGGCCGCCGCCGCGGCCTGGGCCTGTCACGGGCATACCGCATCGCCGAGAGCCACGGCGGGCGCATCTGGCTGGAAAGCGTCCCGGACGAAGGGACGACGGCGCACGTGCGGTTGCCGCGCTCAGCGCCCCGGTCGCTGACGGCGTCTTCCGTTTAGGTCTCGAATATTCGCCCGCGTCGGCGGAAACCAGTGCGGCGTCAACCGGGTTGCAGATTTTCGAGGTCGGCCATGGCGACCACGGTGTTGCCGGCCGCGTCGCGGAGCTGCACCTTGGCCCGGTTCTGGAGTTTCAACCGGTCGCGCTCGGCTTCACTGCCTACGTAGATGATCTGCGCGTGTACGCGCTTATCCCCTTTGAAGAACAGTTCTTGCAGGCGCCGTTTGACCGCGGTCGACGTGCGTTGGCACGGCTCCCACTCGGACCATTCCGGCACCGGTCCAGGCGTGCGAACCCGAACCGGGGCACCGGCCGACAGCGCTGACTTTCGTACTCCCAGCATGGAGTGCTTTCTCCTTCCGTGTGGCCCACGTTGGCCGCACCGTTTCCTATTCATGGTGTGGGGAGATTGGGACGTGGACGGCTACCACGTAGTCCACGCCGACCGCGCGCCCGGCTCACCCCCAACGGCGCGGGTTCCACATACCATCTGTTACGATACGCGTTTCCAAGGGTCTTTTCAAGCCCGCGCCAAAATGTCGGGTGTCGATGCGCGGCGGTGACGGCCGCGGCCATTCTCGTGGTGCCGCTCATCGCTACGCCCGGTGCCTTTTCCGGGCGGTCGCGGCACGCGCCGCGTAGCAGGCCCCGGGCGATAGGGGATCGTGCCGGCCGGGAGTCCGAGAGGTCCATAGTACTGCCGACACCGGTCGAGAAGGCCGGTCGAGGAAAGGGGCCGTGCTTGGGTCGCGGCGGCGTAGGGAGGTAAGAGCGGGGGCATGGTCGCAAGACCCAACCACCCCGTGGGTGAAGTGCGAGAACTCCAGCGCAGCCCCGCCGTCGCGCGTCGGGTAGTATGATGGACGTTGGAGGCATGTACGCATGAACTGGCAGAATTTCATTGAGGTGCGGCCGGGGGTGGCGCTCGGCAAACCCGTGTTCAAGGGCACGCGTCTGACCGTGGAGTTCATTCTCGAGCGGCTCGGCGACGGCGCGACGGTCGAGGAACTCGTGCAGAACTATGTCGGCCTGACGGCGGAACACGTTCGCGCGGCCACCGCCTACGCCGCCTCGCCCACGGGCGGCCGGGGGGGTGAAACGTGCCGGTGATCTCGCAGTTCTACGGCATTCTGATTCGTATGTTCTACAACGACCACGCTCCGCCGCATTTTCACGCCGTGTACGGCGAACACGAGTTGATCGTCGGCATTTCCCCCATCGCCATCCTGGCGGGAGAAGCGCCGCCGCGCGTGCGCTCGCTGGTGCTGGAGTGGGCGGCTCTGCGGCAGCAGGAGCTAGTGAACGACTGGGAGCGCTGTCGGTGCGGCGAGTCGCCGACGCGGATTGAACCGCTCGAATAGCCTTTCGGGAGATCAGAGATGTTACACCGAATTCGTGAGGCGCACGCATTTGCGGGGCACCGGTTGCGCCTGCGCTATGACGACGGCACGGAACTGGTGGTAGACCTGAGTGCACTCGTCGAGCAGGGCGGCGTGTGGTCAGCCCTGCGCGACCCCGACCGATTTCGGGCGGTGCGCGTGGGCGAAGGCGGGCGGTATCTTGAATGGCCTGGCGAGCTCGACCTGTGCGCAGACGCGCTGTGGGAAACAGCCGCTCAAGCCGACGGCCAGCCGCTGCACAGCCCGTGAGAAGCCTGGGGACGAGGGGGAGCAGATGGGGCAGGCTGCGTCGGCGTCGGCACCGGCGAGGGCTGGCTGACGGAGCTTTCGATGCGGCAGCTCAAGGAGTTGTTTGCACTCCGGAAAGACGCCGTCGAGGAGTAGCATGAGCAAACCGAAGTGGCACCCGCCAATCTAAGTTCCTCCTGATGCAGTCGGACAGACGTCTCGCATGTAGCACCCGCTGCACTCCGGGCGCCGCGGCTTGCACCAGTTCCTCCCGACCTGCCAACATGGAAGGTCCATGATGCCGGGAAACTCCGGATGCAGAGCTCTTGCCTTGTAGATCACTTGTTCAACGGTTGCGCCTGCGGCGCCGAGGCCAAGGCGGGCGAAGACTCGCCGCACATGCACGTCCGCCGAGATGTCTATTGAGAAGTAGTCAGTCAGGGGGACCTTGAACTCCCGCGCCAGAATGTTTGCCGCCATGCTCGCGATCTTCGGCCCGACACCGTCGAACTCGAGGAAGCGGTAAACAAGTTCCGCGCTGGAGGGGTTGTTCGCCCAGATGTGGCCGGCGTTACCGCCATACTGACCGCTGATCCGTTGGACGGCAGAGTGGAAAAGGCCGCTCATTATGTCAACGAAACGATGCAGGGGCTCGGGCTGAGACATGAGGCGAGCCACGTCCGCGGGCGAAAGACGGCAGAGATCCCCCATTGAGAATCCGCCGAGTTTCTCCGAGATCCGATACGGGATCAGCCACGCCTTTTCTGCTTTCATTTGCCGATCCATGACGCACCCCAGCACGAAAGCGTGGGAGTGATTGTCAAGATCGTTCAGCAGGCCGTTGGCTCCGGGCACTTGGGTGAAATCAATGACCTGTTTTGGTGCACGGAAGAGCGCTTTGCCGTGCTCAACCAGTCTGTCGCGTATGGCGCCCTCGTTCATCTTCCTCGCCGGTCGTGCTGCCACAGAGCAGGGTGTAGTCAGCCGTCTTGCCAGCGTCCGCGTCGTCGGAACTCACCCGCTCCAACGTGCAGGTATGGACGGGCGGTCACGGCGGCCAGCCTTATGACGCAACGGCTTGAAAAACGCGCCCCACGGAGCGCAGGTAGTCCAGATCACCCTGCTCCGCCCGCCGGGCAATCTCGTCCAGCCAGCGCACGGTCGCCGGCTCGAGGCAGGCCTCCGACGGGTCGTCCGCCGGGTATACGACCTCGACCTCCACCTCCACGGCGTACCGCCCGCGTTGCACCCAGCGTTTGCGCTTCTCGCGTCGCTCGTCCATGGGCATTCAATCTCGGAAGAAGACCGTAACCGGTTTGGCCCGCCGCGTCCGCCGAAGGTGGACCGGTCGCTTCGCGACCGCACGGCACCGTCAGGTGCGTCTTCGCTTCGGCTTCCCCGACTTGGCGGCGTCAACATCGCGCCAGAACTGTTCATGACGGATCCCTCTTCCGCTACGAATTCGCTGCCGTGCGGTGGATAGAATCGCTCGAAGCTTCGGCGAATAGCCGAGCATAAGCCGCTCCACGTCGTCGTCATCCGCCAGCGGAATGATCGCGGCCACGGCCTTGCCGTTGCGCGTGATGACCACGGGGCTTTGGCCGCTGGCCTTGACGTAGGCGCTGAACTTGGCCTTTACCTCGGCAACCGATGCGATTTTCATAGCTCGATCTCCTCGCCGGCGATGAGCAACCGGCTGCCTTGCTTCACGCCAACGGCCAGAACCTGGACCTCGTGACGGTCAATGTCGACGGCGTAGAAGACGCGAAAGCAGTTGTCGGGACCGAACCGCAGTTCCCAGTCCGCATCGAATTCGACTTCTCGCGAGAGTGGCTTGCGGTTGCGCGTTTCGGTCTCCGGTTCGTACCTCAATTGCCCTTCAATCGCCCGTCGAATCAACGGGTGATATTCTCGTTCAACGGCGTTCAAGTGCTTCCTGACGCCCGGATCGTACACGATTTCGAAGGGCCGTCGCCGTGCCATCTTGACTATTATTATAGTCAAGGGCTGCCGCAGGCGCCAAGCCTGCAATCTCTGCTTACGAGAGGCCGGTCGCGCAAACAAAGCCGGACGCGGTTCGACGGGGCGAGGTGGGATGGGCCTCCTGCCCTCAGCGGGCGTCGTTTACGTTCGCGGGCAGGATGCCCGCGCCACCCCTGCGTGATGTGCCGCGTGCCGCCGCCGATGGTCAGGCCGATTGACGGGCGAGGACGCCCGACCGACCCTTCGGGTTGCCGGTTGCCGCCCGTCCAGTCGAAGCGCAGAATATCGCCTTGTGAGAGGCAGCCACATGGCTTGGCGACGTTACCACGACTTCCGCTGCTACGATTTCTTCCCCCGCTCGACGCCAACCCAGGCCAAGGGCGGCATCAAGGCGCAGTCCAAGCGCGGCGCGTTCGGCGAAAGCTGGTGGGCCCAAGCGCTGGAGCGCCACGCTGGAAAGCTTCCAGATTGGTGCTCCGGTGGGGCGGCCGCTTCCGGACGGGCAACGCGTCGGACAAGTTCAACCAGATTGACCGCTACGTGCGTGAGCGTTTGTTACGCTTATTGGCGCAGGGTGGCGGTCAACGGCGTTGGAAACCCGGCGGGCGTCCGTTCCGGTGGTCCGACTGGCCGCACCGTCGCTTCGTGACGGAGCACGGGCTCTACCAGTTGCTGGGCACGATCCGTTATCCTGGAGGTGTGCATGCCGCCTGAGAAGACCATCGCTAAGCCGTATGCGGGAAATCCGCACGTACGGTTTGAACGGGGGCCTCAGGAAACGGGGCCGGCGCGCCACCGCGCCTGAGGTCTACCCATGCGTGCCGGGCGAAGATCATGGGCCCGCCGGCTCATCTGGTTCACGACGGGCGGTCTGGTACTGCTCGTGGCGTTGTACGTGTACCTGACGCGGCCGGACCGGCTGCGCGCGCGAGCGCTGGAGGCCCTGGCGTCGCTCGCCGGCGAGGACGCGTCCGTTGCGGACGTGGCCTACACACCCTGGGGCGGCCTGCAATTGCTTGACCTCCGGGTAGGCCCAACTCGCGCCGCCGCGGCGACCTGCGGACCGGCGCGCTACGGTCCCTTCGCCGCATTGCGTGCCGCACACGTTCGCATCCACTGTGACGTGGCGGGGCTGCTGCGCGGTCGCCTGCGGGCGCGGGATATCGCCGGCGAGGGGCTCGAA
>Ga0214473_10001123_pt1 | contig 36146 bp, 36 predicted proteins | sample RVTome_7_FD_203509 | JGI IMG/M metagenome (GOLD analysis project Ga0214473, IMG submission 203509) | Soil microbial communities from uranium-contaminated site in the Upper Colorado River Basin, Wyoming, United States - RVT98D197 | ecosystem: Environmental > Terrestrial > Soil > Contaminated >... | reverse complement strand
TCTGGATAGCCCCATGGCAATCGAGGCCACGGCGATCTACGCCCAGCACCCCGAGGAGGCGGACCCCGACCTGGCGAAGGTGGTGAGCGCGGGGAAGCGCCCATTCGTCCCGCGCCGCTTTCACCTGGCGAAGAGCGTCCAGGACTCCAAGGCCCTGAACGACGTGGACGGCCCGGTGATCGTGATCTCGGGGAGCGGCATGGCCACGGGCGGCCGGGTGGTGCACCACTTGAGCCACCGCCTTCCCGATCCGCGGACCACCGTCCTTTTCGTCGGCTATCAGGCGGCGGGCACACGGGGGCGGTTCCTCAGGGACGGCGCCAAGGGGGTCAGGATCTTCGGGGAGGACGTCCCGGTCCGGGCGACGATCATGGTGAGCGACGCCTACTCGGCCCACGCCGATCAGGGGGAAATCCTCCGCTGGCTCAGGGGGTTCAAGCGCCCGCCCCGGATGACCTACATCGTCCACGGCGAGCCCGAAGCCGCCCTGGTCCTGAGGGCGAAGATCGCCGGGGACCTCGGCTGGCCCGCGACGGTGGCGGAGGCCGGCGCCAGCGTCCCCCTCCAGTAGATCGTCCCCGTTCGAGCGCCGGCGTTGCCACGACCCGCCTCCGGCGGGTGCCCGCAAAAGTGGCTCGCCTTCGCTCGCGCTTGCGTCCAGGTCGGAGGGGGCCGTCGAGGCCCCCTCCGATGATAACCTCCACCCCTTGGGGGGGTTGCCAGGCTTTCCACTTGACTTTGTGGTGAGCCCGGTTTTAACGTGGGAACGTCATGCTCGTGATTGCCCTGGGCGCCGACCACGCCGGCTGGGAACTCAAGGAAGCCCTGAAGGCCTGGCTGATCGAGAATGGACACCAGATCCTGGACTTCGGCACCCATTCCCCCGAATCCGTTGATTACCCGGACTACGCTCTCCAGGTGGGGGAGGCCGTGGCCTCGGGCAAGGCTGACCGCGGCCTCCTGGTCTGCGGGACCGGCATCGGGATGGCCATGACCGCCAACAAGGTGCCGGGCATCCGGGCAGCCCTCTGCTCGGACCCCTTCATGGCCCGGTTGAGCCGCGAGCACAACGATGCCAACGTCCTCGCCCTGGGCGGCCGGCTCATGGACGGGGAACTGGGGCTGGAAATTCTCCGGATGTGGCTCAGCACCGAGTTCGCCGGCGGCCGCCACGAGCGGCGGCTTGCCAAGATCGCCCAGATCGAGAGCCGCTTCCTCCAGGGCAGGGAAGAGTAGGGACATGGTGCGCCTCGAGCAGGTGGACCCCGAGATCGCCAAGGCCCTCCGCGCCGAGACCGAGCGCCAGGCCCGGAACCTCGAGCTGATCGCGTCGGAAAACTTCGTTTCCGAGGCGGTGCTGGAGGCCATGGGCTCGGTGATGACCAACAAGTACGCCGAGGGCTACCCGGGGCGGCGCTACTACGGCGGCTGCGAGGTGGTGGACATCGCCGAGGAGCTGGCCATCGCGCGCGCCAAGGAGCTCTTCGGCTGCGAGCACGCTAACGTCCAGCCCCACTCGGGCTCACAGGCCAACATGGCTGTCTATTTCACGCTCCTGAAGCCGGGGGACACCGCCCTGGGGCCGAGTCTCTCCCACGGCGGCCACCTGACCATGGGGAGCCGGGTGAACTTTTCGGGCAAGTTTTACACGATCGTCCCGTACGGGGTCCGAAAGGACACTGAGCTGATCGACTTCGACCAGGTGCGCGACTTGGCCCGCCGGCACCGGCCCAAGCTGATCATCGCCGGGGGCTCGGCCTTCCCGCGCACGATCGAGTTCAAGCCCTTCAGGGAGATCGCCGACGAAGTGGGCGCGGCGCTCATGGCCGACATCGCCCACCCGGCGGGGCTGGTGGCGGCCAATCTCCACCCGTCCCCGATCCCGTACGCCGACTTCACCACGACCACGACCCACAAGACCCTCCGCGGTCCGCGCGGCGGTATGGTCATGTGCCGGGCCGCCCACGCCCAGGCGCTGGACAAGGCCGTGATGCCCGGGATCCAGGGCGGGCCGCTGATGCACCTCATCGCGGCCAAGGCCGTGGCCTTCAAAGAAGCCCTGACCCCCCAGTGGCGGGACTACCAGCACCAGATCGTCAAGAACGCCCGGGCGCTGGCGGAGGCACTGATCGCCCGGGAGTACCGCCTCGTTACCGGTGGCACCGACACCCATTTGATGCTGGTGGACCTGACGAATCGCGGAATCACGGGGAAGGTCGCCGAGGAGGCGCTGGATCGGGTGTGGATCACCGTGAACAAGAACATGATCCCCTTTGAGACGCAGGGCCCCCTGGTGACGAGCGGAATCCGGATCGGCACGCCCGCCGTGACGACCCGTGGGATGAAGGAGCCCGAGATGGTGCGGATCGCCACCCTCATCGACCGGGTCCTGACCAACCTGGGGAACGCCTCTGTCGAAGCGGCGGTGCGCGGCGAGGTGCAGGAATTGACCTCCCGCTTCCCCCTCTATGCGGAGCGCCTGAAATGAAGTGCCCGTTCTGCGGCCATCCAGAAGACCGGGTGGTGGACTCCCGCGTGGGGCGGGACGGCGAGTTCATCCGCCGTCGCCGGGAGTGTCTCAAGTGCCGGCGGCGCTACACGACCTACGAGTACATCGAGGACGTGCTGCCGATGGTGGTCAAGAAAGACGGCCGGCGCGAGCCCTTCGACCGCCAGAAGCTGCGCTCTTCGATCCTCAAGGCCTGCGAGAAGCGGTCGGTCGGCGTGCAGGCCGTGGACGACGTCGTCGCCGACATCGAGGCGCGCCTCCACGACCGGGCCGAGAAGGAGATCTCGAGCCTGGAGCTGGGCGACCTCGTCATGGAGCACCTCCAGAAGCTTGACCAGGTGGCCTACGTCCGCTTTGCTTCCGTCTACCGGCAGTTCAAGGACATCAGCCAGTTCATGGACGAGGTGAAAGGGCTCCTCAAGGAAGGCGAAAAGGCCAAGGCTGCCGCGAAGCCGGCCGCCAAGGCCTCGAAGTAAACCACCTGACCCGTCCGCGGCAGTGCCCGGGCCGATGAGGGGGAACGCGGCACCCACCCGCAGCCCCCTTCGGGGACGTCAGGAAGTTCCCTTCCCCTCCGGTTGTGCGGCACCGCTTGTGCCGTTCTTCTCAAGCCGCGATCCTCTTTTGGCTTGACAAGCGGGCCAAGTCGCCGAAGATATTCCGAAACATCTCTAGGCCCCAAGTGACCTGTTCCCGGGGGAAGAGCATGCTCTCCGATCTTGAGATTGCCCAGCGCGCCAAGCTGAAGCCGATTACCCAGATCGCCACCGCGCTCGGGATCGAAGAGGACGAGATCGAGCTCTACGGCCGGTACAAGGCCAAGATCGCGCTGTCGGTCATGAAGCGGCTGGCGGGCAAGCCCAACGGCAAATACATCGACGTGACGGCGATCACGCCGACGCCGCTGGGCGAAGGCAAGACCACCACCACGATCGGCCTTTCGATGGCGCTGAACCGGATTGGCTGCCGGACGATCGCGGCGATCAGGCAGCCGTCGCTCGGGCCGGTCTTCGGCATCAAGGGTGGCGCGGCGGGAGGCGGGTACGCCCAGGTGGTGCCGATGGAGGACTTCAACCTCCATCTGACGGGTGACGTCCACGCGATCTCACTCGCCCACAACCTGCTCGCCGCCATGATCGACAACTGCATCACGCACGGCAACAAGCTGCATATCGATCCACTGACGATCACGTGGCCGCGAGTGGTGGATGTGAGCGACCGGGCGCTCCGGAAGATCGTCATCGGGCTCGGCGGGCGCGAGAACGGTTACCCGCGGGAGAGTAGCTTCGACATCTCGGTGGCCTCGGAGGTCATGGCCATTCTCGGGCTCACGACGAGCCTCAGGGACCTGCGCGCGCGGCTGGGCCGGATCGTGATCGGCCTGGATTACGACGGCAACGCGGTCACCGCCGAGCACCTCAGGACGGCCGGGGCGATGGCGGTCCTGTTGCGCGACGCCATCAAGCCGACGCTCCTTCAGACCACCGAGAACACGCCCATTTTCGTCCATGCTGGCCCGTTCGCGAACATCGCCCACGGCAACAGCTCGATCATCGCCGACCTCATCGGGCTGAAGGTGGCCGACTGCGTCGTTACCGAGAGCGGCTTCGGGGCGGACATGGGGATGGAGAAGTTCATGAACATCAAGTGCCGCTACTCCGGCCTGGTGCCGGATGCGGTGGTAATGGTCTGCACCGTCCGCGCCCTTAAGATGCACAGCGGGCGGTTCCGGGTCGTGGCCGGCAAGCCGCTGGACCCGGGACTCATGCGGGAAGACCTGAAGGCGGTCGAAGACGGGTGCGGGAATCTCGAAAAGCAGATCGAGAACGCGCGGCTCTTCGGGGTGCCCGTCGTGATGGCGATCAACGCGTTCCAGACAGATACCGCGAGCGAGGTCCAGCTGATCCGAGAGCGGGCCCTGGCCGCCGGGGCGGAAGGCGCGTACCGGAGCGAGGTCTGGGCGAAGGGCGGGGCGGGGGCCGAGGAGCTGGCGGCGGCGGTGCTTAAGGCGGCGGAGAAGCCGAAGCAGTTCCGGTTCCTCTACGAGCTCGACCGGCCGATCAAGGAGAAGATCGAGACGATCGCGGCCAAGATCTACGGGGCGGACGGCGTCAACTACCTCCCGGCGGCCGAGCAGCAGATCAAGAAGTACACCGACCTTGGCTACGGGAGCCTGCCGATCTGCATGGCGAAGACGCACCTGTCGATCTCGCACGATCCGGCGCTCAAGGGCCGGCCGCGCGGCTTCCGGGTGCCGATCCGGGAAGTGCGGGCGTCGATGGGGGCCGGGTTCCTCTATCCGCTGCTCGGCGAGATGCGGACGATGCCCGGGCTCCCCTCGGAGCCGAACACCTGGAAGATCGACCTCGACGAGGACGGTAACGTCGTCGGTCTCTTCTAACGCCGAGCCGCAGGCCGCTGCGGCCCCGGGCCACTCGCTGAGGGCCGAGCTGCTCCGGCAGCGGGGGCCGATCGTTGTGGCCGTTCTCGGCGTGGCAGTGGCGGCGAGCTATCTGCAACACGGTTTTCTGGTAGGAGGCGATCGGCCATTTCCGCTGCCCGCCCACACCCCCGTATCCAAGGTTTATTGACATGCAAGAAGCGCGTAGAACATACTGAGACATCATGAGACAAGTGTAGCGTAACGTATGACCCTCGGACTATAAGGAGGTGCTGCATGACCCGAGGAGCCGTCGAATGGGATCGGAGACCATCGTTGCCGATGACCCACTACGTCCATCCCGCCATCTACACGGATGAAGGGATCTTCGGCGCGGAGCAGGAAAAGATCTGGAGTAAGGTTTGGTACCTGGCCTGCCACGAGAGCGAGGTGTCGGAGGCGAACGACTTTCGGGCCTATCGCCACCCAGGCGGGAAGAACCTCCTGGTGGCGCGCGGCGAAGACGGGAAGATCCGCACCTTTTACAACGTCTGCCCGCACCGCGGGAACACGATCGTGTACACGCCCGCGGGCAACGCCCGACACATCACGTGCATCTTCCACGCTTGGGCCTTCAACACCAAAGGCGACTGTGTCGAGATCACGCGCGAGAAGCAGGGGTACGGGGACCGCCTGAACAAGAAGGACTATGGCCTGCGCGAGGTGAGGACGGAGGTCGGGTTCGGCGGGTTCGTCTACGTCAACCTGGACGACAACGCCGGCCCGCTGGCCGAATTCATCGGCCACGCCCTCGACGGGATGTTGAAGTGCCTGGAGACCGAGTCGCTCGAGATCTTCACCTACCACCAGGCGGTGGTGAACACGAACTACAAGTTCTGGCACGACACGAACAGCGAGTTCTATCACGACTACATGCACTACCACAATCGCCAGACCAGCATGCTGCAGCCGAGCTACTGGGAGCGGGAGTACGTGCCGTTCCCGAACGGTCACGCCCAGGTCGGCGACCAGGTGGTCAAGTACGAGGCCTACGAGGGGTTCAAGGGCCGCCACCTCTCCTTCCCGGGACTGGAGCGGAACGGGTGGAAGATGGTGGACCTCTTCCCGGGCTTCACGTATAACCTCCGGGGTTCGGCCTTGCGGATCGATACGGTCCTGCCGCTCGGGCCGGCCAAGACGATCATCGAGTACCGCGGCCTCGGCCTCAGGAGGGACACGCCGGACGAGCGCGCGCAGCGGATCCGGGACTACGACAGCATCTGGGGCCCCTTCGGGCGCAACCTACACGAGGATCTGATGGGCGTGATGGGGCAGGGGCGCGCGATCGGGCGGGGCCAGACGTACATCCTGCACGCGCGGGAGGAGGAGAACAAGATCCACGACGAGATCGGGATGCGGCATTTCTACGGGGAGTGGAGTCGGCGGATGGGGCGCTTGGCCAGCGACCCATTCGGCGAGACGGGTGGGACGTCACGGGCATGAGCAGGGGGGCGTCCCAGGGTCGGGAGGACAGCGGCGCGATCGTCGACGCCGTCAGGGACCTGATCTATCGGGGCTGCCTGCTCTTGGACCAGAACGACTTCCAGGGATGGCTCGATCTGTGCGCTCCGGAGTTCCACTACACGATCTCGGCCTACAGTCCGGAGATCCGCCGGGAGGTGGTGTGGCTGGATCACGACCACGAGGGCATGGCGAGCCTGATCCGGATGCTGCCGAAGCACAACAGTGACCTGACCCCGCTGACCCGCCACGCGAGCGTCTATACCGTCGAGAATGACCCGGCCGCGAAGGAGGCCCGGGCCGTCACGTCGGTCGCCATCTTCTCGACCAGCCTCGACGGGGGGGCGACGGAGCTCTTCGCGGTCGGACGGTACCACGACGTCCTGGCGCTCGACGGGCCGGCGCCGCGACTCAAGCGGAGGGGTGTCCGGCTGGAGACCCGCAGCCTGGGCATCGGCAAGCACTGGCCCCTCTAGCGTCGGGAAGCGCCCTCTGAAGATCCTGGTCAGCGCCAAAAACCAAGCCTACTCGTTCGACTGTGAGCCCGGTGAGAAGATCCTGCACGCGGGGCTTCGCAGCGGCGTCGCGCTGCCGTACGAGTGCGGGAGCGGCACGTGTGGGACCTGCGAGGCGAAGCTGCTCGCCGGCAGCATCGACGACCAGTGGCCCGGGGCCCCCGGGCAGGCCTTCCTGAAGCCCGACACCGGGGAGTTTCTGATGTGCCAGTGCGCGCCCCGGACCGACTGCTCCCTGGAGGTCGCCAACGTCGTGAAGGTCATGCCGGCGAGCGCCTGCCGGCCCCTGACCGTCGACGGCGTCATGCGGCGCCGGACCATGCTGACCCACGACGTGGCATCGCTGGACCTCGAACTGTTCCGGCCGCTCGACTTCGAGGCGGGGCAGTTCATGCTGGTGACCGTGCCGGGAATCGCGGGGGCGCGGGCCTACTCGATGGTCAACTTCGAAGGGGGGACGAAGCGCCTCGTCTTCATCGTGAAGAAGAAGTCGGGCGGCCGGCTGAGCGAGTGGCTGTTCGGCGAGAGGGTCGAGGGTGCCCGGGTGGGGCTGTTCGGGCCGCTGGGGTTCGCCACGTTTCACCCGGACCTCGCGCGGAACGTGCTCTGCATCGCGGGAGGCAGCGGGATCGCCGGAATGATGTCGATCCTCTCGCGGGCCTGCCAGGACCGGTACTTCGAGCGCTACGCCGGGCACGTCTTCTTCGGCGTGCGGACGGCGAAGGACGTGTTCTTTCTGGACGAGCTGGCCGTGTTTCAGGCTCAGTATCCCTGGGCGCTCCAGGTGACGGTCGCCCTGTCCGACGAGGACGTGGACCCGTCGCTCCGGGACGCGCATCCCACGTTCGGGTTCGCCCAGGGGCTGGTCCATGTGGTCGCGGGCGCGCAGATGAAGGGGAGGTTCGAGAACGTCCAGGCCTACGCGGCTGGGCCGCCGCCCATGGTGGATGCGACGCTCAGGATGCTGCTGCTCGAGGGCAAGCTCAAGTCCGACAGCATCCGGTACGATAAGTTCAGCTAAGCAGGGGAGCGCGTGAAGAAGTTCCTGTGCCGAACGGCTGACTGCCCACGGAACGGCATGAAGGCCTTCGAGGCGGAGGTCGGGCTCAAGGTGCTCGTCGCGAACTCGGCAGACGCCTACTACGCCTACCAGGCGATGTGCCCGCACATGGAGGTGGCGCTGGAAGAGGGTTTTTACGACGGCGCCGTGATCACGTGCCATCAGCACCTCTGGCAGTGGGACGTCCGGACGGGTGCCCCCCTCGGTCTCGCGGAAGCCGCGCTCCAGCGCTACGAGGTGACGGAGGAGGACGGGGCGCTCTACGTGGTGCCGTTCAGCCCCCTCTGGCAGACCGACCTGCTCAAGGGGGTGGCGGAGGGCACCCTGGAGGCCATCGCGGGGCTGGCCCGCAGCCAGACCTTCGAGGAAGGGAGCGTGATCTACAAGCCCGGGGACCCGGCCGAGGACCTGTGCGTGCTCGCGTCCGGGCGGATCCAGTTCACCATCGGCCGTGACGACCGGATGAGCCCGGCCGGCTTCAGCCTGCGCGTCGGCGAAGTCTTCGGGTGGGCGGCCTTGCTGGACGACCAGCCCGCCCGGATCGCGACCGCCACGTGCCTGGAGCGCTCGACGGTGCTCCTGATTCACGGCCGGGAGCTACTGGCGGTTCTCGAAGGCGATCCGGCGGCCGGCTACCTCGTCATGCGCCGGCTTGCCTCATTGATCACTCACCACCTGACACCGGCCGGAGCGCGATGAGCGCCGGGGAGCGCTGACATGCCCGACATCGAACGGATGAGCCCGGTGCCGCTCTACCAGCAGCTGGTCGAGATCCTCCGGGACGAAATCGCCTCGGGACGCCTCAAGGTCGGCCAGCGCATCTCGACCGAGTTCGAGTTGATGAAGCGGTTCAGCGTCAGCCGGACCACGGTCCGCCAGACGATCGCGCAGCTCCGGAAGCAGGGGCTGCTCTCCGTCCAGCGCGGGAAGGGCACGTTTGTCGGTAATCACAAGATCGAGCCGGAGTTGTCGGCGCTGACGGGCTTCGTGGAAGACATGCAGGCCCTCGGGCTCACGGCGTCGGCTCGGGTGGTCGGCGTCGAGAACATCCCGGCGCCCGCGCGCGTCGCGGCCGCCCTCCGCGTTCCGGCGGGAGGGGAAGTGACCAAGGTGACCCGCATTCGCCTCGCCGAGGAGGTTCCGGTCTCCTTCGAGTATTCCTTTCTTCCGCTGGAGCTGGGTCGCCGCGTGGCGGAGGAAAACCTCGAGGTCTCGCCGATCTTCTCGCTGTTCGAGGACAAGTACGGCATCCAGCTGGGCGAGGCCCAGTACCGTATGGAGGCGACGCGGGCCAGCCGGGCCATCGCCGACGCCCTGGGGATTAACCGGGGAGCGCCGGTCCTCTCCATCGAACGGACGACCTACAGCGCGTCCGCGGACCCGGTGGACTTCGAGCAGATGTTCTATCGGGGGGACCGGATCCGCTACACGATGCGCCTGAAGCGCCGCCGCCCGGCGCGGTGATAGCCCCCGCGGGGATGGGATCTCCCGCGGAGGGCGCGGCGGAGGCGCCAGGGTCGCCGAGCCTCGAGGCCGAGACCGTCGCGGTCTTCCTTACCCGGCTGGCAAGCGGGTCTCCGGCCCCGGGCGGGGGCGCCACCGCGGCGCTGGCCGGAGCGCTCGCGGCGGCCCTCGTCGGGATGGCCTGCCGGGTGACCGCGCGGCACGACCCGTCGGCGCCCGGGCAGGCGGAGGGCGCGACGCAGGCGGATGAGCTCAGGCGTCGGTTCACGGCGCTGATCGCGGCGGACGCTGAGGCGTATGGGCGGGTGATGGAGGCCGACCGGCTGGCGCTCCCCGGGGGGGCCGATGCGCTCCAACGCGCTCTGGCGGACGCGACGCGCGTCCCCCTGGAGGTCGCCGCGTGCAGCCGGGATGTGCTGGCGCTGTGCGAGGCCGTCGGGGGCCGCGCGCGCGTGAGCGCCCTCGGCGACCTCGGAGTGGCCGTGTGTCTCGCCTGGGGCGCGCTGGAATCGGCGGTTCTGACGGCGCGGGTCAACCTCAAGCGGCAGACGGATCGGGCGTTTGTCGGCGCTCTCGAAGGCGAGCTGGACCGTCTCGCGGGAGAGGGCGTCAGGTCACGCGAACGTCTTCTGAACGTCATCGCGGAGCGGGCTCAGGGGAGCTCTTGATATAGCAACCAAGGGGGAGAACAACCATGGCCGAGACCAAAGTTACGGAGCAGGCGAAACCCCGGAAGAAGGTGACGATCCCGTACCTGATGGAGAAGAAGGCGCGCAAGGAGCCGATCACGATGCTGGCGGTGTACGACTATCCCACGTCGATCATCGCCGACCGGATCGGGCTCGACGTCCTCTGCACCAGTGACACGGGTGGCATGGTGCTCTTCGGCCACGACAGCACGGAGACGGTGTCGTACGAGGAAGTGCTGTTCATGACCCAGGCGATGGCGCGCGGCTCGAAGTACGGCCTTCGGATGACTGACATGCCGTACATGAGCTACCATGTTTCCGAAGAGCAGGCGATCCGGAACGCCGCCCGTTTCGTCAGCGAGGGGCGCGCCGAGGTCATGAAGTGCGAGGGCAACAAGCACCACGCGAAGCTGATCGGCGCGATCGTGCGGGCCGGCATCCCGGTCATGGGCCACATCGGGATCACGCCGATGCGCGTGGCCCAGCTCGGCGGATTCAGCGCTCAGGGCAAGACGGCGGAGCGGGCGAAGGAGCTGATCGAGGACGCGTACGCGATGGTAGACGCCGGGTGCTTTTCGATCCTTTGCGAGGTGACCACCTCCGAGGTGTGTCAGTATCTCGCCGAGATGCTCCCGGTCCCCGTCGTCAGCCTCGGGGCGGGCAGCAAGGCCGACGGCGTGCACATCATCACCTCGGACCTGTTCCGGTGGTACGATCGCCACACGCCCCGCCACTCGAAGGTCTACATGGAGATCTTCCCGGTCATCCAGAAGGTGCTGGAGGACTACCGCGACGACGTCCTGAACCGGCGCTACCCGGGGCCGGAGCATACCGTGTTCATGAAGGAGGAAGAGCTGAAGCGCCTCCGGGATATGGTGAACTGGCACAAGTAGGCCGCACGATCGACGGCGTGCCCGAGGCCGCGGAACCGGTCGCGCTTCCTTTCTCCGACCCCTCGCGCCGGCTCGTCCGAGCCGCGCCCGCTCCGGCCTGAGGACGATCGTGCGCTCAGAGGACCGGCTGCGCCTCGAAGGGCTGGCCTTTAAGTGCATCATCGGCGTCACGGAGCGGGAGCGCCGGATGAAGCAGGACATTCTGGTGACCGTGGAGGTCGGGCTGGATCTCGGCCGAGTCGGCCTATCCGACTCCATCCAGGATACGGTGGACTACCGCGAGATCTCTCGCAGGGTGATCGCGGCCGGAGAGGCGTCGAGCTTCCAGCTCATCGAAACCCTCGCCGCGCACCTCGGCAGGACCATTCTCCAGGACTTTCCCAGGGTGGAAGCGGTGCGGGTTGAGGTCGAAAAGCCCGGGGCATTGAGCGCGGCGAAGGCGGTGCGGGCCATCGTTGTCGCTAGACGCCCAGGAATGCCCGCTGGATGAACCAGGTCACCCCCATGAGAAAGATGGCAGCCGACACCCCCCGGACCAGCGCCGTCGCGTAAGCCTGGCGGCTCGCGTAGTAGAGGAGGGGAAAGCAGACGGCGACGATGGCCAGCTGTCCGATCTCCACGCCGACGTTGAAGGAGAGAAGGGAAAGGACGAGCCCTCGGGAGGGGAGGCCCATCGCCCGGAGCACCTCGGCGAAGCCGAAGCCGTGCATCAAGCCGAAGAGGAAGGCGACCCGCCACCGGCCGAGGATTTCCTTCACGAGGATGTTCTCGATCCCCACGTAGGCGATGCTCAGCGCGATGACGGACTCGACGAGGCGGGATGGGAGGGTGACGACGCTCAGGGCCGCCAGGATCAGCGTGATGCTGTGGGCGACGGTGAACGACGTCACGATCTTGACGATGTTCATGGCCCCCCGCCAGATGACCAGGAGCCCCACCAGGAAGAGGATGTGGTCGTAGCCGGTGAAGATATGCTCCGCGCCGAGCAGGAGGAAGCTCGCCGCCTGGGCCAGGAGCCCCGGCGCCAGCTGGAAGTCGGTGCGCTTCTGCGTGAAGACGAACTCTTTGACGGTCTGGCCTCGCCGGATCGTGGCCAGGATGGAGTGGTTGGGGCCGAATTCGTTGAAGAAGTAGAGGTAGATCCCGACGTTCTCCCCCACCGGCTCCGCACAGGCGAAGGCGAAGTCCACCCGGATCCGGTTGGGATCCTTATCCGGCTGGAGCGTGGGGGGGGAAGGCCGGCAGGCCCGGTCCTCGTTGATGATCTCCACCTTCCCGGCGAAGAAGGCCGCGAGCGGCTCCGGCGAATCTCCCTTAACGGGCAGGTTGAAGTGCTCTGCGACCCCCTTCGCTGGAAGCCGCAGGTTCATGCGCGCTCCATGCGGCTCGAGCGTGATGTCCGCATAGCTCAGGCCGACGACGTGGGCCCGCGCGGGAATCGGACCGGCGAGCCAGAGCAGGAGGACCAGGCAGAGGCGGAGGACAAGCGCGAAGGGGGGAAGGTCCCGGGGGCGCTCGTTTTCTACTGCCGGCCCTCCCGCTGGGTTTTCCTCGGGAGCACATTCTTGAAGACCGCTCGGGCCCTGTCGGTGTGCCAGTCGCGCGGTCCCGGGATCCTCGCGATGACGTCCCCCTCGGGGCTGATCAGGAAGGAGGTGGGGAGGGCCCAGGCCCCGTAGCGGGTGGCCACCTCGCGCGAGGGGTCCAAGAGGGAGGGAAAGGTGAGGCCCATTTTTTCCCAGAACGGAGCCACGACCTTCTGGCCCTCGACGTCGATGGAGACCGCCACGATCACTAAACCCTCCGCCTTGAACTCGCGGTGGAGCCTCTCGAGGTCGGGCATCTCGGCCACGCACGGGGGGCACCAGGTCGCCCAAAAGTTGAGGAGCACGAGGCTCCCGCGGAACTCTTTGAGGCTAGTAGGATGACCGGAGGTGGTCGGGAGGACGAAGCCGGGAGCGACGAGCCGCTCCTTGAGCTCCTGGACCCCCAGCCCTGAGAGGTGCCGTCCCTCGGCCGGGACGGTGGCGAGCAGGACAACCAGCAGGGCGGCAACCGGTAACTTCATTCGTGTGTACTATAGTCCGCGCTCCGCGGAAGGGCAACAGGGTTGGGGAGGAGCGGTGAATGCTGAGGGTGTGCCGGGGCCGGTGGGGCAGGGGGTTGGTCTCCCTGATGCTCCTCTTCGTTCTCGTCTCGTGCGTCAGGTCGAGGGAGGATCCTCCTCGGGTTTCGCCGTTCGATATCCGGGTCGTGAGTCGGGGCGAGGTCGAGGTCGTCTGCGCTCCCCCTGGGTCCGGGGAGCAGCCGAGGACCGAGGCCCCCGATGTGCGCTACTCCACCTCGCCCGTGACGGCGGGGACTTGGAACGATGCCCGCGCCATCGGCCCCTGGCTTCCCGTCATCGTGAACGGAACGCCGAAGCTTCAAGCTTCGCTGCGGGGCCTCCCTCCCACCCTCCACTACTTGGCGGCGAAGACGTGCGGGCAGGTGTTCGCGTCTCTGTCACCGGCCGCGACCGTGCTCCCGCTCAGGGAGACGATCCTGCACGGCAGGCGCGGGGGACACTACTTTGGTCACGCCCTGGCGCTCGTCGGAGATGTCAACGGGGATGGCTACGGGGATCTTCTCGTGGGCGCCCCGTGGAGCGACGAGGGGCTGGAGGGCCGGCGGCCGGCGCACGTCCGTTGGGTGCGGGGCCTCCTCCGTAGGCTCGGCATCACCCTCCACGGGACGAAAGCGGGCGCGGCGTATCTCTTCCTCGGAGGGCCCAAGGGCCCTGCATCGACGCCCGCCTGGGTGCTTCTGGGGAAGGCCGAAGGGGATTTCCTCGGGAGCGTGGTCGCAGGCGTGGGAGATCTCAACGGCGACGGCTACGCCGACTTCGCCGTGGGGATCCCCGGCTTCGACACGGAGCTTCGCAACGAAGGCGCCGTGGCCATTTACTTCGGGCGGCGGGGTCCGCTTCCCTCGGAGCCGGACCTCCGCCTCGTGGGTCGGACCCGTGACGAATCGTTCGGAAGCGCCATCGCGGGCGGAGACCTGAACGGCGACGGCTACGCGGACCTGGTGGTGGGAGCGCCCGGCTCCAACCTGGGCCAGGTCAACGGCGGGGCCGTCTCCGTATTCTACGGTGGGCCGAGGGGGCTCTCGACCAGCCCCGGCACCGTGCTGATCGGGAAGACCCTCGACGGTCTCTTCGGCAGCGCCGTGGCCGCGGTGGGCGATGTCAACTGGGACGGCTACGGAGACTTGCTGGTCGGCGCGTACGAGGGCGTCGCGGATCCCACCGCCGCAGGCGCGGTCTACCTCTACTATGGCGGACCCCGTGGGCTCAGCCCGACGCCCGCCCTGGTGCTCCGGGGACGGAAGGGCGGCGAGCAGTTCGGAAGCGCCCTCGCCGCGCTCGGCGACGTCAACGGGGACGGCTTCTCTGACTTCGCCGTGGGGGCGAGAAAGAACGACGACGCCGGAGAGGACGCGGGCGCAGTCTTCATCTACCACAGCGCGCGTGGCGGCCCTTCCCCCGAGCCCCGCGCGATCCTTCGGGGTCCAGCTCCGGGGGGGCAATTCGGGGCGGCTCTGGCGGGGGTGGGGGACCTGAACGGCGACGGCTACGCCGACCTCCTGGTCGGGGCCTTCAACGCGGGAGGGGCGGGGCAGGGAGCCGTCTTTCTCTATGTGGGCGGAGCGAAGGGCCTGGGAGAGAAATCGGCGCTGGAGCTTCACGGCCGCCATCCCGGGGCCCATTTCGGCCGGGCCGTGGTCGGCGGCGCGGACCTGGACGGCGACAAGCAGCTCGACTTCGCCGTCGGGTCCGAAGGGGAGCGCGCGCGCGGCAGAGAAGCCGGAGCGGCGTTCGTCCGCTACTGAGGCCCTCCGAGGAGTTCCGCCACCTTCCGGCGCGCCTCCACGAAGGCAGAGTCGGTGCGGTTCCGCGGGTGGGGCAGGGTCACCGGCACCACTCCCTTGACCCGGCCCGGCCGGGCATGCATCACCACGATGCGCGTGGCCAGGTAGGTCGCTTCCTCGATATCGTGGGTGACGAAGACGATGGTCTGCTTGGTGTCCTGCCAGATCTGGATGAGATGGTCCTGGAGGGAGTTTCGGGTGATGGCGTCGAGGGCGCCGAAGGGCTCGTCCATGAGCAGGACTTCGGGGCGGTTGATCAACGCCCGGCCAACGGCGACGCGCTGGAGCATCCCACCGGAGAGGGTCGCGGGGTACGCCTTGCTGAAGCCGTTGAGCTGGATCAGCTCGATGATCTTCTGCGTCCGCTCTTCGCGTTCTGCTTTGGGGACCCCCTGGAGCTTGGGCCCCAGCTCGATGTTCTTTTCCACCGTGAGCCAGGGGAACACGGCGCGCTCGCTCTGGAAGATCATCGCCCGCTGGGGGTTCGGCTCCTTGATCGCCTGGCCCTTGAAGGTCGCTTGGCCGGTCGTGGGCGTCTCGAGCCCCGCGAAGATGCGGAGCATCGTGCTCTTGCCGCAGCCGCTCGGCCCCAGGAGGGCCACCAGCTCGTTGGGGTAGATCTCCATGGAGATGTCATCGAGGGCGACCAGCTCGTAGGTGTTCCGCCGCTTCCACAGATTCAGGGTCCACTGCTTCTTCGAGGACAGTACGACAGTGCCGGCCGCGGGATCGGTATACACGTAGAAGATCTTCCGCACGTTCTCCGCGTGGAGGACGCTCTGGGGCATGGGTCACCACCTCACGATGGCTGCTTCGGCCTTGCGAAGGGCCACGTCGAAGATGATTCCCAGGGCGGAGATTAGGACCATCCCGCCGAGCACCATCGGGGTGTCCAGGAGCGTGCGCGCGTCCTCGATCATCCAACCGAGCCCCGCGTCCACAGCCACTAGCTCCGCGGTCACGAGGCAGATCCAGCCGATCCCGAACCCCACCCGCACGCCCGTGACGATGGTGGGAAACGCGGAGGGAAGCATGACCCGTCGGAACACGTCCATCCGGTTCCCCCCTAGATTCAGGATCGATTCGATGTGGATCTTGTGGGTGTTCTTCACGCCCCGGATAGTGTTCAGCAGGATGGGGAAGAAGGCCCCCAGCCAGATGATGTACATGGAGGGCGGGTCTCCGATCCCGAACCAGAGGATCGCCAGGGGGAGCCACGCTGGGGGCGGCACCACGCGGATCAGGTTGAAGAGGGGATCGATGTAGTCGGAGAAGCGTCGGAAGTTGGCGATCAGGAAGCCGAGCGGAATCCCGGTGACGATGGCGAGGAAGAAGGAGCCCAGAAGCCGCCGGACGCTGTAGTAGACGTGGATCTGGATGTACCCCTTCCCCCACTGGTTCACGAGCTTCGCCAGGACCGTTGTGGGGGAGGGAAGCAGCACGCTGGTCACCAGCGCATAGTAGGTGATCAGCTCCCACGCGCTGACGATGATCCCCATCGAGGTCAGGGCGCGGACGAGGCTCGTGTTGAAGACCTTGGGAAGCCACGCGCCGAGCCCGTTCAGCAGGATGACGCCCGCGGCCACTCCCAGCATGAACATGCGCGAATCGGGCTTCCCTTCGATGTCGACATAGCCGCCGATGGGGCGGTCCCAGGTTGAGATGGGCTTCGCCTCGTTCGGCTTTTGCATCTGCTTGAAGAAGTCTCCGGTCTCCCGCTGCTTGAAGATCTGCTCCGTCTCGCCGCTCTTCTGGGCGACGACCGCGTGCCCGGTGGCGAGGACGTCAGACGGCCCCAGAAGCCACAGGAGTACTCCCAGCGCCACCCCGAGCCCGATTCGTTTCATCGCCGGCCTCCGTGAACTATAGGGATATTACGGAACATCTTTTACACAGGTTCGGAGTGCTGCGTCAAGCGGTTTTTCCTCCCAACTAGTGCGGTTGGAGGGGGCGACAGCAGATGGGCTCCGTGTCAGGTAACTCACGGCCATGGTTGAGAATAAATGCACTTGACACCTGACTTTCAGGCGCCTATGCTGCTCCACAATACTCAGCCCGCCAGGGGGTTCCCTGGCCCGGACTGTGTGCCGTTGGGGAGAGGTCCTAGAAAGGAGACTTCTATATGGGTGCCCATGTCACTCGGCGGAAGTTCCTCAAGTTGACGGGGCTGGTGGCCGGCACGGCCGCCGCCGCGACGGTCGGCCCGTTCGTACGAACGACCCGAGCCCAGTCGCCTCTCAACATTGGTTACCTCAAGGCCACCCACCATTCTCAGTTCTTCAACGCGCTCGACCAGGGCTACTTCAAGGACGAAGGGCTGGAGGTGAAGCCGGTCCTGTTCGCCGGCTCCGGCGCTATCGGTGAGGGGATCCTCACCGGGGCCCTGCAAGCGGGCTACATCGGCTCCGCCCCGTCGATCTTCATCTGCAGCCGCCCCGGCGTGCCCTTCAACATCGTGGCGGGGTCGGCGACCGAATCCTCCTGCGTGGCCGTCCCGTTCAACCGGCCCACCACGATCAAGCAGCTCACCGACCTCAAGGGGAAAAACATCGGGACCATCCGCGCCGCCACCGCGGACGTCGTGGTCCGATACAAGATGCTGGAGGCCGGTGTCGATCCCTTCAAGCAGGCCACCGTGAGGAACTTCTCCCACATCCAGGACATCCTGGTGGGCATGGAGAAGGGGGACCTGGATGCGGCCATCCTCTGGGAACCGTGGGGGACCCACGCCGAGTACACGAAGTACGGCAAGCCCATCCTGTGGTCGGGTGAGATCTGGCCGTGGCACGTCTGCTGCCGCCTCGCCTACAACACGAAGTGGGCGGATGCCAGCCGGGAGACCGCCGTGAAGGTCATGAAGACGCACGTGCGGGGGTTCCGGTTCATGAAGGCCAATTTCGAGGAGAACGTCAAGTCCTCGGCCAAGTGGTGCGGGATCACCGAGAAGGAGATCCGCATCGTCTTCGGGCAGGACCGCCAGAAGAACACGCTGAACATCGATCCCATCGGGTCCCAGGAGTACGCCGAGGCGGGCGTGGCCCTCGGGATCTCCGAGTCGGCGAACGTCCAGCACAACCTGAACGACGCCTATCTGCGGGTGGCGATCGCCGAGCTCGCCAAGAAGAAGGCGTAGCCTGTTCCGCAGCTGAGCCGAGGCGAGGGAGATAGCTCCCTCGCCTCTTTTTTCTGAATGCTCCACGGACGGTTTTTCCCGGAGCTCGTGGAGGTCATGTCGATCTCCACCTTCGTACTGGGCGTCGCGGCGGCCCTGCTGCTCGTGCTCGGGGGCCGCCTCCTGCTCCCCCGGCTCGTGCCTCCCTCGCTGGTCCGGGCCGGCGTCATGGGGAGCGCAGGCCTGCTGGTCTGGGAGACGATCTCTCTGCTCGAGCTCGTCAACCCCGTGCTCCTGCCGCCTCCGACCGTGGTCCTCTCGAACCTCGGGCTGATGTGGTCGGTCGGCTTCCTCCAGCCCCAGATCATCGCGAGCGTCGGCCGGCTCCTCTTCGCCTGCGGGCTCGCCGTGATCACCGCGATCCCTCTGGGCGTCCTGATCGGCCGGTTCCGGACCCTCTCCGAGTACCTGGAGCCCTTCCTGGACATGCTGCGCATGGTGCCCGCCCCGGCCTGGCTGCCGCTGGCCATTCTGTGGTTCGGTCTGGGAAACGCCCCCGCCATTTTCATCATCTGGCTGGGAGCCTTCTTCCCGATCTTCCTCAACACCTTGACCGCCACCCGGCGGGCGGACCGGGTACAGGTCGAGACGGTCCTCAACTGCGGGGGCGACGCGTTCGATGTCGCGTGGGAGGCCATCATCCCGGCCTCGCTCCCTCTCATCATCACGGGCATCCGGCTGGGACTGGGGATCGGCTGGATCGTCCTGCTGACCGCCGAGCTGGCGTCCACCAGCATCGCCGGGGGCCTCGGCTACATGATGGAGGATGCTCGAAGCCTTCTGGATGCTTCGACGGTGGTGAGCGGGATGCTCGTCATCGGGACCCTGGGAACGCTGCTGGACGTGGCGATCCGCAGCCTGGAGCGCCGCTACATGCGCCGGCTCGTCCCGTAGCGGGCCGCATGGGCATGAGACACCCTGTGTCAACCCGCGTGGCTTCGCCGGCGCAATCGAGTCTGGGGAGAGGCATCGGAAGGGGGGCGGAGCTCCCCTCCGAAGTATGAGCGGGCGCGAGGTCTCGCCGGTCGCCCTCATGCTGGCCGTCTCCGTCCTCGGCCTCCTGGTCCAGGCCGTCCGCGTCCGGGGGGGCAGGGCCCTGCCGCTGGTCCGGGGGGTCACGACGCTGCTGATCTTCCTCTTCCTCTGGGAAGTGACCGTTTTTCTCGGTCTCGTCACCACCATCCTGCTGCCCGCCCCTACCGTGGTCCTCCAGAGACTCGACGCGCTCTGGCAGAACGGCTACCTCTCCTGGCACCTCTTCTCGACCCTGCGTCGGTTCCTCCTGAGCTTCGGGCTCGCGATCGGGACCGCGTTCCCCCTGGGCGTGCTGGTGGCCAGCTTTCCCCGGCTGTTCGCGCTGCTCGACCCGGTGATTACCTTCGTCCGGATGATTCCGTCGCCGGCGTGGGCCCCCCTTGCCATCCTGTGGCTGGGGCTCGGGGATCCGCCGGCGATCTTCATCGTCTGGATCGCCATCTTCTTTCCGATCTTCCTCAACACGATCCGGGGCATTCACGATACGCTCCCGATCTACCGGGAGGTGATCCGCACGCTCGGCGGGAGCCGATGGGACGAAATCGTGAACGCCACCGTTCCTTGCGCCCTCCCCGTGATCTTCACCGGCGTGCGGGTCGGGTTCGGGTTCGGTTGGGTGGTGCTGGCCGCCGCAGAGTTGATCGCGGTGGATAGCGGACTGGGCTGGCTCATTCAGACGGCGTACACACAGGTGGACTCGCCGGGCGTGCTGGCCGCCATGACGCTCATCTGTTGGCTGGGCATCCTGCTGGACGCCGGGCTCCGTCAGCTCGAGCGGCGGCTCATTCCCTGGTGAGGCCGCTCCGGGTTGTTGCCTTTAGCGGGCCCATGTGTTACGAAAGACCCCTGAAGGAAGGTGATGGATCCGCAGGAGATCAAGCGGCTTCAGTTTGACAAGACCCCCGCCGGGGGCTGGACGTCGCTCTACGATTACGTGTACGATCCTCCCTCCGTGCTTTCTCCCGAGCTGTTCCTTCTCCTCATCGCCCTATGCCTGGGCCTCCTCTGGTTGATGCGGCGCTGGACCTCTCCCGCTCTGTTCCGTGGCTGCCTCACCATCGGGGTCCTCCTCGTCCTCTGGGAGGCAGTGCCGACCCTGGGGCTCCTGAATCCCATCTTCTTTCCTCCTCCCACGACCGTGCTGGACACGCTGGCGGTGCACTGGAGTCGGGGCTGGCTGTCCACACATGTCCTGGCGAGCTTTCAGCGGTTCGCTGTCGCCTTCGGCCTGGCCATCGGCATCGGCGTCCCCGTGGGCTTTCTGCTGTCGGTGTCGAGCCGCCTCTGGGGGTATGTGGGGTCGGTCCTCTACTGCGTCCGGAGCATCCCGCCGCCGGCGTGGCTTCCCATCATCGTGCTCTGGATGGGGGCGGGGAATCCCGCCGCCATCTTCGTGGTGTTTCTCGGGGCGTTCTTTCCCATCATGATCGGCACCGTGGACGGCTTCAAGAAAGTCGATCCCGTCCAGGTCGAGACGATCCGTACCTTCGGGGGCAACCGGTTTGACGTCTTCTGGGAGGTCCATGTTCCCACCAGCCTGCCGGACATCGTGGTCGGCATCCGCGTGGGCCTCGGCATCGGGTGGATGATGCTGGTCGCGGCCGAACTGGCCGTCTCGCGGCTCGGGACCGGAGTGGGCTGGATGATCACGCACGCGCGGATCTGGTACGACTCGGCGGTGATCCTTGGGGGGATGGGGATCATCGGGGTCATGGGGCTGCTGGTGGACCTGGTACTCAGGCGGGCCCTGGCCCGGTGGGCCGATCTCCCGAGGGCCTAGCGATGGGAATCCCGATGCGACGGGACAGGCGGCTCTTCTCGGAGCTGACGACCTTTGAGGACGCGTTCCCTCAGCTGGCGGATGCGGTGGTGGAGTACCGGGTGGAAGGCAAGGGAGCGTCGGGCACGAGCGGGCGGGCTGCGGCCAGGGACGAGACCCTGGAGGGGCTCATTCCCTGCAGCAACCCCGGCTGCCGCTCCGGCGGGTTCGAGGTGGATCTCCTGTTCCACGAGATGCTCGAGAGGGGTGAGACCCAACGCGAGGGCGTCCTCGCGTGCCCGGGGACCGAGCGGCCGACCGTCCTGGTGACGGACGAGGTGCAGGCCGTTCAGGAGTTTTACGACCGGATGGAGCATGAGGTGGACGCGTACGAGAAGAAGATGGGAAAGAGTTACACCTACGATGGGACCATGTCGGAGTTGCTGAAGAAGGAGACGTCTGGCTCGAGCGGCCGTTGTTCCAACACCCTCCACGTTCGGATCACGCTCGTTTACAAGCCGCCCCCGCCCTGATTGAGCCCCTCACGGGGTGACACCTGGCGACGGGTCAGCGCAGCCTCAACCCGCTCCCTGAGCTCCCCCTGCCCCAGGCGCGGGAGCCACTCCTTGAGGGCGGCGCCCGCCCAGAGCCGCACCGCCTTTTCCCGGTCAAGGGTCGCCGCGAGCAACGGCTCCACCACCCGGTCGTCCGCCAGCTCCTTCAGGGCCAGAACGGCGCGGACCCGTGTCGCCGGATCGGGGTCCTCCTTCAGCCGACGCGTCAGGAAGGGAAGGGCGTGGGGGTCTCTCCAGCTCCCCATGATCTCCAGCACCGCGGAGCGAACCGCTGGGCGCTCGCTCTCGAGCAAGGGGACGAGGGCGGCGCTCAGCGAGGCGTCTCCGTGGCGCATGGCTGCGGCCTTGGCCGTCTCTCGGACCTCCCAGTCCTCCGAGCTCAGATCCGCGGGCAGACGCTTCGGGTCCCAGGCGTGGCTGGAAGGGGCCTCGCCCCCGTCCCGGAACCAGAACTCTCCCCGGCGCTCCAGGTCCCGGGGAAGCTCGCTCGCTCGGTCGTCGAAGAGGACGCGGGTCTCGAGGGCTTCCTCCACGTCCCGGGTCAGCTTCCGATACCCGAAGAGGAACTCGCGGACGGCCTGCCAGACCCCCGCGAGGCCGCTCTCGCTCACCATCCTTCCGCGGTCCTCCTTGCGTCGCCTCACGATCCCGCCGAGGAAGTCCCGACGGCTCCACGTGGGGGGCGGCGAGGGCTCGCGGGTAGTCGGGGAAGGGGGAGTTGTGTCCGGGTCTTTCGACTCCGTCATCGACACCTCCACTCGGGCGAAGCGCGGCCCCGCTCCGTGCGGAGCCGGCGGAGCTATCCTAAAGAGCGGCGCCTTGCGAGTCAAGGCGATGGATTTTGGACCTTGACACGCCATCGCTCGTCGGACGAGAATGACGATGGACGTTTCGTGTCGGCCGATCGCGATCGGCCCATGAGGAGAGGCGTGATGGGAGGAAAGCTCGCGATGGGGCTCGTGGTTCTCGGGCTGCTGCTGGCGTCCCCGGGGGCCACGGTCTCGGCGTGCTGCGACTGGACCCCCCAGGACACGGCGTTCTGGGACAAGATGTCGGAGAATCCCCAGAAGTTCAGCTACGACATGGGAGCACGGCCGACCCACTTTCGGATTCGGACCGGCGGCGAAGAAGAGGTCCTGACCCCGGACTCGGCCCAGAAGGACGACCTCTGGCGTCACGTGCTTCACCACCTCAATCAGAAGCAGCATCACGCGGCCCCAGGACGGAAGGTCCACGAGGGCGCCCGGCCGTAGCGACGGGGCCGCCGTGGGTCGGCCCTCCCCCCGCGTTCCTCCTGGCTTTCCACGCGTGTCCCGTTCCCGGCGGGTCCTCCTCTCGCTGTTGGTCTTCGTCCTCACCGCCGGACTCCATCCCGGGCGCGCTCAGGGCCAGGTCGCCAAGCCAGTAGATGCGGTCATCGCCACTCTCGAGAAGGCCCTCCAGAAGGATCGAAAGAACCCCGAGCTGTGGACGACGCTGGGGGTGGCCTACGTCAGCAAGGGGCGCAGGGAGGAGGCCCAGCGGGCCTTCCTCATGGCCGTCGGGATCAAGCCGGATCACTTCGGGGCCCGCTATAACCTCGGGGTGTTCTACGCCGACCAGGGGCGGACCGCGGAGGCCATCGAGCAATACCGGAAAGCGGTGGCCATCCGACCTCAGGACGCGGAGGCCCACAACAATCTCGGGGTGCTCCTCTGGCGGGAGGGGGACTACAACGGGGCGCTCCGGCACTACGAGAACGCGATGAGCCTCAGGCCGAACTACTCCCAGGCGCTCTACAACGCGGGCGTGATCTACTTCACGAAGGCCCAGTACGATCGGGCGATCGGGCTGTGGCGCCGCGTCCGAGACCTGGAGCCGCGGTCGGCCTTGGTCTATTACAGCCTGGCCGTGGCCCACGGCTTCAACGCGCAGTTCGACGAGGCCATGGCCGCCTATCACCGGGTGGCTGAGCTGGACCCCGCCAACCACGAGGTCCACACCAACCTGGGGTTCCTGTACGAAAAGAAGGGGAGAGTCCCGGAGGCCCTGCAGGAGTACGACCGGGCGCTCGCCTTGAAGGCCGACGACATTCGGTCGCTCAACGCGCGGGCGCGCCTCCTGCGGGAGCTCGGGCGGCTCCCCGAGGCCTTGCGCGAGTATGAGGCGCTCGTCAGGCTCAACCCGGAGGATGCGGAGTCCCTCAGACTGATCGGGCACATCCGCTTCCTCCAGGGAGAGCTCGATGGCGCCATCGACGCCCTCAAGCAGGCGATCGGGCTCCGCCCGGACTATCCCCAGCTCCACTACGATCTGTCGCTGGTGTACAGGAAGAAAGGCCTCGAGGATGAGGCCCGGCAGGAGTACTCCGTGTACCGCCTGAAGTCCTTCTCCTTCGAGCTGTCGTCCGAGTACGCGCCCGAGTAACCCCCCGCCCCGCCGCTTCTACCGGTCGAGTTCGAGCGCGGGCTTGGCCCGCGCAATTCCTGGGGGGAGGAATCGGAAGGGGGGCGGAGCCCCCCGCCGAGGTCTCTACCGGATCCGGTTCAGCAGCGCCCGCGCCTCCTCCGCGAGAGGCGCGTTGCCGGCCCGCGTGAACTCGCTCAGCGCCTCCTCCAGAACTTGGATCGCGTCGAGCCGGCGCCCGAGCATCATCTGGGATCGCCCCAGTGCGAGGTTGACCCGGGCGAGCTCGGGCATCGCGCCGAGCTCCCGGTAGACCGCGGCGGCCTCGAGGAGCCTGGCGACGGCGCCTTCGTAGTTGAACAGGTGATTGTTGATCTGTCCCATCTCGAAGAGCGTCGCCGCCGCGCCGCCCCGGGCTCCGATCTCCCGGTAGATCGCCAGCGCCTCGATGTGGAACGCCAGCGCGTCGCCCGGCTTTCCCTCCTTGGCGGCCGCGCGCGCGAGATCGGTAAGCGCCCTGGCCTCGTGTTCCCGATAGGCGCCGGTCCGTGGCTCGGGCTGCTGAGCGCCGACGCCGGCGCCGTGGCAGAGCGTCATGAGCACCGTCAACAGGCCGGCCCTCAGAAGGATGCGGCCCTTCGGGGTCATCGGGTGAATCATCGGGATGCCCCGACGTGGTCGGGAACCCTGTTCTTGACAGGGGGGAGCGACCGGAGATAGGCCCAGATGGCGTCGATATCCTGGTTGCTCAGTATCTTGCGGAATCGCTCCCAGGGCATAGGGAGGCGGAGGGGGCGTCCGCCTTTCGCGATCCCCTCCTTCAGCGCCCGTCGAAACTCTTCCTTCGTCCAGCCCCCCAGCCCGGTCTCAGGATCGGGCGTGAGATTCCGGGCGTAGGTGACGCCTTCTCCGTGGAACGCCTTGAAGGCGGTGTTGCTCGGCACCGGTGAGCCGGCCACGTGCCCGGCCAGGTGATACGTTTCGTCGGGCTCCCCTGTGGCGGTGGTGGGAGTATGGCACTCCCCGCAGGCGGCGGCGACTTCCACCAGGTGCTTCCCTCTGGCGATGAGATCGGGGTTCTGGGCGGTCGGGGACGCCGGAAGGACGGAGAGGGTGAGTGTCAGCAGTCCCCCCAGGGTGATCCAGGCAACAGGCACTCGAGCCGGCATGAGGGCTTCGCTCGCCGGGCTACTCGATCTGGAATGGCAGAACCCTCCGGTCCTGCGTGGCCCCCAAGAAGAACTTCACGATGGGGTTGACGTCAGATTCGATGAGGGCAATGGCCCGGTACTGTCCCGTCGGGAGTCGGCTCTTGAGGGGGCCATTCCCGACCCAGGGGAGGGCATCCGCCGAGTACGTCAGCGTCCTCCAGTCGCTGGGTTTCATGATCACCGATCGACAGCTCGGGCGGCTGATCGGGACGTAGCGGTTCTCCTGGTGGCGCTCGAGCCAGAGGCAGATCCTGAGCGCCTCGTCCGGATTCGCCTGGCCGGCGAGGACCTCGTAATGCAGGCGGAGGTCGAAGGTGCGTCCCGGCGCGGGGGCCGTGAGCTCGGAGACGATCGTCCAGTGGGCCCAGGCCGCGGCCGGGACGGCGACCAGGGCGAGCACGATCCCAAGATGATAGAGCATGAGTGGCGTCATCCTCCAGCGCGCCGTTACTGTCTAGCACGAACGGGGTGCCCACTTCAACGTGACTCTTTTGACAACCCCGCAGGGCTGTGCTATCAAAAGGAAACTCTGTGACCGGCAGAACATCTCCGTGCCCGATCATCCTCACACTTCGTGCCGGGAGGGAACGATGAGTCGGTCGTCTGTCGTCCTGCTGGGGGTTCTCTTGAGCGTCATGCTCCAGGGCTGCGGCGCCGGGGAGGAAAAACAGTCCGCCCGCGGCGGCGGCAAGAACCCAGTGTTTGAGGATAATTTTGCTCACGCGGTTGCGGCGGCGGGGGACGTCAACAAGGACGGCTTCGCCGACGTCATCGTGGGGGCCTGGGGGGCCGATACCGCCGGCCCCGACGCCGGCGCGGCGTACATGTTCTTCGGCGGGCGGGAGGGAATCAAGGGCAAGAACGCCACGGACGCCGACATCGTGCTGAAGGGGGAGGCCACGATTGATTACTTCGGGTTCTCCGTCGGAGGGAACTGCGACCTGAATGGAGACGGATACGCGGACGTCTTCGTGGGCGCGCCGCTGAACGACAAGGGGGCGAAGGACGCCGGCGCCGTCTACATCTTCTACGGCGGGCCCAAGGGGCCGTCGCCGACGCCGAGCCACATCATCCGGGGAATCAACGAGGGGGATCAGTTCGGGTATGAGGTCGCCTGCGCGGGGGACCTGAACAAGGACGGGGTGGCCGACCTGGTGGTGGGGGCCCCGCTGGAGGACCTGAACATCCCGGGGGACCTGAGCGGGCCGGACACCGGGGCAGTGTACATCTTCTTCGGATCCAAGGAAGGGATCAGGGCGGCGTCGGCCAAGGAAGCGAGCCGCGCCATCCGGGGCATCGCCGCCGGGGACTGGTTCGGCAACGCGATCGCCAGGGTGGGGGACGTCAACAAGGACGGCGTGGACGATCTGCTCGTGGGCGCCTACCGGAACGCCCCCGGGCCGCCCGACCGGTATCGTAACGCCGGCGCCGCCTACATCTTCTACGGCGTGCCCAAGGAGGGCGTCAAGCAGGATCGTGCCACCAAGGCCGACGCCGTCTTGAAGGGCGCCGCTCGCTGGGACAACTTCGGGACCTCTGTCGCCGGCGCGGGCGATGTCAACGGCGACAGGATTCCGGACATCGTCGTCGGGGCGGACGAGAACGACCAGCCGGGCAAGATCAACGCCGGGGGCGCCTACGTCTATCACGGGAGCAAGCGCGGGTTCGGAGATCTGGTGGACGCCTATATCTACGGCGACAAGGGCGGCGATTACCTTGGAACCTCCGTCGGAGGCGGCGACGTCAACAACGACGGTTTCAGCGATATCATCATCGGCGCGCGCGAGAGCGGCGCCGGTGTTGACAAGGGCGGCGCCGTCTACATCTTCTATGGCGGCAAAGAGGGGATTCCCGAAGGCGCCGCGGGCTCCGCCAAGACGATCCTCACCGGGGCGACGACTGGGGGGAAGTTCGGCTTCTCGGTCGTGGTCCTCGGCGATGTCAACGGAGACGGGATTCCCGACGTGATCGTCGGGGCGCCGGGCCACGAGAAGCGCGGGGCCGCGTTCATCTTCTACGGCTCGAAGGACAGGATCAGAAGCCGGAAGGCGACCGAGGCCGACGCGATCCTCCGGGGTGGCGGGAAGTAGGCCGTCGGCGACCACGCCATGCCGCAGCTCGCCCTGATGATCGACCTGGCCCGGTGTATCGGGTGCGGCTCCTGCGAGGCGGCCTGCAAGCTGGAGCACCACCTGGGCCCCGACCAGTTCCGCACGCGGATCCTGACCGTCGTCCGGCCCGACGAGCCCACCCGCCTGGAGTTCGTCAAGGCCGTCTGCCAGCAGTGCGAGCGGCCGGCGTGCATGCGGGCCTGCGGGGCCAACGCGATCACCAAGCGCGAGTCCGACGGCATCGTCCTCGTTGACCGGGAGCGCTGCACCGGCTGCCAGGAGTGCGTGCGCGCCTGCCCCTACGGGGTCATGAGCTTCGATCCCCGCTACCAGCGCGCCGACAAGTGTACGCTCTGCGTGGAGCGCCGCGACGCCGGGTTGGCACCGGCGTGCGCCTCCGTCTGCCCGGGACACGCGATCAGCTGGGGGCCGGTGGAGGAGCTCCTCGCAGGGGCTCAGGCCGGAGCCCGGCTGAGCCGCCAGGTGGACCACTTCGGTCTCGTTCCCTCCACCGTCTATCTCGAACATATCCCGGCGAAGGTGCCCGTATACCTCGGAGGGGGGCTTTGCCCCCCTTCCGATACCTCCCCCCGTGGGTTGCGCGGGCAAAGCCCGCGCTCGAACAGCGGCGAGGTATGAAGACCCCGACCGGACCGGGCCAGCGAACCGACGACGGCGTGCTCCGGAGCGCTTGGCGCGCCCTCCGCCAGGGGCTCCGGGGGGAACGGGTCGAGAGCTTTCCATACTCGGCGCCGCGGGAAGGGGTGCTGGGCCCTGAGATGATCCGCTCCGGCTGCAACATCTGCTTCAACAGCTGCTCGACCCGTGTGTACCGCGGCGACGGGAAAGCCCTCACGATCACCGGCAACCCCGACGATCCCGTGACCGCTGGCCACCTCTGCCCCAAGAGCCAGTTCCTCATGCAGATGTACTACAGCGAGCATCGTCTCCTCTTCCCGCAGCGGCGAACGGGCCGGCGGGGGGAGGGGAAATTCGAGCGCGTGAGCTGGGACGCGGCCCTGGATGAACTCGCCGCACGCCTGGTGGCGGTGCGTGACCGCTACGGCTCGGAAGCCCTCGGGGTTTTCACGGGGAGCCGGTCGGGGCTTCTGGGGCTGGACGGGACGGCGGAGCTCTTCTGCCAGCTCTGGGGGACCCCCAACCACTCGGGGACCAACCCCTTCTGTGGGACCGCACCCGACCTGGCTTTCCAGATGACGCAGGGGGCGGAGGCCGGGGGCAGCGGGAACATCTTCGCCGAGGACGACCTCTGGGCCGCGGACCTCTACCTGTTCATCGGGGACAACATGGCCGAGACCCGGCCGGTGAACTTCGGCCAGCTGAACGACCGGCGCCTTCGGCGGGGAAGCCGGATGGTCGTCGTTGACCCGCGCCAGACCGCCACGGCCCAGAAGGCGGACGAATGGCTTCCGATCCGTCCGGGGACCGACCTCGCGCTGGCCCTGGCCTGGCTCCACCATCTGTTCACTCACGACCTCGTGAATCGGGAGTTTCTGGCGAACTGGGTGGAGGGGCACGAAGCGGTCCGCGACTTCGTCGTCTCCCGGGGCTACTCGCCAGAGTGGGCGGAGCCGGTCACCGAGATCCCGGCGGCCACCATCCGGCGGCTGGCCGAGGAGTACGCGCGCACGCCCCGAGCCGTGATCTTCGCCAACCGGGGTCTCGCCCAGCACTCGAACAGCGTCCAGACGTTCCGGGCTCTGCTCATGGTGGCGGCGGTGACGGGCCACTGGGGCCGGAAGGCCGCGGGGGTGATGGCGATCACCAGCGACATGCCTATCAAGGCCCAGGCGCCGCCCGAGCGTCGTCCCGCCATGCGCCCGCGCGTGCGCCGCTCGCCGGCTGGCTGGATCGAGGCGATGCGGACCGGGCGACCGTACCCTATGAAGGCGTTGATCCTGACGGGGAACCCGCTCTCCCTCTGGCCGGGTCAGGGGCCGCTCCGGGAGGGGTTGTTGAATCTCGACGTGATCGCCCACGTCGAGCTGTTTCCCAGTGAGACCTCGGCGTGGGCGGACTTTGTCCTGCCCGCGGCGACCGGGATCGAGGGCGGGGAGATCAACCGTTACGCCGAAGACCGCCGGATCGTCTGGATCGAGAAGGTGATCGATCCTCCCGGGGAGGCCCGCCCCGACTATTGGATCTGGATCGAGCTGGGCAAGCGCCTCGGGTACTCCGACGTCATCAAGGAGGAATACAAAGACCCGGTCAAGCTCTGGGATGAGGCGATGCGCCGGGATCCCCGGATGCGTGGGCTCTCGGCGGCGCGCCTCAAGGCGTCCCCCACCGGCTGGCTCCGATGGCCGATTCTGACCGAAGATGGTCCGAGTCCGGAGACTCTCTTCCTCCCCGGAACGACCTTCCCGGGGGATCCCAAGGGGCGGCGCTTTCCCACGCCGTCAGGGAAGCTCGAGTTGTGGACCCCGGCGCTGGAGGAGACCTTCGGGTGCTACGGCCTCTCCGCGCTCCCGGAATTCTATACGGAGCCGGAGCAGCTCCTCCCGCTTCCCACCCTCGAGTACGTCAAGGGAGACGGGGAGGAGGGAGTGCTGTCGCCCGTGTGGGAGACTCCGTGCCTGGCGAACGTGGTGCGGATCGTTCCGGAGCCGCCTGCCGTGGACCGGGGGCGCTACGACATGGAGCTGATCACGGGACGGCCCGGAGCTTCCCACTTTCATTCCTGGACCCACTGGCTCTGGCAGGCGCAGGAGCAGTGCGCTGATCTGTATGCGCATCTCCACCCGGACCGGGCCGCGACCCTGGGGATCAAGACGGGCGACCGCGTCAGGATCGAGAGCCCGCGCGGGACGGTGGAGGCGGTCGCGTGGGTGGCCCCGGGGATTCGCCCCATGGCGGTCTATGTCCCGATCGGGTGGGACGAGCGCCAGCCCTACCACCCGTGGCGCCCCGTGAACTGGCTGATGCCGCGGGATCAGCGCTGCCCCATCTCTGACCAGACCAACTTCAAGGTGAGCCTCTGCCGGGTCTCTCGCGCCTGATCCCGGAATGCCCCGGTCTCTTCTGATCGTCGGCCTGGCGGCTCTCTCTGGAGGGGTCGCCTACGCCGCGACCTCTTCCCGGGTCTTCCCGTACGATGCCCGGCCGGGGGCCCCCGTAGGCCAGATCCTGGGCGTGATCGCCGGAGGCCTGATGATCGCGAGCCTCCTCTACCTTCCCCTGAAGCGCACCGAAGCCCTGGCGACCCCGAACCGACGGCTCGTGCTGGTCCACGTGCTCCTGGGCTTGGTGGGCGCGGCGGTGGCCCTGGCTCACTCGCGGTTCGTGGTAACTCAGCCGCCGATTCTGGTCCTCCTCGCCTTCCTGGGCCTTCTTGCGACCGGACTCTACGGGCGCGTCGTCGCAAGCCAGAGGATGGGCCCGAGCTTCGGGCGGGGCGGGAACCCTTTTCGCCCTGGCGGGGAGATGCCGGAAGAACTCCGGGCCTTCATCGAAAAAAAGGAGGCGCTCCTCACCCGCCTCGACCCGGGCGCGCGGGAGGCTACCTTCACCCTGAGCCTCTTCCACTGGGTTCGTCACCCCTTCCGCGCGACCCGATATTACGCCCTGAGCCTCCTGGAGCGCCGGCGGATGCGGGCCCTGGCAGCGGCGGGGTACCAGGAGCGCATGGGCTGGAGCGAGCGGGTCTGGCGGGTGGGGCACCTCGGGCTCGCCTGGCTCGCCATCCTGGGGCTCCTGGCTCACGTGGTGACGACGGTCTTCTTCGCCGAGTTCGCGGCGGGGGGACGGGAGATTTACTGGTGGCACCTCCGGAAGTGAGGATCCGCGGCGCGACGATTCACAAGACGGCGGAAGGCGGCTACCATCCCGCCCCCGGTGAGGACCCCGGCTGGATCGTCCGTGACGCGCGCGGCTTCACGGTCATCGGACCGCCCTGCGACCGCTGCGGCGCCTGCGAGTGCGCCCCGTGCGAGTGTCACGGCGGCCCGATCCACGAGCGTGGATGCGTCGGGTTATCTTACGCCTACGTGCGCCTGGACTGGCGGCGCAGCCTGTGTGAGGCGTGCGGGGTGGAGGAGGGGATCCGGGTGGCCGCCTGTACCTGCCCCCAGGAGGACGCCTGGACCGCCTCTTCCATAATGTCCGCTTGACTTGCCCCCCCATGGTCCGTTATAAGGGATCCACATAGAGAAATACCAATTCTCTCTATGTGGAAATCCTAAAAGGACGGACACCCCGTGAAACTGACGCTGGAGAGCTTCAAGGTCAAGGCCGTCCAGTTCGGCTCCCGGCGTGCGCTGCGCCGTGCTCGCCTCACTTGTGCCCCTGCGAGGTTGTGACATGCACTTCGACGTAGTCATCAAGAACGCCCAGTTGGTGAGCCCAGGCTCGACGACCACGATGAGCGACGTGGCGATCAAGAGTGGCCGCATCGCCGCCATCGCCGCCGCGGGGATGCTGCCACCAGGGGACGAGACGATCGATGCGAAGGGGCGGCCCGTCCTGCCGGGCCTCGTTGACGCGCATCATCACCTGGGCTACTGGGGCTCTTTCGAGCGGGAGTGCGAGACGGAGACCATGGGCGCAGCGGTTGGCGGGGTGACCACGGCGATCCTGATGCTCAAACGGAAGAACCTGCCTCCGCACCTCGCCGCCCGGTCGTCCTATCTGGAGGTCTTTGACGAGTTTGTCGGGATCGTCGAGAAGCACTCCCTGATCGACATCGCGTTCCGCCCCTACCCGATGACGTCCCAGCAGATTCAAGAGATCCCCGACTGCGTCTCGCGACTGGGAGTGCGCGGCTTCAAGTTCATCATGCACTTCCGGGCCGGCACGCTAGAGGCTGAGATGTCGGGCGCGCACGCCTTGGATGATGGCACCTTGCTGGATGCCTTCCGGCACGTGGGGCGCGCCGGTGGCATCGTGTGTGTCCACGCCGAGAACCAGGACATCATCGACTTCCACGCAGTGCAGCTCGAACGGGCCGGCCGCGACGACCTCACGGCGTGGGCCGAGAGCCGCCCGAATGTCAGCGAACTCGAGGCGATCCAGCGGGTGTCCTTGCTGGCCGACGCGGTGGAGTGTCCGCTCTACATCGTGCACGTGACGGCCTCGGAGAGCGTTGACTTCATCGCCGAGGCCAAGGAGAAGGGGCGCCAGATCCGGGCCGAGACGTGCCCGCACTATCTCACGCTCCTCAAGACCGCCCCGGGCGGCAAGCTGGCCAAGACGAAGCCGCCCATCCGGGACGAGGTCAGCCGCGAGCGGCTCTGGTGGGGGCTTCGCGAAGGAGTCATCGACTGCGTCAGCTCCGACCACATGCCGAGCCGCAGGCTGGAGCGCGAGTCGGAATCGATCTGGTCGTGTCAGTGGGGTTTCCCGGCGGTCGAAACGATGCTGCCGCTGCTCCTCAGCGAGGGGGTACACAAGGGGCGTCTGTCGCTGGAGCGGATCGCCGAGGTGACGAGCCTCAACCCGGCGCGCATCTTCGGGCTGTATCCCCAGAAGGGCCACCTCGGGCTGGGAGCGGATGCGGACCTGGTCATCGTGGATCTCGACAAGCGTGCGTGCGTGCGACAGAAGGCCTTCCCGTCGAGCTCCGACTTCTCGCTGTATGAAGGCTGGGAGCTGACGGGCTGGCCCGTACTGACCATGGTGCGGGGCCGCGTCGTCATGCGTGATGGCGACATCGTGGCGAAGCCCGGGGGCGGCAACTACGTGCGGCAAGGACCGCTCCACCTCTGATTCCCAGGTTCCCCAACCAGCATCGCGGGTCGCGAGGGCGCCCGCAGGGAGGGACGGCGATGCACGGACTGCTAAAGAAGCTGCTGCTCGTGCCGGTGGCGATGGTCGTGGTTGGGATGGCGACGGGGGTCGCCCCGGCCGCGGCCGCGGAGAAGCTCGCGCTCGGGGTGTGCCAGAGCACAGCACCGGGGCCCGCCAAGTTCGCCCAGGCCATGTGGCGGGGCGCCGAGCTGGTGGTCAACGAGGCGAATGACAAGGGCGGGATCGCTGGCCGAAAGCTCGAGCTTGTTGGGATGAACATCGGCAAGAACGACCCGTCGCTAGCCCGGCAGTCGATGCAGAAGGCGATCGGCGTCGACAAGATCGTGAGCCTGCTCTGCTGGGGCAGCAACGTGATGCTGGCGAACAACCCCCTCTTGGACGAGCACAAGGTCCTTGGCTACACGATGTCGCTGAGCGCGCGCGTCCCTCAGGAGTCGAAGTACGTCCAGCAGCTCGAGCTCATCACGACCGTGGTCGTGCGTCCCATCGCGGAGTACGTCAAGCGCCAGCTTCCTCAGGTAAAGAAGGTCGGGGTCCTCTACATCGACTACGAGTTCGGCTACGAGATGGTCAAGGCTTGCGAAGCCGAGTTCGGCAAGCGAGGGATCGCGGTCGTCGCCAAGGCCTCCCACCCGATCGCACCCCCCGACCTCCGCGCCCAGTTCACGAAGCTCATGGAGGCGAATCCTGACGCGATCTATATCGCCAACATCGGTGGCGGCGAGATGGTGATGTCGATTCGCACGGCCCGGGAGCTAGGCTTCAAGGGGCTCTTGCTGACCCATACCGGCGCCGACGCGCCCGAGATCTTCAGCCTTTCCGTGGCCGAGAAGGATCTCCTGTTCGTCGCCCACGTAGTGCGGGACGACGCGCCGGCCGCGCTGAAGGACTTGGTGACGACGCAGCACGGCTACGCCTCGTCGGGCTACGACTTCGCCTGGATAAACCGCATGTTGATGACCGAGGTCGCAAAGGAGGGCAAGGTCATCGCGGGGGAGACTCTCCTGGCGAAGCTCCGGACGCTCCGCGCGGTCCGTACGCCGGCGACCGACTACGAGTTCTTGCCGGACGGCACGACGCTACGCAGCGTCGCCGTCGTTGATATCCGGCAGGGGAAGCGCCACCATCTCCAGACGTTCAGCCCGGCGGACCTGAAATAGCGCCGGGAGGACCCAGGGACGTGGCACGCCGGTAAGAAGACAGGAAGACGGCGCATGCATGGCCGCGCCACCCGCGTGCTGTGACCTCGGCGTTGTCGCACCGTGCGCAGGCTCCCGTGGCCGACAACCTGCCAGTCGCATGAGTGGGGCGAACCCCGATGAGCTACTTCATCAACGGTCTAGCCCTCGGGTTCAACATCGGCCTCCTTGCACTCGGGCTCGCCCTGATCTGGCGGACCGCAGGGATGATCGACTTCAGCTACGGGTCCGTGTACTTGTTCGCGTCTTACGCGGTCTTCTTCTTCCGGAGCCACCTGGGTCTGCCGTTCTGGTTGGCGAGTGTCCTGGCCGCGCTTGTGGGCAGTCTCACCGGCATCGTCCTCTACTACGGCCTCTACCGGCACTTCATCCGTAGGAAGGCACCGCTCTTCATTCTGGTGCTGCTTTCGCTCGCCGTCTTCACCGTTACCGAAAGTGGGCTCGCCGTGCTGCTCGGCGCCCAGCGCGTCTATTTCGTCCAGGGACTGCTGCCGGGGTTGGAGATCTTCGGGGTGCGACTCAATGCCGCCCACCTGAGCAAGATCGGGCTTGCCGTGGTCGTCCTCGCCCTCCTCTGGCTTTTCTTCAACCGGACCCGGCCCGGCTCCGCCATCCTGGCGGTCGCCGACAACCGTCAGCTCGCGGAGGCCGTCGGCATTAACGTCGATCATTCCTATCTCTGGGTCTTCGGGCTCGCCGGCCTCATCGCTGGGGCGGCGGCGATACCGACCGTCGCCGAATCCGGGGTGGACCCATTCGTGGGGTTCGGGCCGGTCTTCCTCGCCTTCGCGTCGATCATAGTTGGTGGCCTCCGGGACGTCCGGGGTCCGCTCCTCGGCGCCCTCGTGCTGGGCCAGGCCTTTCACTGGGCGGTATGGAAGGTGCCGTCGAGCTGGCAGGAGGTCGTCGCGTACGGTGTCGTGATCGTGGTGCTCGTGGTCAGGCCCGACGGGCTCTTCGGGGGCGTCCAGAAGTTCCACGGCCGGACGTAACGAGGTCGGCATGGAGTACGTGCTGAATCTCATGACCCTGATCGCCGTGTGGGTGATTGCCGTTCAGGGGTACATGTTGATCAAGGGGCTCGGGGGGCTCCTCCATCTCGGACATCCCGTCTTCTACGGGCTCGGAGCGTACACGGCGGCCATTCTCTCGCGCCGCCTTCTCCCACCCGGTACCTACCCCGTGGATCTCCTGCTGTCGGCCCTCGTCGCTGTCCTCGGCGCCTTCGCCATCGGCTGGCCGGCATTGCGCGCCCGTGGCCGCTACTTCATGCTGGTGACGCTCTCGGTCCAGCTCATGTTTTTCACGTTGGTCTCCAATCTCCACGGCCTGACGGGCGGGCCCGATGGCATCACCAGGATCCCTCGCTTCGCGCTCGGCCGCTGGACGATCACCACGGCCGCAGTCACGTTGCTCTTTGTGTGCGGAGTCGCCGCCTTGTCCTACGTCTTCTGCCATTTCCTCATCCGCTCGCCCTACGGCCGCCTCGTGAGAGCCGTTCGAGACGACGAGATCGCGGTAGAGGCCTTTGGCAAGGATCCACTGTGGGCGAAGCTCTCCATCTTTGCGATCGGCGCCGGCGTCACCGGCGCGGCCGGCAGCGTCTTTGCCCACTACCTTCGATACGTCGGGCCGACGCAGTTCGGTCTTGATCTGGTCATGCTCTTCCTCGTGATGCTCGTCCTGGGCGGACAGTACAGCCTTGCCGGGGTCACGGTGGGCGCCGTGGTCGTCGGCGCCATGATCGAAGGGCTCCGGTTCGCACCGCTGCCCCACGAGGTCTCGGCCTACCTTCATCAGGTGATCTTCGGGATCCTGCTCGTCGCGATTCTCTTTGTGCGCCCCGATGGCCTTTTCCCGGAGCGGTTCGCTCGTTACCGCCGCCGCGGGATGAGCCAGAACCATCCAGTTATGACGAAGAGATGGGACCTGCTGCCAACGTCTCGGCCTGAAGACGGACTTCGGCGCAGCGGTGATGCCGACGCGGCGA